>Ga0315550_1001387_pt1 | contig 14941 bp, 13 predicted proteins | sample SalMarSW160190MG_2_FD_203100 | JGI IMG/M metagenome (GOLD analysis project Ga0315550, IMG submission 203100) | Salt marsh sediment microbial communities from the Plum Island Ecosystem LTER, Massachusetts, United States - Salt Marsh Sediment SW1601-90 ... | reverse complement strand
CATATACAGTCAGGGGAGGGTGTACGAAGCAAGGTAGCAAATGATTATTATATACTTGGTATTCCGGTAATGGTTCTTCTTGATGCAAAAACAAAAGAGATCACTGCGCTTCCGGATACTGCTGAACAACTTGAAAAACTTGTTATCAGGCAATAAATTAGTATATTTAGTACAAGTTTTTGTTATTTTTTTAACAGTGAAAACCACCAGGCTGGTCCTGTTCCTCATCATTGCAGGAGCCCTGTCTGTTCCTTCCTGCGAGCCCGATAAAAAGATGGCTGTCGAGACAGGCGAAGTAAAATATATCTTTACTATAAAATCTGAAGGTTCCTTTGGAGATCATTGATGTTGGTTAAGAAGCCATTCAATATGGACATTGATTTAGTAAAAACTTAATTCAATCAATTTCTGACATGTATAATTTTCTCTCCAATTCATAATGTGTATATTTTGATGCTGGAGAGCCTTCAGCCTCAGCAGGAAATCTAATTCCATCCCGGATCTTACTGGATCCACAGTTACGACCATAATTAACACCGCTGCGCCTTTAATACCGGATAAATATAGATGCCGGAGGCATCCAATTCCAATATCCATGGTCACATCCATGGTAAAGGTGCAGCAAATAATTGCAACTCCGGAGGAGTTGAAGGAAATTTATATAAATAAATACTCCTCTTTAAATTCTATATCGTTTTCTTTTAACAAATTGATCAATTCATCTTTATAAGAGACTTTTTTATGATGTTCCTCTTGATGCAACACATATTTAATCAGGGACTGTTTACTTGAAATATGATAAGTAAATACACTATACCCGACCTGCCATCCCAGGAAATTCTGAAATAATGACCTCTCCCGGCATATCATAGCATGACTGGCTTCCTTTATGTCTTTAATCAGGTACGCAGGGCATATTGTAGGGTGAATATGTGTTATAATATGAATATGATTAACAGCACCCCCGACAATATATGAATGACAGGATTTATTCTTCAGGATTCCTGCAATATAGGCAAACAGGATTTCCTTGTTTTTGGATGAAAGAAATGCATTATGATCTTTGCTGCCAAAAACCAGCTGATACAAAAATTGAGTGTAAGTTGACATAATATTTCCTTTTAGCACAAGAATTAAAGATACAAATATTTTATTGGAAGTACAAATTCGACCCCTCCAGGGTCGTAAAGATCCTTGCTAATCTTTACCCCGGATGTCACCGGGGATATTGGACTTCAAAACCTCCGGTTTTATAAAGACTTTGATTCCTTTTTACTCCGGATGTCACCGGGGATATTGGACTTCAAAACCTCCGGTTTTCATGGGCTTGAAAAAACGATATTACTCCGGATGTGAATGAGTATCCCAATAACTATCAGGATGGCCTTATAAGCCCCGCTAGGGCGGGGCAGGCTCTCCGGCTTTCCCATACTCTCAGTATCACGCTTTGCCCCGGATGTAACCGGGGATCCCGATACTATCGGGATGGAATCTGCGCCCCTCCGGGGCAGGAATAATCTCTCCGGATTTATTCACACGCTATCTGCAACAACCCCTTACATAGCTAGTGAATCTGATATATACAAGAGAGTAAATGATGCTGGAAGCATCTAATTCCAATATCCATGGTCACGTCCATGGTAACGGTGCAGCAAATAATTGCAACTCCGGAGGAGTTGAAGAATCCGGACGATTTAGTCTAGACACCCTTTCTCGGAGTAGAACAAGTCATCATGGGAAGGAAACTAAATAGGATTCAACCTCTCGACACTTCAACCCCCTTCAACTTACTGATAAACCCACCCCTTGCCCCTCCCAGGAGGGGATCTGTTTTTGATAACTTCTTTAATCCCCTTCAACTTCCTTTAACTTCTGAATAAACCCACCCCTTCCCCCTGCCAGGAGGGGATTCTTTATGGTAAACTTTCTTACTTTTGTCTTGTTTCTTGTATCTTTTGTCTTGTATCTTAATTATGATTTACCCCGATAACTTCGAATCAAAGATCGGCTTCGACCGGATAAGAGAGCTCCTTATGGAACTATGCCTCAGTCCTATGGGCATTGAGATGGTTAGAAAAATAAAGTTTGATGATAATATTGATTCTGTAAAAGACAAACTATCAGCAACATATGAATTCCAGCAGCTTCTCAAATTCGAGGAGAACTTCCCGTCAGATAATTATTACAGTTTTTCAGATTGTCTTAATAAGATAAGAATAGAGGGCACCTTTCCTGAAGTGAGAGAGCTTTTTGACCTGAAAAGGTCTCTTGAAACAGTAAAATCTATTCTTAACTTCTTCAAAAGCAGGGACTATCCGGTACTGAAAAAGCTATGCGGTTCGGTTAAAATATATCCCTATGTCCTCGATTCGATCGACAGGATAATAGACAGGCACGGTGTAATAAAGGATAATGCCTCTTCACGGTTAAAGGAAATACGACAGGAGATTTCTTCAAAAGCCATACAGGCATCCAGACGCCTCAATGCGATACTTAAACAGGCTCAGACAGAAGGAATTGTTGACGCTGACACTGTCGCATCAGTTCGTAACGGGAGAGGAGTGATACCGGTAAGCGCATATGATAAAAGAAGGATCAAAGGACTGATCCACGATCAGTCTGCTTCCGGGAAAACGGTATTTATTGAACCTGAGGAGATAGTGGGGATCAACAACGACATAATCGAACTTGAATATGAGGAAAAGAGGGAGATTGTAAAAATTTTAACACTGTTTGCCGATAATATAAGACCATACATAGACGATCTTCTCGCATCAAACGATTTCCTGGGCGAGATTGACTTTTTGAGGGCAAAAGCAATGTTCGGTAACTATCATAAATCAATTATCCCTGTCATTTCCGGAAATCCGTTAATTATTTGGAAACAGGCAGTGCATCCGCTGCTGTCAAGGACTTTCGAAAAGCTTGCCGGCAGGAAAGTGGTTCCGCTTGATATTCAACTCGATGAGAAAAACAGGATTCTTGTCATCTCCGGCCCCAATGCCGGCGGGAAATCGGTATGCCTTAAAACGGTAGGACTGCTCCAGTACATGGTGCAATGCGGACTTACTATACCGGTAGAGGAGGGTTCAGAGACCGGAATCTTCAAAGATATCCTTATTGATATAGGTGATGAACAAAGTATTGAAAATGACCTCAGTACATACAGCTCTCACCTTATCAACATGAAGTACTTCCTCAAAAACAGCGGAGATAAAAGCCTGATACTGATCGATGAATTCGGCACAGGAACGGAGCCAATGCTCGGAGGCTCAATTGCCGAAGCAATTCTGGGGGAGATTAACAGAAAAAAGGTATTCGGAGTACTGACCACTCATTACACCAACCTTAAACATTTTGCCTCGCTTACCGATGGGATCATAAACGGGGCCATGGCCTTTGACAATCATCTCATGCAGCCCTTGTTTCAGCTTTATATAGGTAAGCCGGGCAGTTCATTCGCTTTTGAGATCGCCAGGAAAATCGGTCTGCCTGAAGTTATCCTTAATGCTGCTTCGGAAAAAGCCGGAGTGAAGAATATAAAATATGACAGGCATCTGAAAGATATCGCCCGTGACAAGAGATACTGGGAAACCAAGAGGCAGAACATACGTCATCATGAGAAGCGGCTTGAGGAACTGATTGAGCAATATGAAAAAGAGCTGGCAGGAGCGAAGTCGCTCAGAAAAGAGATCATTGCAAAGGCTAAAGATGAGGCACAAGACCTGCTAAAGGAATCAAACCGTATGATTGAGAATACAATACGCCAGATAAAAGAGTCGCAGGCCGAAAAGGAAAAAACAAGGGGTGTCCGTAAGCAGCTTGAGAAATTCAGAGATAATGTTGTTGATGAGACCGGGATACAAGAGTCTGAAGCAGAGAAGAAAATGGCAGCCATGGCTCAGGAAGCGAGGAGGTTTAAATCGAAGGAAAGAGCTGCCGGAACCGAAGATCAGGAAATAAAGGAAAGACCTTTGAAAGCCGGAGATGCCGTTAGAATGATTGATACCATGGCTGCAGGAGAGATCGTTGAAATAAAAGGTAAAATGGTACTGGTAGAATCAGGAAGTTTCAGGTTTCGGGTTTCACAGGAAAAAATTGAGAGGATAAGTAAGGCTGAGCTCAAAAAGAGTCTGAAATCATGCCAGGTATTCATGGAAGCAGATCCGGTATTATCTCAGAGAAAGCTCAATTTCAAACCTGAAATAGATATAAGGGGAGTAAGGGGAGAGGAAGCAATAAACAGGGTGCGTGACCTTATTGATGATGCGTTGATGGTTCAACATAGAAACCTGAGGATCCTTCATGGAAAAGGAAATGGCATCCTGCGACAGCTTGTAAGGGATTACCTCAACACAGTCGATATTGTTAAATCATTCCGTGATGAGCATGTCGATATGGGCGGTTCGGGTATTACGATTGTGGAGATGGATTTCTAAACTAATTAACCACGGAGTGACACGGGTCTTCGCTTCGCTTCGCTCAGACATACACGGAGTGACACGGGTAAATTACAGTGTAACTCTGTTTTAACTCCGTGTTACTCTGTGTCAAAATGGTTTTTAACCAAATCTATAATGTTTCCGTACAGCTTTATTGATTTTCCAGCTGCATTTCAATCCTTTATCAAAGATAACAAGATCTCCTTTACCAAAACCGACTGGAGTTCCTTTTTCAGGTGTTACAACAACTTCTCCGTCAAGAATATAGCAGGTCTCTTTCTCGTCATATTGCCAGGGGAACTCAGATACCTCCTTTTCCCATATTGGCCATGACCTGACATTCAGATCATTAAGCTTTTGTTCCGAAGGTTTTTCTACATGAATCATTGAAAATCTATTTTTTATTTTATGATGCAAAATAGTTCAAAATACCAGTATAAAAAAATCCCTCCTTTTAGAAGAGGGATTTGCCGGTAGCCTGACGCCGGTAGCCGTTAATATAATTTTACAGTTCCGTATGAAGATTCCACATCAACGGTTGCCGAAGGTGATTCATCCCTGCCAACTATACCTGCTACTTCGCTTTTATTATTTTCAATAATACGTCTTGTGTAATTAAAGTTATCTTCATTAAATTTCAGTCCGCCATAGGTAACTTTACCATTCAGTTTATAGCTTGCGGATTCATCAATTCCAATCTTTACACCTGTATAACGTGAGTTTACCTCAATTGATTCAAATCCTGAAGGTACTCTGTCAACATTCAATCCGCAGTAGCTCCCTTCGAATTTTAATTTCTTCGTAAGGGTTCCTATACTAACATCTGAATATCCTGTTTCAATGATTAAGTTATTTATGCTTTCAATTTTGATGTTATCGTACTTGGTTTCAGCTACAACTGAGCTCGTGGTTCCGAAAGCAAGTTTTGAATATTTACTGTCGATAAGCAGAGCCTGGCTGTTTTCAATAGTCAGGTTCCCGCAATACCTTACTTCAATATCGATCCAGCCTGCTTCTTCGATGGAGCCTTTACCATAAGCCAGGTAAAGGGAATTCAGAGGTTTTTCATTTCCCCGGGTAAGTCTTGAAGCTGTAAGATTTCCATATTTAATATTGAGATTTACAAGTCCGTTCAGATCATCCAGCTCTGTATTTCCATACCTGTTTGCAAGTGTAAGATTCATCCATTCCGGCATCTTTACATCATAATCGATGGTGAATTTTCTCGAATCACCACTCCAGCCCGTAAAGTTGAATTTATCATTAATAACTGTTTTTGCCGATATGACATTTGCCCCTTCGGAAAAATGGACATCAATATAGCTTAACAGTTGTTCTGCTCTATCCCTGTTGGGATAACGTACAGTAACCTTTACATCAATAACCACCTGGTCGCTTCCTGAATTAAGAACGATTATATCGCCATACTTGTTATCAAGATCAAGTGTCATGCCCTGCATGGCTGTATACTCTTCATGAAACTCCTTTGAAACCTCATTTTGTGCGGCTAATCCTGATGTCAGCAGGAGAAATGCGGCCAGGAGGAGTGTTCCTGGTTTATATACTAACTTTTTCATCATTATTGGTATTAATATTTTCATTCCTTATGGTTTTCAACTGATTTACAATAAAGGTCATTACTTCGAGTTTTGTCTGGTAATGTTCAATCATTGCATTAATTATTCTTTCATCACCAGGATTGGCTTTCAGGTCTTTCTGAAGCTGGATATAAACTGAATCCATGTTTTCGAGTTCTCTGGTGAACAACTCTTTTTGCTCAGTATTGTTAATAAAGTCAATGGTTTTGATCTCGCTCTCCATAAGATTTACCTGGTGTAAATAATAGTTTTCGACCTCCTTGTATTGCGGGGAAACATCGCCAAGCGTCATACTGTTCCTTTCGGGTCTGAGAAAATGATCCCAGGTCCACAGCGATGAGAGTGTTACCAGCAGAGTAACAACTGCAGCCTTGAGAAGATAAGGGACAATACTCCGTTTTACGGCGACTCTCCCGAATCTCATTTCAAGCTTGCTGTTAAAACGCTCAAGGTGACCTTCCGAAGGCTCTTTTTCTTCGAAAAAGTCCCTGTTACTCCTGATTATTTCTTCTATTGTTTTCATTCCCTGTAAGTTTTCATTTTCTTATTTCACTGATAAGCTTCTGTTTTGCCCTTGAAAGCTGTGATCTTGATGTGCTGCTCGATATTGATAGTATTTCTGCAATTTCATCATGATCGTAACCTTCAAGCAGGTAGAGAGAAAGGATTACCCTGTAACCGTCCGGTAGTCGTTCAATGGCTTCTTTAACCTCTTCTACCTTAACATCAAGCTCCTCATACTTGATCATATCATCACTGCTTTCATCTCTTAATCCTGCGTGTGACTCAATATCTTCAAAGACTGCTTTTCTTTTTCCGAGAGCATCGAGTGACCTGTTTATCACTATTTTTTTCAACCAGGCACCGAAACTCACTGTTCCCGAGTATGTTTCAATCTTTTCAAAGGCCGACAGGAACGATTCCTGCATTATATCTTCGGCTTCCATCGTGTCATTCACTATCCTCAGGCTCGTGTTATACATGGCTTTGTAGTATAACTTGTAGATATGGAATTGTGCCTTCTGGTCGCCGAGCTTGCACCCGTCCAGAAGATCCTGGTGCAAGTTTCTGAATGCCGCTTCTACTTTTGCCATCTTTATATAAAGACTAGTTCTGATGTTTGATGCTGCACCCACTCTTTTTTTCTTCAGTTTTCTGATTAAAAGACGTGGGCAAATTATTAATGATGCACATAATTTAAGAATTTTTTTCCCTTTGCCAGGGAAAATGTAAAAATTATTCCCTGAGTAACCTCTCCGGTGCTGTAATCGAGCTCAGAGCCGAAAAGACTGTGAGGTATTGAAAATACCAGCAGGAGCACTGCTGCAGCCAGTATTGTATATAAAGGTCTCTCTTTCCTTCGGTTCAATATCACTGCCATAAGCCAGAATAAAAATGCTATAAGAGTTTTATTATCAGTCAGATCCCATCCTAACGGAATGCCTGTCCATAATTCCCCGAATGCTATTTTCTGTACAACAGGTCCAAGTATCATTCCTCCAGCTGTAAGTAGCGCCAGTGTCCAGACTCCCAGTTTTCTGAACGAGGGAATTTTGAAAATGGCCGTCAATCCGGCTGCTGTCGATAAGAGCATGACAATGAGCATTATTATTATATGAGGAATAAGAATTGATCCCGGTACTCTGCCCTTGAACCGGATCACAACCGGCGATTCTTTCATGACTGTCTGTGTACCTTTACGGTCGGTAATCTCAATATAGTACTGGAGTTTTCCGGCAGGAGGTTGTGGAGGAATACTGGCAAAAAAACCTCTCTCATCAGTCATTTTAAAGATCTTATTCATCATGAATGAGCGTACCGGATAGATTTTAAACAAGAAATCTGTCTTCTGATACTGTTCCCCGGTCCTGAATCTTTTGTGGTACAAGACTGCCTTAACTGAGGTATCGTTAAGATGGAGCTTTACTTCAGATCTTTCACCAATCTCAATACTGCGGACAAGTTTAAGCTCATAGATTGAATCATTGAGTGTCACACAGAACCTTTTAGGATAGGTGGGGCCTGTCTTCCTCTGATAATAGGCGGCAGCTATTGTGATTACGAATGCAAGTATCCAAATAAGTGTCTTCTTCATCCTGTCTATACAACCAGGTAGTGAAACAGTAATTTACTACCCCGGCAGCCGGACGCCGGTTGCCGCCAGCCGGTACTATTCAAATAACTTAAACGCTTCCTTTATAAGTCCTATTGCCTCCCTGAGCTGTTTTTCGGTAATTACAAGGGGAGGTGCAAATCTTATTATATGTTCATGTGTCGGTTTTGCAATAACACCTTTACCCATCATTACCAGGCATACATCCCATGCGGTTTTCCCTCCCTTGGGCCTGATGACCACAGCATTCAGAAGCCCTTTACCACGGACAAGCTCAATCATATCTGATTTAATGCTGTTCATTTCGTCGCGGAATATTTTGCCTAGACGTTCAGCATTTTCAGCAAGTTTCTCATTTTTAATTACTTCAAGAGCGGCTATTCCAACCTTGCCCGCAAGAGGATTGCCTCCGAATGTTGAACCATGTTCTCCCGGTTTTATTGTAAGCATTATCTCATCATCGGCAAGTACGACAGAAATCGGCATCACACCTCCTGACAGGGCTTTTCCAAGGATCAGAATATCAGGACGAACACCTTCATGGTCACAGGCAAGCATTTTACCTGTTCGTGCAAGACCTGTCTGAACTTCGTCTGCTATAAACAGAACATTGTGTTTTTTGCAGAGGTCATATGATTTTTTAAGATAACCTTCATCCGGTACGGACACCCCGGCTTCTCCCTGGATAGGCTCAACGAGAAATCCTGCAATATCTGGATCCTTAAGGGCTTCTTCCAGAGCTGGAATATTATTATAAGGTATAATAATAAAACCCGGAGTAAAGGGCCCGTAGTCATTCGTTGCCTCGGGATCGGTCGACATTGACACTATTGTTATGGTTCGTCCATGGAAGTTGCCTGCACAACAGATTATCTTTGCCCTGTCCTTCTGTATACCTTTTTTCTTATAAGCCCATTTACGGCATAGCTTCAGAGCTGTCTCATCAGCTTCTGCCCCTGAGTTCATAGGCAGGACTTTATCATAACCGAAGTATTTTGTTATATACTCTTCATATTCACCGAGAACAGCATTATAAAATGCCCTTGATGTGAGAGTAAGAATTTTGGCCTGTTCCGTAAGCGCCCTTATTATTTTGGGATGGCAGTGACCCTGGTTAACTGCAGAGTATGCAGACAGGAAGTCAAAATACCTTTTTCCCTCTACGTCCCAAACGAATGGACCTTCACCTCTTTCAAGAACTACGGGAAGAGGATGGTAGTTGTGAGCACCATACTTATCTTCCCGGTTAATATAATCCCGCGTCTTCATGTTGTTGATTATTAAATAGTTATGAATAATGAAATATAAGTCACAAGTTTACTAAAGGTTTTTCTTATTTCCAAACATAAGTCGTGCAGGTCGTGCAGGTCGTGCAGGTCGTGCAGGTCGTGCAGGTCGTGCAGGTCATTCAGGTCATTCAAGTCCGAAAAACAAATGAACCCGCAGGACCGGCAAGACTTTATTCTTCAAATAGATCCGGTCTCAGTTTCCTGGTTCTTTCTATTGCCTGCTCATGTCTCCATTTCTCAATCCTGGCAGCGTGACCTGAAAGAAGAATATCGGGTACCTTCCAGCCTTTAAAATCTTCAGGCCTGGTAAAGACCGGAGGAGCAAGGAGCTCATCCTGGAAGGAATCGGAGAGGGCAGATTGTTCATCGGAAATTGCGCCCGGAATAAGCCTGACAACAGCATCGATGATTATTGCCGTGGGCATTTCACCTCCCGATAATACATAATCCCCTATTGATATTTCCCTGGTAATCAGGTGATCTCTGATGCGCTGGTCAATTCCTTTATAGTGTCCGGCCAGTATTATTATATTGTTAAGCAGTGAGAGTTTGTTGGCAGTTTTCTGGCAAAATCTTTCCCCGTCAGGTGATGTGTAGATTATCTCGTCATAATCCCTTTCACTCTTCAGCTTCTCAATAGCCTTCCAGACCGGTTCTATCATCATAACCATTCCGGCACCGCCGCCGAAAGCATAATCATCAACGGTCTTGTAATTATCTGTTGTAAAATCACGCAGATTAACAACATTGATCCCGACAAGACCTTTGTCCCTGGCTCTCTTTACAATCGAATTGTTGAGTGGACTTTCAAGCAATTCCGGACAGATTGTTAGAATATCAATCCTCATATAAATTGTTTTTGTAAAAGTAATAAAAAGGCATAAGGGCGCAATGGCGAAATGAAAGAGTGAGAGAGGGGGTGAGGGGGAAACCCTTGTTAAACGGTGCAATCTGTAGTAAAAAATGGAAACTACACTTGCCTGTTATCTTTTTACCCTTCGCTTCGCTCTGGGTCTTCGTTTCACTTCGACTTTTTTCTTTTACTTTTGTCTTTTATCTTTTTCTTATGGATTGTCGTCCTGGGTGCGGAGCCTGTTGTATAGCAATTTCAATCACATCCCCGATTCCCGGGATGCCTGATGGCAAGCCGGCAGGGATCAGGTGCATTCATCTTCTTGATGATTACAAATGTGCCCTTTATGGCCATCCTTCAAGGCCGAAAGTATGTATTGATTTTAAGCCTGAGCCGGAGTTTTGCGGATCCTCAAGAGAGGAGGCGATGTACTTATTAGGGATGCTTGAAAGTTAAGAAGATTGCTTCGTCGTTGCGCTCCTCGCAATGACACTCATTTACCAGAATTGTAAACAACCTTTCCGCCCACGATCGTATAATCCACCTTCGTTTTCATGATCTTCGATTCCGGGATGGTCAGTAAATCCTTATCAACAATTACTATATCAGCAAGATAACCTTTTTTAATCATTCCTTTTCTGTTATCCATGAACTGTGCATATGCTGAGCCGAGTGTGTAATACTTTATTGCTTCTTCCATAGTAATTTTCTGTTCAGGAAACCATCCTTCACCTTCCTCGCCAAGCCGGTCTTTTCTTGTTACTGCTGCATAGAGTCCTTCCATAGGATTCAGCGGCTCCACCTGGTAATCTGTTCCAAAGGCAAGTATTGAACCTGCATCGATAAGACTTTGCCATGCATATGCACCTATCGCTCTCTCTCTGCCTATTCGCTTTTCGCAGAATCTCTTGTCGGAGATGCAGTGAGTCGGCTGCATTGAGGGAATAACAGCGAGTTGTGAAAACCTGGGTATATCAGATTGCCGGAGGGTCTGGCTATGTTCGATACGGTGACGGCTGTCACGCCTTCCGTTTACTTCAACTGCTTTTTCATAAATATTCAGTACCCAGTTGTTTGCTTTATCGCCAATTGCATGTATACCTATCTGAAATCCCATCTTATCAGCAGTCAGTACCATTTTTTCAAGTTCATCGTAGGGCCACATGGCCAATCCCGATGTTGAGGGATTATCATCATAAGGTTCAAACATCAGAGCAGTGCCTGATCCCATTGATCCGTCGGAAAAAGCCTTAAGGTATCCGAACCTGATCCAGTCTCCCTCTTTTGGGTATCTCTTTTCAACATCCCTGTATTTCAATAGAACTGTTGTATCCCCCGTAAGCGGTTTTCCAATATCTATCCTGCTGGTAAGCTGACCCTCTTTCTGCAGTTTTTCATATGCTTCGAAATCGGCTGCCCCTGCATTCTGCAGGCTTGTAACACCCAGCTCACGGGCCTCCTTCATGGCGAGCAGATATCCCTGCCATGTTTTGGCTGAATCCTCTTCAGCCGATCTTGTAATTTTGGCTTCTCCTGTTTTAATGAGATTCTGGGCTGTCTCCTTGAGTATCCCGGTTGGTTCTCTCGTCGCCGGATCTCTCTGTATTTCGCCTCCAAAGGGATTGGGAGTCTCTTTTGTGATTCCGGATATTTTAAGGATATAGCTGTTTACAAGTATTGAGTGTCCGTCAGCACGGCTCAACAGCACAGGATTATGCGGAGATACTTTATCAATTAACTCTTTTGTCGGCCATTTTTTATCGGTGAACATCTCATGTTCCCAGTGTCCTCCCCGAATCAGTTCACCAGGTTTTGATCTGGCAACTTGTACTTTTACCTTTTCAGTAATTATCGAAGGATCAGTTGTATAACGAAGCTCAATATAGTCGGGATCCCGAGGCCCGAAATGTACATGAGCATCATTAAATCCTGGTATTATGAGTCTTCCTCCGGCATCTATCACTTCAGTCTTTCCTTCATCAATCCAGCCTTTGACCTTACTTGTTTTTCCGGTTGTGATAATGAATTCACCCTTGATTGCTATGGCCTCAACCATTGGATTATCTTCATCAATTGTAAGAATCTTACCATTGATAATTACCAGGTCTGCTATTTCGCGGGTCCTGCAAGAAATTGAAAGGATCATACAAATTATTGATATTAAAGATAGATATTGCATAGATTGTTGTTTTAATCGGAAAGTTAATCATTTTTCTATTTGATTAAATCCTGGTGTTACTTTGTGCTTTAGTGTCTTTGTGACATTTTGTTTTTTTGCCACCAAGACACAAGGACACTAAGTATCACACAGTATTTTAACTTATTGTTAAGAATTTTATTGAAATATCTGGGGGCTTCATACATTAAAAGAGATAAATTCGCAGAAAATCACGAAAGATGAATATAGCATTAATAGGATATGGCAGGATGGGCCATGAAATTGAAGAAACTGCCGTTAAGCGAGGCCACATAATCTCACTGATAGTTGACAGGGACAATACCGATGATATTTGCCGGGAAAAGATGACAGGAGTTGATGTTGCTATGGAATTCTCAACTCCCGAAACGGCATTTGAGAATATTTCAAAGTGTCTGGGTCAGAAAATACCAGTGGTTTCCGGAACAACAGGGTGGCTCAAGGATTATGAAAAAGCAGCGGAACTTTGCAGACTCAATAACACTTCATTTATCCATTCTGCAAATTTCAGCATAGGAGTAAACTTGCTTTTCAGGCTGAATGCGGAGCTTGCCAAACAAATGGCACGTTATGATGGATATGCTGTTTCAATAGAGGAGATCCATCATACCAGGAAGCTTGATGCTCCCAGCGGAACAGCTATATCTCTTGCTGAAGGGATAATGAAACAGCATATAAAATACAAAGGCTGGTGTTTTGAAAAGGATAAATCAAATAACATGATTCCGGTCAGGTCGGTTCGTGAAGGGAGTATTCCCGGCACACATATTGTTATATGGGATTCGGATATTGACACCCTGAGCCTTAAACATGAAGCCAGGAACAGGAAAGGATTTACCCTGGGGGCTGTTCTTGCAGCTGAATTCATTAGTACAAGGAAAGGTGTATTCACTATGGATGATGTACTGGGATTCTGATTAAATTTTATACTTTTACCGCTTCAAAAAAAATATTATTATGATCGGGAAAATTCCAATGAAATACATGAAATTCACAATTGCCGCTGTCATTTATATTCTTGTCGTGATATGGATAGGCAATTACTGGCTCTTACTGGGGCTGGCCATCATTTATGACCTGTATATCTCGGAAAAGGTAAACTGGACATTCTGGAAAAGGAGGGATGGTAATAACAGCTCATTCATTGAATGGCTCGATGCCCTTATCTTTGCGGTAATCGCGGTTACACTTATTAACATCTTTCTGTTTCAGAATTACCGTATTCCAACACCCTCCATGGAAAAGTCATTGCTGGTAGGGGATCATCTGTTTGTCAGCAAAATTGCTTATGGACCAAGAATGCCAAACACTCCCATTGCCTTTCCGTTCACCCAGCATACAATGCCCATAATAAAAACCAAATCATGGTCAAACCTGGTGCACTGGCCCTATAAACGTCTTGCAGGATGTGGTAAGGTGAAAAGATATGACCCGATAGTATTTAACTTCCCGGCCGGAGATACAGTAGCAATTGAAGAATCCGCAACCTCCTATTATGAGATTGTCAGGAGAACTGCACGCGATATGCAGGCACGCGACAATTATATAACGATGAATCAGAATCCCTTAAGCTATTATCTGCCGGATGCAAGGAAAGAGGTATGGAACAGGTATGAGATAATCTACCGTCCGGTTGACAGACGGGACAACTATGTAAAAAGGTGTGTGGGATTACATGGAGATACTATAACTATCAGATCAGGAATACTTTATGTCAATGGTGAAAGGGCTCCTGAGAATGAGACAATGCAAACCACATATGGTGTGGTAACAAACGGGACAACTATAAATCCAAAAGCATTTGAACGTCTGAAAATTGCAAAATCAGATCAGATGATGATTTCCTCATCAGTTTATTTACTACCTCTTACAAAAAAGAATGTCGATGCAGTTTCAAAGTTTGTTAATGTTAAGGATGTAACAGCCTTAAACACTGAAGAGGGAGAAGAAAGTCCTCTGATTTTTCCTCACGTTCCTGCTCTTAAATGGAATGAAGACAATTTTGGTCCTCTCTGGATACCTTCTAAAGGCGCTACTGTTGATCTCAATATATCAAATCTTCCCTTTTATGAAAGGATAATAGATGTTTATGAAGATAATGACCTCAGGGTTGATGACAGCACAATCTATATTAATGGCGAACCGACAACGAGTTATACATTCAGGATGGACTATTTTTTCATGATGGGAGATAATCGTCATAATTCGCTTGATTCGAGATACTGGGGTTTTGTTCCGGAGGATCATATAATTGGTAAACCCAAGTTCATCTGGCTCTCAGTTGACAAGGAAGCTTCAGGGCTGAAGAAGATCAGGTTCAACAGGTTTTTCATGAAGGTGAGATAGAATTTACTTGACCTTTTCCACTATGGCCTTGAAGGCCTCAGGGTGGTGCATTGCCAGGTCGGCAAGTGTCTTCCTGTTCAGTGCGATACCTTTTTTGTCAAGC
>Ga0315550_1001385_pt1 | contig 14965 bp, 12 predicted proteins | sample SalMarSW160190MG_2_FD_203100 | JGI IMG/M metagenome (GOLD analysis project Ga0315550, IMG submission 203100) | Salt marsh sediment microbial communities from the Plum Island Ecosystem LTER, Massachusetts, United States - Salt Marsh Sediment SW1601-90 ... | reverse complement strand
TGGCGGTCAATTTCATATTAAAGAGCCTCTTGTTTGATAGGCGACCAGCCGCTTTCTTATGCCCGAACTTCCCGAAGTCGAAACCACGCGCCGCGGTATCGAGCCGCACGTCGTGGGCAGGACCGTGGCGCGCGTGCTGGTGCGCAACCCGCGCCTGCGCTGGCGCGTGCCGGCAAAGCTCGTCGAAGAACTGCCCGGACAAACCATCCGCTCCGTCACGCGCCGCGGGAAGTATCTGTTGCTGGCCGGCGACACGGGCACGGCGATCCTGCATCTCGGCATGTCCGGCAGCCTGCGCGTCGTCACCGCCACGCAGCCGGCGGACCCATACGATCACGTGGACATCGTTCTCGACAGCGGCGACTGCCTGCGTCTGCGCGACCCGCGCCGCTTCGGCGCGCTGCTGTGGACGCGCGCCGACCCCCTGTGCCACAAGCTGCTTCGGGGACTCGGGCCGGAACCTCTGGGTGCGGATTTCAGCGGTGATTACCTGTATGGAAAATTGCGCGGGCGCAAGCGTGCGATCCGCGACGCCCTTCTGGACAGCCGCCTCGTCGCCGGCATCGGCAACATCTACGCCAACGAGGCGTTGTTCGCCGCGGGCATCCGCCCCACGCGCCGCACCGGAAAAATCACGCGCGCGCAATACGGCCGGCTGGCCGACGCCATCCGCGCCACACTCAAGCGCGCCCTCGCGGCCGGCGGCACCACCCTGCGCGACTTTCGCAACGGCCGCGGCGAACCGGGGTATTTCCAGCTGTCGCTCAACGTCTACGGGCGCGAGGACGAACCCTGCCGTGTGTGCGGGACACCTATCCGGGCGAAGCGGCTGGGGCAGCGGACGGCGTTTTACTGCCCGAAATGCCAGAAGTAGGTGGCCGCCTCCTTCGGAGACGACGGCAGAAGCGCCCATAGAACACAGTCTCGTGGCCGCGGGCATAAAATATGTGGACCCGGGGTACTGAATGCTAGACTTAAGACATCAAGCCATGTAATTTATCGAAGTCATTGATCAGACATGGGTTTTATCCCTCCGTCAGCTAAAAAACGCATTTCGGGTGGAAAAATGAGGCGAATGGGGAGGAGTTTCCCGGCAGGGAAACTATATTTCTAAGATGCAACCCGGCACCAAGAACCAGAATCTCGAGCAGCATTTCGAGGCCTACAGCGAATGGCGCACGACGCTGTCCAACGCCGTCACCGACCTCAAATCCTGGCTGCAGCAACAGGAGCTGAGCGACACCCAGGTAGACCAGCAGCTCGACCACGTGCTTTCCACTCTGCGCGACGACAAGCTTTACGTCGCGTTCGTCGCCGAGTTCTCGCGCGGCAAGTCGGAACTGATCAACGCCATTTTCTTCGCCAACTACGGGCAGCGCATCCTGCCCTCGAGCGCCGGGCGCACCACCATGTGCCCGACCGAGGTCCAGTACGAGCCGGGCAGCAAGGCGTCGCTGCGGCTGCTGCCGATCGAGACCCGCAAGAGCGGCACCACGATCACCGAGTTTCGCGGCTTTCCCGAGGAATGGCAGGTCATGTCGCTGGACACGAAATCGCCGGACGCCATGATCAAAACACTGCAGCACATCACCGAGGTCAAGCACGTCGCGCGCGACGAGGCCCAGACCATGGGGTTCCACGTCGCCGAAGACGAATCCGAGAACGGGATGCGCATCGCCGAGGACGGTCTGGTGGAGATCCCGAAGTGGCGCCACGCCATCATTAATATTCCGCACCCCCTGCTGGAACAGGGGCTGGTCATCCTCGACACGCCGGGTCTCAATGCGCTCGGCGCCGAGCCGGAGCTGACCCTCAACATGCTCCCCTCCGCGCACGCGGTGCTGTTCATTCTCGCGGCCGACGCCGGCGTCACCAAATCCGACATCGACGTCTGGCACGACCACATCGGCGTGCGCAAGGGCAGTCCGAACAAGGGCCGCCTGGTGGTGCTCAACAAGATCGACGGCCTGTGGGACGAATTGCGCGACTGGGACGAGGTCAACCGCGAAATCGACCGCCAGATCCGCGAAACGGCGAAACACCTCGCCATCCCCGAACACAACGTCTTTCCGGTCTCGGCGCAGAAGGCGTTGCTCGGCAAGGTCAGGCACGAACCCAAGATCCTCGAGCGCTCCCGGATCCTGGCGCTGGAAGAGGCGCTCGGCAACGAGATCGTTCCGGCCAAGCGCGAGATCGTGCGCGACAACATCAGCGGCGACATGGAGGACATCATCAATGCCATGCGCCTGATCATCACGCAGCGCCTGAAAAACGTCTACGAACACATGGACGAGCTCGGCGGCCTGTCCGGCAAGAACATGGACGTCATCGAGCATATGATGAAGAAGGTCAAGGCGGACAAGGAGGTTTTCGAGAAGAGCCTGCAGCGCTTCCAGGCCACGCGCAGCATTTTCTCGCAACAGACCAACGTGCTCTATTCGCACCTCAATCTGAAGAACCTGGACACGCAGATCGCCCACACCAAGAAGGACATGGAAACCAGCATGACCACGGCCGGGCTGAAGACATGCATGGGCGGTTTCTTCAAACACGCGCAAAAAACCATGGACGAGGCCGCCAAGCAGGCCCAGGAAATCAAGGCCATGATGGAAGGCGTGTACAAGAAATTCCAGGAAGAGCACGGGCTCGGCAGCATCAAACCGAGCGGCTTTTCGGTGACGCGCTACCTGCGCGAGATCAAGCGGCTGCAGGACAAGCACGACCAGTACATGAAGGGCGTGTCGCTGGTGCTGACCGAACAGCGGGTGCTGACGCGCAAGTTTTTCGAGTCGTCCGTGGCCAAGATCCGCGCCATCTTCAAGATGGCCAACCGCGACGCGGACAACTGGCTCAAGACCATCATGTCGCCGATGGAGTCGCAGGTACGCGAACACCAGGTGCAGTTACGCCGGCGCCTCGAGTCCATCAAGCGCATCCACCAGGCGAGCGACACGCTGGAAGAACGCGTCAACGAACTCGAACAGATCCGCGACGGCATACGTGAACAGGAACGCAACCTGGAATCCCGCGTCGAGGCGGTGATGCAGGTCATCGACTTCGACAAGTAAAGTAAACCGCCCCGGTTGGCGGTTGGCCGCCAGCGGCCTGAATCCCCTCCGCACCCGCCGATTCAAGCGTTTTTTTTCAGGGGCCAGCTCGCGCCCGGGCGGCGCACTGCTATTCTTTTTATGTCTGCAGGTTCGGAGGCACCGACGCCTTCGGGGCATCGCCAATTCCGATTTTCCGCTGCCGTACCGGGTGGCCTGCCGAAGCCGCCAGGCCACGAATGGCGGGATATTGACCGGATTACTGGCGCTACGGAAGGAACCAAAGGTTGAAAACGAAACGAGTCAAGGACGCGACAAATCTTCCTGAGCCCGTGTCATCCGGGGCCGGGAACGGCCCGGCTGCGAAAAAAACGTCCGCCAGGGGCAACAGCGTACCACCGCTCTCCACCCGCATCCTGGACTACGAAAGCCGCATCGCCGACCTGCTGGCGAAAATCCGCGAACTGGAAGAGACCCGCGCCGCGCTGGCGTCCATGCTGCGCGATCTCGAAACGAAAGAATCGCGCATCGAACGGATTCACCACAGCTGGATGGCCATTTTCGATGCCGTGCTCGACCCCATCTTCATGCACGACCGGCAGGGACGCGTCGTGCGCGCCAATCTCGCGTATGCGGAACACGCCGGCATGGCCATCAGGGATGTCATCGGCAGATTCTATTGGGAGTGTTTTCCCAGGCGCGTTGCCCCGCTGAATTGCTGCATGGACGACGCCGACGAAACCACGAAAGTATTCGAAGAGGAAATCCGCCTGGATTCGGGACAGGTGTTCATATCGCGCGCCTTTCCGGTGCGCGATGACGTTGACGCCGAGTGTTACTACGTCCATATCCTGAAGGACCACAGCGAGAGCCTGCGCGCCGCGGAAGCGCTGCGGCGGGAACGCGATTTTATTTCCGCCGTCCTGCTGATCTCGAGCGCCCTGGTGGTCGTGCTGGACCGCGACGGACGCATCGTCCGGTTCAACACCGCCTGTGAAAAAGCCACGGGTTATACCGAGAGCGAGGTCCGGGGCAAGGCGGTATGGGATCTGCTGATCGGGCCCGATGAGTTCGAATCCGTCAAAAATATGTTCCATGAATTGCTGGCCAACCCGGTTGCCAAGGAACACGAGAACTTCTGGGTCGCCAAGGACGGACAGCGACGCCGCATCATGTGGTCGAACACGGTGCTGCCCGATGAACACGGCCAAACGGAATACATCGTGTCCACGGGAAAGGACGTCACGGAACAGCGCCGGACAGAAGCCGAATTGCGCGACAGCGAGGCGCGCTATCGTTCTCTCATTGAAAATTCCTCTGATATCGTCACCTTCCTGGATCGCGACGGCATCGCGCGCTACACCAGCCCGTCCATCGAGCGCCTGCTCGGATACGGCCAGGACGAATTGGTCGGCCAGAATGTTTTTACGCTGGTCCATCCCGATGACCTCCCCCGGTTGCAGCAGGCCTTCGCGCGCGCCGTGGAAAATCCGAGCATGGCGCAACACGCCGAACATCGCTTCAAGGACAAGGACGGCGTCTGGCGTTACCTTGAAAGTTTCGGCAAGAGCCTGCACGACGATTCCGCGGCGGGCGGCCTGGTGGTCAACTCGCGCGATATCGGCGCGCGCAAACACATGGAAGAATCGCTGCGCAAGGCCAACCGGGCGTTGCGCACCCTGAGCGCCTGCAACGAGTCCCTCGTCCATGCCATGGACGAGGGTGAGCTGCTCAACGCGATTTGCGAGACGATCGTCACCACCGGCGGGTACCGCTTCGCCTGGGTGGGATATGCCGAGCGTAACGAGGAGAAATCGGTGCGCCCCATCGCCCACGCCGGTCACGAGGTGGGCTATCTGCAATCGATAAACGCCAGCTGGAACGACAACGATCGCGGACGCGGTCCGCTCGGAACGGCCATACGCACCGGCACGCCCTGTGTGACGCACGATATCAGCGCGGACCCGCATTTCCTGCCTTGGCGCGAAGAAGCGCAACGGCGTGGTTACGCCTCCTGCATCGCCTTGCCGCTCAGGGCCAAGGAAACGAACCTGGGGGGACTGGCGATCTATGCCGCCGAGCCGGAGGCCTTTGACGGCGATGAAACCAGGCTGCTGATGGAGCTGGCCAACGACCTGACTTACGGGATCATCGCGCTGCGCACGCGCGCCGAACGCGAACGCGCCATGGAGGAAAACCGGCGCAACGCCGCCAAGCTGCAGAAGGCGCTGCTCGAAACCGTCGAGGCGATGGGATCGGCGCTGGAAAAACGCGATCCCTACACCGCGGGCCACCAGCGCCGGGTGGCCAAGCTGGCGCGCGCCGTCGCGCAGGAAATGAAGCTCCCCCGGGAGACCGTCGAGGGCATTTACATGGGCGGCCTGATCCACGACATCGGCAAGATCTACGTGCCTGCCGAAATCCTGAACCGCCCGGGACGCCTGAACGAGGCGGAATTCAACCTGATCCGGACTCACTCACAGGTGGGCTACGACATTATCAAGGGCATCGAATTTCCCTGGCCGGTGGCGCAGATGGTCCTGCAGCACCACGAGCGGCTGAACGGCTCCGGCTATCCGCAGGGGTTGAAGGGAGAGGCAATATGCCTGGAGGCCAGGATCATGGCCGTGGCCGATGTCGTCGAGGCCATCAGCTCGCACCGTCCTTACCGGCCCGGGCTCGGTCTCGACAAGGCGGTGGACCAGATCGCCGGGAACCGCGGCATTCTGTACGATGCCGATGCCGTGGATGCCTGCGTGCGGCTGTTCAGGGAAAAGGGTTTTACCTTCGAATCCTGACTCTATTTGACGAGCGCCCCGCCTTCGCCGCGCGGGTCCGAGGCCGCTTGCACCCGCCCGGTTTTTTTGTGCCACTCGACGATCTGCATATTACCGTATCTGCCGCGTACGGCCTCGAGCTTGTAGCCGCCCCGCTCCAGGGCACGGCGCTCGGCTTCACCAAAGGCGCCCGGCTCGTAGGCCACGACATCCGGTAAATACTGATGGTGAAAGCGCGGCAGGCCGACCCAGTCCGCGGGCCCGCCGCGATGATGCGCGAATTCGAGCGTGGCCAGCAACACCATGGAGATGATGCGGCTGCCGCCGGGCGTGCCCAGCGCGACCACCGCGTCATCGCTCTCGAGAAAGGTCGGCGTCATGCTGGACAGCGGCCGTTTACCGGGGGCGATCGCGTTCGCCTCGCCGCCGGTAAGACCGTAGACATTGGGCGCCCCGGGCTTGATGGAAAAATCGTCCATCTCGTTGTTGAGCACCACGCCGGTCCCCGGCGGCATGAAGCCGCAGCCGAAGACGGTATTGATGCTCAAGGTCGCCGCCACGCGATTACCCTCGCGGTCGATGATGGAAAAATGCGTGGTGTGGTCGGATTCTTTTCGGGTCTCCCCACCGGCAGGAACGGCGCGCGGCTGCTCGAGCCGGCGCATTTCCTTGCGCAACTGCGCCGCATAGGCGGGGTCGATCAGGTGCGCGACATCCACGTGCACGAAATCCGGGTCGCCCAGGTAGCGCGCGCGGTCGCGGTAGGCCAGGCGCATCGCCTCGATGACCGTCTGGTCCCGATGCGTCTTGTCCATCGCCGTCAGGTCGAAGCCTTGCAGCATGTTCAGCATTTCCATGAGGATCACCCCGCCCGAAGATGGCAGTGCCGCGGAAGTGACGCGAACGCCGCGATATAGTCCGCGCACCGGCGGACGTTCGACGACGCGATACCCGGCTAGATCCTTCAGGCTCCAGATGCCGCCGGCGGCGCGCACGCCGTCCACCAGACGCCGGGCGGTGACGCCGCCGTAAAATCCTTCCCGCCCCCGGGCGGCCAGGCGCTCGAGCGTGCGCGCAAGCTCAGGCTGACGCAATTTCTCACCGGGGGCATAGATAAACCCGTCGTGATAAAAGGTACGCGCCATGCCGGAAGAACGCTCCAGCCGGTCGTGCTGGCGCAAGGTCATCTTTCCGAAACCCCTGGTCACGGCGAATCCGTCGCGCGCCAGACGAATGGCCGGCGCGAGACTCTGCTTGAGCGACAGACGGCCGTATTTCCCGGCGAGATGCACCAGTCCGGCGGGTATTCCGGGAATGCCCGCCGCCAGCGGACCGTCGATGGACGCGCCGGGGACCGGCTCGCCGTGGCTGTCCAGATACATGTCGCGGGTGGCGGCCAACGGGGCGCGCTCGCGCGCGTCGATCATGACATCGAAGTTATCCCGCGCCCGATGCAGCAGGAAAAAACCGCCGCCGCCCAGACCGGAATAGTAAGGCTCGACGACGGCGAGCGCGGCGGCAACGGCGACGGCCGCGTCAAAGGCATTGCCGCCGCGCGCGAGGATTTCCTGACCCGCCCGGGTCGCCAGCGGATGGGCGCTGGCGATGCCGGCAGCGGCGGGATGGGGTGATTCGGCGGCCGCGACCGCAAGCGGCAGGGTCGCGATGAGGAATAATATGATCCGGAGCAACTGAAGCATGGCGGGAGGATATCAAACTGAATGTTCGTGTCGAGCGGCCCCTGACGGAGCGTGCACTCGGCCCATGCATCTGGTCTTGTGTCGCCGCAGGCCGCACAGATGAAAAGCCGCCCGAAGGACGGCTTTTGTTATTCAAATTCTCGATCCCCGCTTCTGCGGATATGACAAGAAACAAGAAACACGTACCAAAACAAAAAGGCGGCCAAGGCCGCCTTTGTTGCACATCAAGCGAGACGGCCCTCAGGCCGTCTGCCGAATCAACGCCTGATACTTCATCTGCAGTTGTTCTTTCGTTTCCGGATGGTTCGGATCAGGAAGGATGCAATCCACCGGACAGACATCCACGCACTGCGAGGTCTCGTAGTGGCCCACGCATTCGGTGCACAAATCCGGATTGATCTGGTAGATCTCCTCGCCCTGCGTGATCGCGCCGTTCGGGCATTCGGGCTCGCAAACATCGCAGTTGATGCATTCGTCGGTGATGTATAAAGACATATAAATACCTACAAAATTAGTCAGGTTTAATTATACGCATCTTAGCCTATTTTAGCCGCCATGGCAGCCGCCACACGCGCATCCACGAAATCGGCGACGTTGCCGCCGAGCAGCGCGATCTCCTTCACGAGCGAGGCGGAGATGAACATCTCCTGCTCCGAAGGCGTCATGAACACCGTCTCCACTTCCGGCGCGAGGCGCCGGTTCATGCCCGCGAGCTGAAATTCGTACTCGAAATCCGATGCCGCACGCAAACCGCGCAGGATCACCTTGGCCCGGTGCTGGCGCACGCACTCGACCAGCAGGTTATCGAACCCGGTGACCTTCACGCCATGGATGCCGGTCAGCACCGTGCGCGCCAGTTCCACGCGTTCCGACAGATTGAACAAAGGCTGCTTCTGCGGGTTGGCCGCCACCGCCACGATCACCTCGTCGAACAGGCGCGCGGCGCGGCGCACCAGATCCGTATGGCCGTTGGTGATGGGGTCAAACGTGCCGGGGTACAGCGCGATGACGTTCATTCAGCCCCTCGGAATTGGAAAAACTATACCACTGCCAATAGTCGTCACATTGACTGAAATCAAGAACACCTCATGCCTGTCAGGTCTTTTGCGCCAGATGATACCCCACCTGCCCGGCTTCCTTGCTGCGAATCAATGTCCACGTGGCGGGCAAGGGCGGTGACCCGATCGCGCTGGGTGCTTCGACATACACCAGTCCGCCGGGTTTGATCCAGCCACGCGCCTCGATCAAATCGGCGCAGCGTGCGATCAAGTCGCTCCTGAAGGGTGGATCGAGAAAAATGATATCGAACTCTTGCGGCGCCTGGCGCAGGTATTCCACCGCGTCCGCCCGCACCACCGTGGCATTTTCCGCTTCGAGCATTTCGAGTGTCTGACGCAGGCGCTCCGCCACGGACGCCGCCTGCTCCACCATCACCACGCGTCCGGCGCCGCGCGAGAGTGCTTCGAGACACAGGGCCCCGGTTCCGGCGAACAGGTCGAGGCAGCTGGCGCCGGCCAGACAGGGCTGCAGCCAGTTGAATAGCGTTTCGCGCACGCGGTCCGGCGTGGGTCGCAGGCCCTCCGATTCGGGCACGCTCAACCGCCGTCCGCGCCAGCGTCCGCCGATGATGCGCAGCTTGCCCGGATAGGACGATTTCTTTTTCGCCGCCGGAGATCGCCGCGTGTCTTTGCGGTCAGCGGCCGCCACCGACGATGACCGTCACCATTTGATCGGGATGCACCCGCTGCCGGAACGCCTTGCGGATCTGCTCGGCATTCACGGCCTCGACGTTCGGGATGAAATCGTCGAGATAAGTGAGCGGCAGGCCGTAGAAACCGATCATCGCGAGATAGTCGGCGATCTTGCGGTTGCTGTCGACGCGCAGCGGAAAACCGCCGGTGATGTGTTTCTTCGCCGCCTCGATTTCTTCCTCCGTCGGTCCCTTGGCGACGAAATCCGCAAGCACCTTGCGCGCGATCCCGAGCGCTTCATTGCGCTGATCGTTCCGGGTCTGCAGCCCGAGCATGAATGGCCCAGGCATGCGCAGCGGCAGGAAATAGCTGTAGACGCTGTAAGACAGGCCGCGCTTCTCGCGCACTTCCACCGACAGGCGCGACACCAGTCCACCGCCGCCCAGGATGTAATTGCCGACGTACAGCGGGAAATAATCCGGATCGCCGCGGCGCACTCCCGGCTGCCCCAGATAGATATGCGTTTGCGTGGCGGGGAACGCGATCTTCTTCAACCGCGGCGCTTGCAGCGGGCGCACCAGCGGAAGCGGAACCGGGGCGCGGCCCGCCGGCAGCTGGCCGACGATGCGCCCGGCGATGTTCCGCGCCTGGCGCGCGCTCGCGTCGCCCACGATCACCAGCCAGGCATTGGCGCCGACGTAGTATTGCCGGTGATACGCCACCAGGTCGTCGCGCGTGATCGCCTTGAGACTGGCCTGATCGCCGCGCGGATCATGGGCATAGGGATGCTCGCCGTAAAGCGCGCGGTAGAAAGCCTTCTCGGCCACCGCGCCCGGCGACTCGGCCTCCTTCCGCAGCGCCACCAGCGATTGCGCGCGCAGTCGCTCGAGACTCGCCTCGGGAAACGACGGAGCGGACAGGACCGTGGCGAACAGATCGAGCGCCGGATCGAACAGCGAGGCATCCGACAGGCTGCGCAGGCTGACCGTCGCCATGTCGCGGTCGACGCCGGCGCCGAACTCCGCGCCCAGGCCTTCGAACTGCCGGGCGATATCGTCCGCCGTGAGCTTGTCCGCGCCCTCGTCGAGCATGGCGCTCGTCAGGCTCGCGAGCCCGGCCTTGTCGGCCGGGTCACGGCTGGAGCCGGCGTCGAAGACCGCCCGGATCTGCAGCATCGGCAACTCGTGGGTTTCGACGAAATAGACGCGCGCACCGTTGGCCAGCGTCCAGTGCTGGATCTTCGGGGTGGCGAATGCATTAACAGGAATCAGGAAGGCAATGAAGCTCAGCGCCATTATCCTTGCCAGGAATCGCCCCCTCTTACCCATCCCTTCTCCCACCAGGGGAGAAGGGAACGAGCCGAGGCGTGCTGTGCGCGCTCCCTTTCTATCGGACATTGCTGCCTCCCGGAGGCGGCGGCATGCGCCGCTTGCCCTTGGTCATCGGCAACGGGTCAAGCACGGCCACCGTCAGGTTGGTATCCACGAGATACTTGCGCGCCACCGTCTGTACCTGTTCCGCCGTCACGGCGTTGAGCTTTTTCACGTAGTCATCGAGCATCCGCCAGTCGAGACCGACAGACGCCATCTGTCCGATCCGCATCGCCTGGTAGAACACGGAATCCTGGCTGTAGACGTTACTCGCCACCACCTGGGCTTTCACGCGCCTCAATTCCTCGGCGGTGACCGGCTCGCGCTTGATGCGCTCGATCTGTGCCAGGATGGCCTGCTCGAGCTCGCCGGTCTGGTGGCCTCTGGTCGGGGTGGCGTCGATGAGGAACATGTTGGGCGAGCGCGAGATCGCCGTGTAGTCCACGGAGATGCTCGAGGCGATTTTCTTCTCGCGCACCAGCTCGCGCTCGAACCGCGCCGCCTGCCCCCCGTCGAGCACGCCGCCCAGTACGGTCAACGCATAGGGCTCCCACCCGGCGACATCGCCGTGACCGGCCGAGGTGAGCGCCGGCGTGTGGAAGCCCATCAGAATATACGGCACCTCGGCCGGGACCGAGACCCGCACGCGACGTTCCTCGGTCTGCTTCGGTTCAACGGGTTCCCGGGTTCTTTCCACCGGACGTGCGGGTATCGGACCGAAATATTTTTCCGCGAGCGCGAAGACCTCCTTCGGTTTCACGTCACCCGCGACCACGAGAATCGCGTTGGAGGGCGTGTACCAGCGGTGATACCAGTCGCGCAGCTCCTTGATCGTCATGGCCTTCAGGTCCGGCATCCATCCGATGACGGGATGCCGGTAGGGATGCACCCGGTAGGCGGTGGCCATGAACTTTTCGGCCACGAGCGCCTCGGGCTGATCGTCGGTGCGCAGCCGACGCTCTTCCATCACCACCTGGATCTCCTTGCTGAACTCGTCCTTGGCCAGGGTCAGGTTCTGCATCCGATCGGCCTCGAGCTCGAAGGCGATCGGCAGACGCGATTTTTCCAGTTGCTGGAAGTAAGAGGTGTAGTCATAGCTGGTAAACGCGTTTTCACGCCCGCCGTTTTCGGCGATGATGCGCGAGAACTCGTTCGGGCCGTGTTTGGCCGTGCCCTTGAACATCATGTGCTCGAGCGCGTGCGAGATGCCGGTGATGCCCTTGGGCTCGTCCTGGCTGCCGACCTTGTACCAGATCTGCGACACCACCACCGGCGAACGGTGGTCCTCCTTGACGATGACGCGCAGGCCGTTCGGCAGGGTGGTTTCCTGCGTATGGCCGCAGGCCGTGAGCAACAGGCCCGGGAGAAGCACGAGCCAGAATAATTTCTTCAGCATGGGGTTTCCGTGGTGATCTTTGTATAATATTGTGCCACAGGTTTGATCGGCACGGCCGGAAAAAATTCCTACAGGATTATCCTTCATTGAGCCAGCCCCCCCACTCGGATCAGACCGGAAACAACCGGCGCGCGGGCCTCTTCGGCCGCCTGCGCGAGAAGCTCGCCGCCACCCAGCGCGGTTTCACGCGCGGGCTTTCCGACCTGCTGCTCGGGGACCGCGCGCTCGACGACTCTCTTTTCGAAGAGCTCGAAACCCTGTTGCTATCCGCCGACGTGGGCGTGGAAACCACCCAGTTCCTGCTGCAGGGCATCACGGAACAGGTCTCGCGCAAACAGCTGAAAGACACCCGCGCCGTGTACGAGGCGCTGCGCCAGAGCATCCTTTCCGTCGTGCAGCCCTGCAGCCGGCCTTTGGCGATCACGCCCGCCCGGCCGTTCGTCGTGATGGTGGTGGGCGTCAACGGGGTGGGCAAAACCACCACCATCGCCAAGCTCGCCAACCGCCTCAAGGACGACGGCCACCGGGTCACGCTGGCGGCCGCCGACACCTTCCGTGCCGCCGCCATCGAGCAACTCAAGACCTGGGCCGGGCGCCTCGATATCCCGGTGATCGCGCAGCACACCGGCGCCGACGCGGCGGCGGTGGTGCACGATGCGCTCAACGCCGCCGTGGCGCGCGACAGCGACGTGCTGATCGTCGACACCGCCGGGCGCCAGCACACGCAGGCGGGCCTGATGGACGAGCTCAAAAAAATCAAACGCGTCATCGCCAAGGCCGACCCGGCCGCGCCGCACGAGGTGCTGCTGGTGCTCGACGCCGGCACCGGCCAGAACGCCCTGTCGCAGCTGACGCACTTCGGCGAGGCCGTGGGCGTCACCGGTCTGGTGCTGACCAAGCTCGACGGCACCGCCAAGGGCGGCATCCTGATCGCCATCGCGCGCAAGACCGGGCTGCCGATCCGCTACATCGGCGTGGGCGAAGGCATGGACGACCTGCGTGAATTCAGCGCCGGGGAATACGTCGACGCGCTGCTGCCGGCGCCCTGACCCGCCCGATCATGATCCAGTTCACCCACGTCTTCAAACGTTACCCCGGCGGCTTCGATGCGCTGCGCAACATCAATTTGCAGGTCCAGCGCGGCGAGATGGCCTTCATCACCGGCCACTCCGGCGCGGGCAAGAGCACCCTGCTCAAGCTCATCACCGCCATCGAGCGGCCCAGTCGCGGCGAGGCGGTCGTCAACGGCCGGAACCTGCTGCGCATGCCACGCCGGCGCATCCCCTATTTCCGGCGTGAGATCGGCGTCGTATTCCAGGACCACAAGCTGCTGTTCGACCGCACGGTCTACGACAACGTGGCGCTCCCGCTGGTCGTCACCGGCGCGGACCAGAACGAAATCCCGCGGCGCGTGCGCGCGGCGCTGGAGAAGGTCGGCCTGCTCAGCAAGGAAAAGATGTACCCGGTGACGCTCTCCGGCGGCGAGCAGCAGCGCGTCGGCATCGCCCGTGCCGTGGTCAACAAGCCGCCGCTGCTGCTCGCGGACGAGCCGACGGGCAATCTCGACGCGGCGCTGTCCGATGAAATCCTCGACCTGTTCCTCGACTTCCACAACCACGGCGTGACGGTGTTGATCGCCACCCACGACTGGCGCCTCATCAACCGCGCGCGCAAGCGCGTCCTCGAGCTGAACCACGCCGAGCTGGTGCGCGACTCGGGAGTGGCGGCATGATCAGGAACTACCTGTTGCGCCACGCCCAGGTTTTTTTCTTCAGCCTGGGGCAGCTCACGCGCACGCCGGTCGCCACTTTCCTCACCATCGCCGTCATCGGCATCACGCTGGCCTTGCCGGCCAGCCTTTACGTCGGCATCGTCAACGTGCAGCGGCTCGCCAACGGCTGGGAGGACAACGGCCAGATTTCGCTGTTCCTGAAACAGGACGTGACGGCGGCAGCCACCGAAAAACTCGCCGACAAGATACGCCGCATGCCCGGCGTCGCGTGGGTGAACTACATTTCGCGCGACGCCGCGCTCGCCGAATTCAAGAAACTGTCCGGCTTCGGCGACGCCCTGAACGCGCTCGAGCGCAATCCGCTGCCGGCGGTCCTGGTCGTGCATCCGTCCGCCAAACACGCGGACCCGGACAAGCTGCAGGCGCTGCTCCGGGAACTGAACCGTAATCGCGAAGTCGACATCGCCCAGCTCGACCTCGATTGGGTCCGCCGGCTGCATGCCATGCTCGACCTCGCCCAGCAGGCGGTGCTGATCCTGGCCACGGGGCTGGCGGTCGCAGTGCTGCTCATCATCGGCAACACCATCCGCCTGGCGGTGCTCAACCGCCGCGAGGAGATCGAGATCACCAAGCTGATCGGCGGAACCAACGCCTTCATCCGCCGTCCCTTTCTTTATTCAGGCACGCTGCAGGGCCTCCTGGGGGCGGTTTTCGCCTGGTTACTGGTCGGCTTCGGCATGTTGCTGCTATCCGATCCGATACACCGCCTGGCCGGCCTCTACGGCAGCCGCTTCGAGCTCGAGAACCTGGGCTTCCTGGCAACCCTGGCCCTGATCGGAACCGGGGGCCTGCTCGGCTGGCTGGGGTCACGCCTGGCCGTGGGCCGGCATCTACGGGTCATCGAACCGCATTAATAATTGCCTTATTCCCCTGTTATTTAAGGGGAAAATGAACTTTCCCCCCATTTGGCACTCCTAGATATCGAGTGCTAAAATATTTCGGACAGAGAAAGACAGAAAGCAGAGATGCAGGAGGTTGCATTCCCATGAGCCAATCACTCGCGCTATTGCCCATCAATCTTTACCCCGAAAAGGGACTGTCGTCCTATATCCGGGCGGTCAATGCACTGCCGGTGTTGAGCGTGGACGAGGAACGCAAGCTGGCGCGGCGCTATCGCAAGCACGACGATCTCGACGCCGCGCGCCAGCTGGTGATGTCCAACCTGCGTTACGTGGTGCGCATCGCGCGCGGC
>Ga0315550_1001383_pt1 | contig 14984 bp, 15 predicted proteins | sample SalMarSW160190MG_2_FD_203100 | JGI IMG/M metagenome (GOLD analysis project Ga0315550, IMG submission 203100) | Salt marsh sediment microbial communities from the Plum Island Ecosystem LTER, Massachusetts, United States - Salt Marsh Sediment SW1601-90 ... | reverse complement strand
TCGGCAGCATTGATAGAAAACAGGTGGAGACGCTGATGGCCAGAGGGCTGGACGAGAACGAGGCGGTAGACGTCATCGTTAAAGGTATTCTTAAGTCTTAGAGTAAGTGATATGTCCTTGGATTTAACCAAGGTAGCGGAGCAGGTGGGAAGTATGGTCGCCAGGCTCAAAGCCGGCGGCGAGGAGAGGCAAGAGCGCCTGCAAAACGCCCTTGATGTCCTCCATGATAAGTCCCTTGACCTTGAACGCTTAAGCAAGAAGATTGAGGCCAGTAAGACCACCTGGCTGGTGGCCGGCCTGGTCGACGGGCTTTCACCGCATTATAAAGCCCCGCCCCTCCCACCTGATTTCTCGGTAATCGCCACCGACGGCTCCAACATCGATGTCGACCGCCATAAGTCAACCCGGTGCTATTTAATAAACATCGGTTCTGTGGTTCTTAATTACGGCGCCCAGCCCGAAGCCCTTCTCGACAGCTTTCCCTCGCTTTATTTCGGCGATGATGATCTGGTCATTGCCCCCGACGGGGCTAAGGGCCGGGAGCAGGTTATAGAAGGCGCCCTGCTGGGTATAAAGCGCGGCGTTGACGAGTGCCGCGAGCTGGCAAGGCTGGCGGCGGAACTGCCCAAAGAAAGCTTGGCGCTGGCGCTGCTCGACGGCTCGCTGATTTTATGGGGCCTGTCGGGAAAGGTTTACCCCGACTTCGTTATCGAAGCATTGCTTAATAAGGGTTTCTTAAGCTGCCTCGATGATATGAGAAAGCTCAATAAAGACAGGCGGCTGGCGCTGGCCAGCTATATCAGCTTCCCCCGCTCCACCGACGTGGTCAATGCCCTGCGGGTGGCCATCTGCCCCCATGATATTATTGATACCGACCGGCTCTGCAAGGAATGCACTTCAAGGGACTGCGATAGGGTGGACGGCGTGCGTGACCGCGATGTATTTTCTAATATCCTGGCGCCCGGCGAAAGGTCGGCGCTGTTTACCAGCCAGTCATCAATAGTGGAAAAGCACTACGGCGGGCACTGGGTCTATTTCTTCTATATCAGGGTGGATGACGAGATAGCCCGCGTTGAGATTCCGCAGTGGGTGGCCAGGGACGAGAATTTGCTTAATTTAACCCATGCCCTTGTTTTAGACCAGTGCCGGCGGGGGCAGGGCTACCCTGTGGCTTTAAGTGAAGCCCACGAGCAGGCGGTGGTCACCGGCGTTGATAGAGAGAATTTCTGGCAGCTGGTGGAGTCTCTAATGGTGGAAGAGCATTTGCCATCCCCCACCTCCGCCAAGAGCTTTAGCAAACGGACAAGGTGGGTTTGAAGTTGTAACCTCACCCCCTTACCCCCTCTCCTTCAAAGGAGAGGGGGAGTATAATATATAAAAGAGGGCTAACGCCCTCTTGGACTCCCTGTTTGGGGAGGGATATTTTTGAAGGGGTAAACCCCTTCAAGCTACTACGTAAACAAGAGTGATAAATAAGTCTATGAAAGAAATGACTATAGAACAACTAAGTCTATCAGTGTTCCGAGCCGTCACCGTACCTCCAACTAAGGAGGAATATAACATCCTCGGGATTTCAAAGTTCGATGTAATAAAAAGAAGATATTTTCGAAACGTATATGGAACGTTGATTCTTTACTTAATAAAGCTCTCGATTCCTGGGGCGTTTCCGAACCATTCTCTAGAATTAGTAGAAACTTTCGATGAGTATTTTCAAATGGCCTACAGAGATAATCAACGTGAAAAAAACAGGGTAGCAGAGAGACTAATGAAGTTTGAGGAGTTAGTGAAGTTACAGACACAACAGCCATTTCTGGATCTAGCCTTATATATCACAGAAATGTTTGAGCATCGTCCTAGAAAACTTTTGTATGCCGCTAGACTCAATAGTAGGATTGAGGAGCTATTTTTTAACTTTCTTACTTTAGGGAAAGAGGTAAAAATAATATGAAAACTCTATTATGGGTTTCCATAGTAATTGCCGCTATCGTGGCGATTTATGAAATAACTTGGCTGGGCAGGAGTGATTTAGCTTGGGTTATACTTGGTCTTGCTATAGCTATGGTTTTGCAAGCCGTTTATCTTTTGAGAAAAAAATAGAGTGTCATGGAGAGGCGCAGCCTCTCTTATAAAAAAATAATTCCCCTTCCCATCAATTAAGGGGAAGGGGATACAGGGGATAGGGTCACTAAATAAATAAAAGTCTAAAGGGAGGCAAAAAATGGGAAGCAAAGGCAGAAAGAGCGTAAAGAAACCCAAGCAGGCCAAGGATAAGAAAGAGGCCAAGAAGAAATAACAGCCAATCAAGTGAATAAATACCAGTGGTGTTTAATCCTGGGGCTGGTTTTTGTGCTCGTCCTATCGGTGGGGGGGTGCAAAAACCCTCTCTACACCTATGAGGGCAACATGGTGCTAGTGGGTGGGGACGGCGAGCCGATTATACTGACAGATAACCCCGCCGCCACCAACCCGACTTTCGCCGAGCTGGTCGCCTTCATCCAGCAGGATACCACCGATACCAACGACTATTTAGTGCACCCGCGCATCGGCTATGTCTGCGCCGATTTTGCCGAAGACGTGCACAACAACGCCGAAGCTGCCGGCATAAGGGCGGCCTCGGTGAGCGTGGACTTTGAGGGGAAAGTGGAGGGGCACGCCCTCAACGCCTTTGACACAATAGACATGGGGCTGGTCTATATTGACTGCACCGGCCAGAGCTCCAGCGATAAGTTAAACTTTCACGTGGAATATACCGAAGAGGACTATGAATTTGTAAGCGATAATCCCGAAAGCTGGGACGCCATCGCCTATGTTAAGATAGGCGAAGAGTACGGCCTGGTGCCGCTGGGCAGGGCCAAAGCCCTGTACTATAATTTCTATAAGGAGTATGCACAGAAATGGCGGGCCTACCAGCAGATACTGGCCGATTACAACGAAGAGGTTAATCTATTTAAACAGGAGACAGAGGGCAGGACCTACTACGAAGGCTCGGCGGAGCTGGCCAGGGTTGAAGCCTGGCAGGCGGAGCTTAAGGAGATGGGCAGACAGCTGGATGATTTAGGCCAGGAGCTGGGCGATGTATGGTACGGGCCCAAGGGCGTTGTCAAAGATGTATGGATACACTGGGGACCGGGAGATTAATAGAGGAGGACACTATGCCGAATGAATATGAAATCAACGAGCTGGCCAAGGAGGAGTCCTGGCGCATGTTCCGCATCATGGGGGAGCTGGTGGAGGGCTTTGATACCCTCACCGGCATAGAGCCGGCGGTAACTATATACGGTTCCGCCCGGCTTAAAGCCGACGATGAGCTATATGCCCAGACTGAGGAAATCGCCAACCGGCTGGGGAAGCTGGGTTTTTCAATCGTTACCGGGGGCGGGCCGGGGGTGATGGAGGCGGCCAACAAGGGGGCGTTCGAAGCCGGGGCGACCTCGGTGGGGCTGAATATAGAGCTGCCCGTGGAACAGACCTGCAATATCTATACTAATAAGTCACTGTCCTTTCACCACTTCTTCGCACGCAAGGTCATGCTGGTAAAGTATGCCAGCGCATTTGTCATTATGCCCGGCGGCCTGGGCACCCTCGACGAGCTGACCGAGGTGCTGACCCTGATACAGACCTACAAGATAAGGCCCTTCCCGGTGATAGTATTTAACAGCCGGTACTGGCAGGGATTTCTGGACTGGCTGGGGAGCACCGTCCTGGCTAAAGGCTGTGTTTCCAGGGAAGACCTTGACCTGCTGATAGTCTGCGACTACCCTGACGAGGTGGTTGAGGCTGTCCAGAGGTGGCACACCAAGCATGAGGTAGTCGGCAAGAGGGCGCTGCCCAAGTAAGATGAAGGGAGTAAAAATGGCTGAAATACAGAGAGTCGGCGAGGTAATCGAAGCCAGCACCACCGGATTTACCGCCCAGTGCTACGAGCTGTACCAGATGCCGCCGCTGGGCAGCCTGGTCAAGACCGGGGATTCGGCGGCGGAGCTTTACGGCATCGTCTGCAACGCTACCACCGCCAGCCTGGAGCCGGGGCGCCGTCCCATCGCCCGGGGCAAGGACGAAGACAGCGAGGAGGCAATCTACCGCTCCTCCCCCCAGCTGGCCAAGCTGCTCAGGAGCGAGTTCGGGGCGCTGGTGGTGGGGTACAAAGAAGGGGATAAGCTCTATCAACACCTGCCCCCCCGGCCGGCCCGCATCCACGGCTTCGTCTACCAGTGCAGTCCGGATGAGCTCAAAGATTTCGGCAAGTCCTTTAATTTTCTTAACATAATATTAAACGCCCACCTGCCCGTGCCCGGCGAGGAGCTGGTTGCCGCCTCGCTGCGCCGGATGAGCCAGGCCCATGACGACCGGCGTGCTTTCCTGGTGGCGGCGGGCAAGGAGCTGGCCATTTTGCTCAGCGGCAACCTTAACCAGCTCAACGCCATTCTGGGGAGGATTAAATTATGACTGAGCGCCTGGGTATCATCGTCTCCGGCTCGTTAAACAAGGGGGTGGAGGTCAGGCTGGACAGCTCGGCCTCCATCGAGGACATGGCGGTGGGGCGGTTCGTCACCATCGAGGGGGAAAAACGGCGCTTCTTCGGCATGATAACCGATGTCAGCCTGGGCGTGACCGACCAGAGGCTCTCTCTCACCCCGCCCGATGTCTCCGACCCCTTTATCGCCGAGGTTCTGGCCGGCACCAGCACCTTCGGCACGCTTCATGTCTCCCCAAGCCTGGTTATCGGCGGCGATGCCGCCGCCATGCTGGAAGGCCCTCAGCCGGTAAAGACCATCCCCAGCCACTTTTCGGCGGTCAAGCTGTCCACCCAGGAGGATGTGGAGCTGGTCTTCGGCACCGAGGACGAAAAGCGGTTCTTCATCGGCAACCCGCTGGATATGGAGGTCAAGCTCTGTCTTAACCTGGAGGAGCTGGTCAAACGCTCCAACGGTATTTTCGGCAAGAGCGGCACCGGCAAAACCTTCCTCACCCGGATTCTGCTTATCGGCATGCTGCAGAAGAGCCAGGCGGTTAACCTGGTCTTTGATATGCACAACGAGTACGGCTGGGCTGGAACCAGGGAAGGAGGCCCCCCGGTCAAGGGCTTAAAACAGCTTTTCGCCTCCCGCGTGGCTGTTTTTACTTTAGACGAGGAGAACTCGCGGCACCGCGGGGTGAGCACTGACGGCGTGGTCAAAATCGGCTACGATGAGATAGGGCCTGATGATATCGCTTTATTGCGCCAGACGCTTAACCTCACCGACCTTGCCGTTGAGGCGGTCCACCAGCTTTCCCGCAGGTTCGGCAAAAGCTGGCTGGAAGATACCCTGGCCATTAAAGGCGCCGAGGAATTGCCGGAGGGCCTTAACGTACATGAGGGCACCCTGCTCAATCTGCAGCGGGGACTGGCCACCATCCAGCGCCTGCCCTTTATCGAGCCCCACTCACCGGCCAACGCGGTACAGGCTATTCTGGAGCACCTTGACCGCGGCATCAACGTAGTCCTGGAATTCGGCCGCTACCGTGATATCACCGCCTATATTCTGGTGGCCAACATGCTCAGCCGGCGCATCTATGCCCAGTACCAGTCGAGGATGGAGAAGGCCGATGCCGCTGCAAATGAGAGCATGAGACCGCGGCCACTGGTAATAACCATTGAAGAAGCCCACAAGTTTCTCAACCCCGAGGTCGCCGGCCAGACCATCTTCGGCATTATCGCCCGCGAGATGAGGAAGTTTAATGTCACCCTGCTGGTGATTGACCAGCGCCCCAGCGGCATCGACAGCGAGGTCATGTCCCAGATGGGCACCAAGATAACCTGCCTGCTGGACAACGAGAAGGATATCGACAGCGTGCTCGCCGGCGTATCGGGCCGCAACGAGCTTAAATCGGTCCTGGCCAAGCTCGCCGCCAAGCAGCAGGCGCTCATCTTCGGCCACGCCGTGCCCATGCCGGTGGCCTTCCAGCCCCGAGAGTACGGCTCCGCCCAGTCCTACCGTGACTTTGCCCCCCGGAAGGATGCCGAAGAAGAAATCGAGAAGCTGTGGGATTAGAGGTCGTTTAGAATGAAAAAAATCGGACTGGCGCTGGGTGGCGGCGCCGCCCGAGGGCTGGCTCACATCGGGGTGCTGGAGGTACTGGAGAGGGAGGGCATCCCGGTTGATATGATTGCCGGCACCAGCATCGGCGCCGCCGTCGGTGCCCTTTATGCCCAGGGTAAGCCGGCTGGCCGGATAAAAGAATTTGCCTTAGATACGGGGTGGCGGCGGCTGGTCTCTCTGGTGGACCTGACCCTGCCCAGAAGCGGCTTTATCGAGGGCACCCGGATTAAGAACCTGCTCAAGTCGTTTATGGGCGATATAGATTTTAAAGATTTAAAGATACCGCTGGCCTGCGTTGCTACCGATATCCTGAACGGCGAGGAGGTGGTCATCAGTGACGGCTCGGTGCTGGAGGGGGTCAGAGCCAGCATCTCTATACCGGTAATCTTTACCGCGGTAAAGTGGCGGGACAGGTATCTGGTTGACGGCGAGCTGGTCAATCCGGTGCCGGTGAGCACGGTGAGGGAGATGGGGGCCGACTTCGTTATCGCCGTCAATGTCATACCCCCTATGGGGGTCAGTCTTCAGCCGTCTAAAGAGTCTAAACCCCCCGGTATCTTCCAGTCCATGCTGCACTCTCTATACATCGCCATCTATTCGTTGGTCGAGTCTAATCTGGCCGGAGCCGATATGGTCATTGAGCCAAAGCTTCCCCACATCGGCTACGGGGATTTTCACCGCGGCAGTGAGTCCATCGCCCAGGGCGAAATAGCGGCTAAAGCATTGATAGAAAAAATCAAGCAGCAGCTTTGAGGCTCACCCCGCCTTGAGTGATTCCAGCCCCTTTATCACGTCATGCAGGTTGTCAAAGGGCTGGCAGGGCAAATTTCTCTCTTTACAGTATTCCATAAGACCGTCCCGGGCGAAGATATGCTGTGACAGGGACGCCGGGTTGCCGTCGGAGGGGCCGTTGCCCACGTAGGCCACTTTATAGCCATCTTTCAGGAAAAAGCGGGTATAGGCCGCCTTAAAATCGCTGTCCAGCGGCACGCCGTCGGGGCCGATGTACTTTACTTTGAGCCCGCCGGGGTGGAATTGGGTGGTGGCGGCGTGGGCTTCTATATCCCCCAGGCCGGCGTCATCCAGGATTGAGGCGATATAAAAGTCCAGCCCGTTGCTGACAATGGCCAGCCTAAAGCCCTTCTCCCGGCAGTGGGCTACCAGCTCAGGGAACCCGTCACGCAGTTTCACCCGGCTCAGGGTGGCCGCCAGCAGTTTCTCTTTAGCTGTCTTGAGGGTAGAAAAGGCCCTGGCGTTAAACTGGCCGACGGTTATCTTATTATCCCGGTACTGCTCAAGCCACTGGCGCCATTCACCCCCGGCGAAGGTGTCTAACAAAAAGAAACCCATATCCTCCACGGTGAGGGTGCCGTCAAAATCACACTGGATAATCATTTTCATCGGGCTTATCATTCCTCTACTATCTTCAGAATGGCCGGGTCTAACGATGGGAACTGGGAAAGCCAGTCCATTCTCTGGCTTTTAAGCTCGGCAGATAATCTTTCCATCTGGTCGTCGCTGTAGTAGCTCTCCGGCTGGAAGCGCTCCAGTTCCACACCGGGTATCTCCGTGGGCACCTCGTACCCCCAGTAATCGTCCTTTTGCCAGCTAATCTTATCTTTGGCAATCATCTCGATTATCTTTACCGAGTCCCGCACCTTGATTTTTTGCCCCCGCTCCATGCCCCCCACGTTGCCGGTGTTGAGGATAAAGCACTGGATTCCGGGGTTGTGGCGCAGGATATCCAGGAACATGTTGCCCTCTTCGGTGTGGGAGCCGACGATAAAGGGGTTGGTGCCCACCACCCTCAGCGGTTTGCCTGCCGCCGACGGGTCGCCGGCCGATGTCTCAACTGATTCGCCGAGCATAAAGGCAGCCGCCGCCCACTCTGGGGTGAGGCGCACCACCGGCGGTAGAATATCGTGCCGGCGGGTGATAAACAGGATAAAGTCAATCTTGCCCGTATCTATCGTGTCGTCGGTAAAGGCGATGTCCCTTCTCTTGACCATCGCCCGCCCGTTGGAGGTCAGGTCGTCGTTAAAGAAGTCCACCTTTCCCGTCTCCGGGTTAACGCAAACATTCTCCAGTATCGCCCTGGGGCTCAGGGCGGCGGCGTAGAGCAGTGGCTGGGAGCCGGGTTCCAGACCGTCGGTCTTGATGTAGAAGGAGTCTTCAGTACCGACAGCGGTGCCGTCCTTCTTCAAGATAACCACATCGTCCTGGCGGATAACCACTGTTTCCGGGAAGCCCAGCCAGTGGGAGTGGCAGGACAGCGAGGTCTTGCCCGTGCCGCTTAGGCCGAACAACAGAAAGCCGAAATCCTTAAGCTTGCCGTTTCTCTTTACCCTCAATATCTTACCGGCGGCGTGCAGCCCCAGGTTGCCTTCGGTCTTGGCCCAGTACATCACCTGGCGCAGCATGGCTTTTTTCTGCTCTCCCTTGTAGTCGCTGCCGAGGACGATGGTCATTCCCATCTCCGGGAAGACCAGCACCTTCTTCTCCGGCCACTCGGGCACGGCAATAGTTACGAAGTCGGGCTCTTTCCCCTCCGACGGGAACATGGTATTGCCCCACATCAGCGGCAGCCGGGCGTACTGGTCGGTGACATAGAGCCGGCAGCTCTTCTTGAACCCCGGAGCCATGCACATGGTGCGGTCGAGCATTATCATTTCCTTGTCCTTGAGGTAGCCAAGGATATTATCAACAAGCTCCAGGTCGTCCGGCTCCGGCTCGCCCATTATCACCTCGGTCAGCCTGGCCATCCGGTGGCGTACCTGGGTGACCACCGATAGATTGCCGAACTCTGTTATGACCCCGCCGTGCTCCAGCGCCCAGGCCCGGAGGCTCTCATCAGAGGGATTATCCACGATTTTCCTGGGTTGGAACGGTTTTCCGAATATCTTTTCCATATATCTTATTGTATCAATAATAGGCTGATGCTGACAACTGAGGTGTAAGGCGGTCTAAAGAGAATAGGAAAAAGAAATGGTGGGCGGTACCGGGCTCGAACCAGCGACCTCTGGGTAGCGGGCATAAAGCTGCCTTAAATACTCGGCTGCCTCCCCTCCCACATACTCGACTGCAGGTATGTCGCCAGATTTACATCGTTGTTGGTTATTTTTAGCTTTCGGCGTATATTTTCCCGGTGCCGGTTAATAGTAGCTGCCGATATGCCTCTTATCTGGGCTATCTCCTTGGTTCTTAAGCCATTTCGTATCATATCGCAGATGGCGATTTCGGTCGGTGTCAGAGAATGATATGAACTGGATAGCTGGCTGACAAACGGCGAGGCGATTTCCTCCAGGTTGGTCTGGAGCATCTCGGTATATTTTTTCTGGGTGGGGGGTAGCTGCGAGCCCAGTGCTTGCAGTATCGGCATCAGGATTTTTTCGACATTGGTTTTAATATCCTGGTGGATTTCCTCTTTCTCCTGTTCAATCCGGGCCAGGACTACCCGCATGGCGGTGTTGGACTCCTGCAGGGCCTGGCGCTCCAGAGTCAATTGTCGGTTGGTCTCCTGCAATTCAAGGTCCGCCGATATCCGCGTGGCAATGGTGCCTATCTGCTCGGCCACCGCGTCCAGCAAAGCGCGCTCCTCTTTTAGAAAAGGGCCCTCATCAGACGGCGGGCTTTCTTCCAGGTAGAAAATGTCGCACTCGCCCACCGCCTCATGGTACATGTAAAGCCGTGATGACTGCCGCCAGTTGGTAACCTTGAATCCGTCGCTGGTATAGGTCTTTCCCTTAAATAGAATTCGGGCGCAGGTTATCTCCGGGTACTGCCATGAGTAGGGCAAAAAGTTCACCAGCTCCTGCAGCAATTTGTCCAGAGAATACATATGGCGCTCGGCCAACTGGGAAACCCCGTAGAGGCAGTTCAATTCCTTAATGCGCTCGCGCAGTGCCGCCTCGAACTCCTCGGGCTTGCCTTCGGTGGGAAACGGTATCCGCCACAAGAGGGCCAGGTCTTGTGAAGGAAAAGGCATACGCCGACCTTCGTCCGGAGGCGGAGAAGCCTCTTTATTTTCCATGGTCCCTCTCCTTAACTGCCTATTATTAGTAGGCAGTATAAGTGCATTTATTCCGTATTTACATAGCTCATCCTAGCAGTTAAGTTGAAAGTAGTCAAGCTGTCTCTCGGCCAAAGGAGGTTAACATGCAGCCTCAAGCTCTAGATACAATCATGGAAGGACGCCGCAGCCAACCGAACCAGCTAATTGAGGTGCTCCATGACGTTCAGCAAAATTACGGTTACATTCCCAAAGAGGCCATAGAGTCCGTGTCCCAGGGTCTGGGGGTGCCGCTTATAGAAGTCTACCGGGTGGCTTCCTTTTACAAAGCCTTCAGGTTAAAACCATCCGGCAAGAATGTACTGACCATGTGCACCGGCACCGCCTGTCACGTGCGGGGCTCCCACCTCCTCCTCGACCACGCCACTAGCCAGCTCGGGATTAAACCGGGCGAGGTAACCCCCGACGGTCTTTTCTCCGTCGAACACGTCAACTGCCTGGGTGCCTGCGCCCTGGGGCCTATAGTTGCCGAAAACGGGTCTTATCATCGCCACATGACGCCCGCTAAGCTCCGCAAACTCATCGAGACCCTCAGCCGCCAGAAAACGGAGGATGCTCACCATGCCAAGGCTCAATAGCTATCGGGAACTGGAACACCTGCGCCAGCGGCTCCGGGAACAGAGGCAGAACATTACCACTACGGTAATGGTGTGTGGAGGGCCTGGCTGTCAGGCATCGCACTCCCAGGCGGTCATTGACGCGGTCAGGAGTGAGTTATCCAGCCAGGGGCTGGATAACAGCGTGCGCCTGTGCGTCACCGGATGCCATGGCTTTTGTGAGCAGGGCCCCGTCATCGTCATTGAGCCGGGCAACATATTTTACTGCCGCGTCTCGCCGGAGGACGCCTTCGAAATCGTTTACCAGACCGTAATGAAAGGCGAGGTTATTGAGCGGCTGCTCTATGAGGACCCGGTTTCGGGCAAGAGAATACGGACTGAAGCGGAGATTCCCTTTTACAAGGCGCAGGACCAGCAGCTCCTGTCCAAGCACCGTATGGTTGACCCCCACTCTATAGAGGATTACATCGTGGCCGGCGGCTACGCCGCTCTTCCCAGGGTGCTTAACGGCATATCACCGGAGGAGATTATAAGTGAGATTAAATCGGCGGGGCTGCGGGGACGCGGCGGCGGCGGCTTCCCCACCGGGCGCAAATGGGCCGAATGTATGGAAGCGCCCGGGGATGAGAAGTACGTAATCTGTAACGCTGACGAGGGTGACCCCGGCGCCTATATGGACCGTGGTGTGCTTGAGGGCAACCCCCACCTGGTCTTAGAAGGCATGATGATCGGCGCCCGGGCTATTGGCGCCCGTAAAGGGTACATCTACGTCCGCAACGAATACCCGCTGGCGGTCAAGAATTCCCGGATTGCTGTAGAACAGGCCCGCGAACTCGGTCTCCTCGGTGATAATATTTTAGGTTCATCCTTCTCATTTGATGTCGACATCGCCCGGGGCGGTGGGGCCTTCGTCTGCGGCGAGTCAACCGCCCTCATGGCCTCCATAGAAGGCAAGGTTGGCGAGCCCCGGGCCAAGGACGTCCACACCGTGGTGGACGGCCTCTATCATAAGCCCACCACCCTCAATAATGTTGAGACCTGGGCCAATGTCCCCGCTATCGTCCTCAACGGCTCTTCGTGGTTTGCCTCCAAAGGGACAAAGAGGAGCAAAGGGACCAAGATATTGTCTCTAACCGGCCGCATCAAGAACACCGGCCTGGTTGAAGTGGCCATGGGCACGTCAATCCGTGAGGTGGTGTTTGACATCGGCGGCGGCGGCGCCAACGGCAATCGGATAAAGGCTGTTCAGACCGGCGGACCATCGGGCGGGTGTCTGCCGCTGGATAAGTTCGACCTGGCCGTCGATTTTGACGTGCTTGCCGAAGCCGGCTCCATGATCGGTTCGGGCGGTATGGTGGTGATGGATGAGGAGACCTGCATGGTGGACGTGGCCAAGTATTTTCTGACCTTCCTGCAGGACGAATCGTGCGGCAAGTGCGTGCCCTGCCGGCTTGGGATTGACCGCATGCTGGAGATAATCACCGATATCACCGAAGGCCGCGGTAGAATGGAGCAGCTCGACCTTCTGGAGGAACTGGCCGATACGGTTTCCCAGACCGCCCTGTGCGGGCTGGGAAAGACCGCGCCCAATCCGGTGCTCTCCACCCTGCGCTATTTCCGCCCGGAATACGAAGCGCACATCAAGGAAAAGAAATGCCCGGCCGGGGTGTGCAAGGCTCTGATTACCTACTGGATTGACCCGGATAAATGCACTGGCTGCGGTGTCTGTATAAGCGGGTGCGTGCACGAGGCCATCACCGGCGAGAAAAAACAGCCTCATATAATCGATGCTCAACTCTGCCAGAAATGCGGCATCTGCCGCAGCGAGTGCAAGTTCGATGCCATTCAGGTCGTTTAAAAAAACGAGGTGTCAAGATGCTGCAATATGTCAACGTTAACATAGACGGGGCTACCGTTCGCGCCCCCAGGGGTACCAGCGTCCTCGACGCCGCCATCGAATACGGCATCTGTATTCCCCACCTGTGCCATGTCCCCAATCTATCCGATATCGGCGCCTGCCGGCTGTGCATCGTAGAACACGTGGTCAACGGGCGTTCTAAGGTCACCACTTCCTGCACCCTGAATGTGGAGGAGGGCATGGTGGTCAGGACTAATACGGATAAGATCCGCAGACTGCGCCACAACCTTGCCGAGCTGCTGGTGGCTCAGGCCCCTAACTCCCGCGCCATTCAGGACATCGCCCTGCGCTGCGGGGTCAAGGAGGTCCGTTATCCCTTCCGGAATGAGGACTGTGTTTTATGCGGACGCTGCGTGCGGGTTTGCACCGAGATCTGGCAGGCTCGGGCAATAGGCTTTGTCGGACGGGGCAAGGACCGCCACGTGGACTTCCCCTTCGGCATCCGCCCCGATTTCTGTAAGCAGTGCGGCAACTGCGTCCAGATTTGCCCCATGACTATTCCCCCCTGCGACGGCCCCATGAAACCCGGTGAGGAATACCTTTGCGGAAAATGCGAATCGCAGCTTATGATTGCCGACGAGACACCGGGCAGCTGCGTGTGGTGCCTCTTGGGCGAAGGCTTCGGCTGCGGACGCTATGTTGGGGTCTAGAGTTATCAAAGGTTAAAATGCCCGCCGCTTCTTTAGCGACCTCTGGTCAGGCTCTTACCCACCCTTTGGCGGTGTCTCTAGCAGCTCCCTCAGCCCCGGTTCCCCGGATAAAACTGGTGCTATGGTGGGCGATACTGGGCTCGAACCAGTGACCTCTGCGATGTCAACGCAGTGCTCTAACCAACTGAGCTAACCGCCCCCGTTACAGCAATTCTACTAAACGCTTTTACCAGCGTCAAGGCGCTGGCTTCTTACCCGGTTATCGATAAAGCTAACCAGGAAGAGGAGCACACCGCTTATCAACAGACTGCCCAAATCAAGATACTTTATGGCCATTAATTTGCTCACCAGCGCCACCCCACCCCCCCCGATAATGGCCGCCAGCGCCCCTGCCGGGGTTACTCTTAGCTTATTCTTATAGAAGCCGGCCAGCACAGGCAGAATCAGGCCGGCAGTGTATACCGTAAAGGCGAAGAGGATGGCGGTTACTATATCCTGCAGATACAAAGCCAGGATTAAAGAAGCCGCTCCCAGAACCACTATTCCCCAGCGGGAAAAGAGCAGGATTTTCCTCTGGTTAAGGGATGGGTTAAACCTTCCAATTATGTCTACGGATAGTATGGCGCTGGCGGTCATCAGGCAGGTATCCGCTGAGGACATAAACGCGCAGAGTAAGGCAGCCAGAACTATAGCACCCCAAACAGGAGGTAGGACCTCCTGTATTACCATCGGAAAGGCCTGGTTTGAGGCAATATCGGGGAATAGGGCCGATGCCCCCATGCCTATTATAGTGATTGCCAGGGCGATAGGAATAATAAGTAGCGCCGCCCAGAATACCGAGTTCCTGGCTGTTTTGGCGTCACGAGCGCAGAATAACCGGGAGTACATATCCGGCCCCACCAGGTAGGTCAGTCCCACCAGCAGGAGGAGATTAACCAGCTCATAGCCGCCGAACCCGGGGCCAAGGGGGAAGCTGAGCCGCTCCGGTGGCAGGGCGCTTATCAGTCCGCCCCACCCGCCAAAGCGTATAAAGACCAGAACCAGGGCGCCGAAGATTCCGGCAAATATTATTACCGTCTGCAGGGTGTCAGTGCGAAGAATGGCGTGCTGGCCGCCGAGTATGGTATAGCCGACAAAGACCGCGGTAAAAATAACCATCCACAAACGGGGGTCGCCTATTCCCAGGACGCTCATTATGCTGCCGGCAGCTATAATTTGAGCGCCTATAACGCCTGTCCAGGCAACGACGATAAGTATTGACCCGGCCAGTGCTACCCACTTATTGTACTGCTTTTCCACCAGCTCGGGCAGGGTATAGAGCCCGAACTCCCTTACCTTTTTGGCCAGAAAAATACCCAGAAAAATCAGGCCAATGCTGCCCACCAGCAACCACCATATCCCGGTTAAACCCCGGGTAAAGCCCAGGCTGCTGGTAACCATAATGGCCGAGCCGCCGATAATAGTCGCCAGCAGCGAGCCGGTAATAAACAGGGAGGAGCCGCCCCTGCCGGCTACAAAGAAATTATCCGCCCCCCTCGCCCGACGCCGGCTCACCAGCCCGATGGCAATCATGGCTATAAAGTAGAGGGCAATAACTATCAGTCCCAGCGTGTTTATATCCATTCTTTAAATATAGTGTGTTTCAAATGTGAGCGGTGCCCGCAGCCGGCAAAGGGGGCCTGGATGCCCCTGTTAAAGCACCAGAGATTT
>Ga0315550_1001382_pt1 | contig 14985 bp, 16 predicted proteins | sample SalMarSW160190MG_2_FD_203100 | JGI IMG/M metagenome (GOLD analysis project Ga0315550, IMG submission 203100) | Salt marsh sediment microbial communities from the Plum Island Ecosystem LTER, Massachusetts, United States - Salt Marsh Sediment SW1601-90 ... | reverse complement strand
CGAGCCGGCGGCGCTGCAGGCGGCGGTCGCGGCGGGCATTCTGGGATGCGGCTCGGTGATCCTGGGGGCCTCGCAGGTGTGCGCCGAGGTGATCGAGGACGGGCTCAAGCGGATCGCCGGCGGCGCCGCGCCCGCCGACGCCGCGGCCGCCATCGCTTCCGAAATCCATGCAAGGGGCGCCAAGGCGCCTGGCTTCGGGCATCCGATCCACAAGCCGGTCGATCCGCGCACCGAGCGCATCCTGGCGCTGGCCGATGAAAGGGGGGTCAGCGGCGCGGCGGTCGGGTTTGCGGGCGTTCTCCATTCCGCCGTCAATGCCCAGTGGCAGCGCGAGTTGCCGATGAACGTGTCGATGGCGATCGCCGCGGTGCTGCTCGACCTCGACTTTCCCGGCGACATCGTCAAGGCGATCCCGATCCTGGCCCGTACCGCCTCGCTGCTGGCGCATCTGGGGGAGGAGCAGGCCAATCCCATCGGCTTCACAATGGCGGCGGCGGGCGAGGCCGCGATCTCCTACGATCCGGGCGCGGCGCGATGAAGATGATCCTCGATCCCGGGATCGAAACCGAATGCTGGGAGACGCAGCGGGAAAGCGACGACGCCCTCTACCGGTCGCAGATCGGCTACCTCGTGGCGCACTCGGAATTCTATCGCGACAGGCTGGCGGAAGCCGGCATCCGGTCGGCCGAGGAAGCGGGCGGGTTGGCCGACATCACGGCGCTGCCCCTGACCGGCAAGTCCGAACTCAGGGACGCGATGGAGACCGGCTTGGGACTGGGACCGCATGTGGCGGTGCCCCGCCAGAAGATCGCGCGCATCTATTCGACAAGCGGCACCACCGGTGAGCCTTCCTACGTGCCGCTCACGGCGACGGACCTGAAGAACTGGATCCGCATCTCGATGCGCTCCTACGCGGCGTCCGGCGTCGAGGCCGGCGAGGCGATCGTGACCACCTATGGCGCCGGGCCGTTCGTGGCCGGCGCGACGCTGGAGGCGTTTCAGGGCCTGGGGCTGACCCTTGTTCCCCTGGGGCCGGGCAACACCGAGCGGCTGATGGCGGCGGTGCAGTGTCTCGGGCCCGAGGCCATCGCGCTCACTCCCTCCTACGCGTTGCACCTGGCGGAATGGGCCGGCGAGCACGGCGTCGACCTCGCCGCCTCGTCGGTGCGCCGGCTGATGGTGGCCGGCGAGCCGGGCGGGGGGGAGGCGCCGCTGAGGGCCGAACTTGAGGCGAAGTGGGGCGCCCGGGTCACCGAGGCGATGGGGATCGGCGACATCGCGGTTTCGCTGTTCGGAGAATGCGAGGCCCAGGACGGCATGCATTTTTCCGGCCGCGGTCTCGTGCATATGGAGCTCATCGAGCCGGAGAGCGGCGAACCCGTGGCGCTCGAAGACGGCGCCTCCGGGGAGCTGGTGCTCACGCATCTGAAGGCCGAAGCGGCCCCGATGCTCAGATTCCGCACCCGCGATCATGTCGTAGTGCGCATGGGCACCTGTTCCTGCGGGCGCACCGCCCCGCGCATCCGCTGCGTGGGGCGTACCGACGACATGCTGATCGTGCGCGGGGTGAACGTGTTTCCAGGCGCCATCCGCGAGGTCGTGGCGCGTTTCTCGCCGCTTGTGACCGGCGTGATCATGGTCGAGCCCAGGGCGCGCGGGGTCAAGCAGCCGGCACCGCTGCCGGTGACGGTCGAAGGCGCGGGGCCAGGGGCCGATCAAACGCTCGCCGCCGAAATCGCCCAGGCGATCCGGGACCGGCTCATGGTGAGCGCCGAGGTGCGGCTGGTGCCCCCGCATTCGCTGCCGCGCAGCACCTACAAGTCGCGGCTCGTCGATTTCACCAACGCCGGCAACTGACGGGAGAATCCGCCATGCGCAAGATGCAAACCCAGGGCGTCCATCACATCACGCTGGTCGGCGCCGACCGGCAGACCTCCATCGACTTCTGGGAAGGGGTGCTGGGCATGCCGTTCGTGTTCGAGCAGCCCAATCTCGACCGGGCCGAGGAGAGCCATCTGTATTTCGATCCCGGCGACGGCCGCCTGATCACCATATTCACCAACCAGGAGCGTTCGCCGGATTCAACGCGCACGCCGACCGACCAGGGCTGCGTGCACCACGTGGCGTTTTCCGTCTCCCAGGCGACCTTCAAACAGACTGTCGAACGGCTCGACGAGCGCGGCATCGGCCATTCCGGACCGAAGGACCGGGGGTTCATGGATTCGATCTACTTCGAGGATCCGCTGGGCCTTCTGATCGAGCTCGCCTCGTTCCGCTTCGAGCCGCCGGAAGGCTTCACCCATGCGGACGTGCTGCATGAGGCGCATCTGGTGCGCACCGAGCGCAACGACTACGCGATCGCCGAGAACCACCTCGCCGACGCGATCGAACGGCTGATCGCGCGGCGAACCCGAACGCTGTCTTCCGACCGGGACCCGAAGGATCCCTATTGAGGCCAACGGGCCGCGGGCACGAGGCCGCGGTCACAGGAGGAAACCATGAAGCTCTACATATTGGATGTATCCAACACGAGCCGGCCGGTCAGGGCATTGATCGCCGAAAACAACCTGCCGGTCGAGGTCGTGCCGCTCGACTTCTACGCGGGCGAGCACGCCAAGCCGCCCTATACCGATCTCAATCCCAACGCTCTGGTGCCGACCCTGGATGACGACGGGTTCATCCTCACCGAGAGTTCGGCGATCATGAAATACCTCGCCGACAAGTTCGACCTCGATGTCTATCCCCGAGACCTCAAGGAGCGGGCGCGGGTCAACGAGATGATGGACTGGTTCAACACCGGCTTCTATCGCGACTATGGCTACAACGTCGTCTATCCGCAGATTTACGAGCACCACAAACGGCCGGACGACGCGACCCAGAAGGGCACCATCGAGTGGGGCAAGACGATGACCCACAGGTGGCTGAAGGTCCTCAACGATCACTGGTTGGGCAAGGGCAACACGTACCTGACTGGCGAAAAGATGACGATAGCCGACATGTTCGGCTACGCGCTGCTGACCGCCGGCATGGTGACCCGCGACGAATTCAAGCAATACCCGAACGTCGAGCGCTGGGTGGCCGAGGTCGAAAAGCTGCCGAGCTGGGCCGAGGTCAACGCGGCGCTGGCCGGGTTCCGGGACTACGTCAAGGACCAGGAATTCGTGAACGTCTAGACGGCCGGCACGACCGCCGGAGGATCGCCCCGCGTCCGAGGCGGGGCGTTCTTTCGGGGTGCCGAACGCAACCCGATCAGGCCAGACCGCGGCCCCTCCACCGGCGCCAGACCCACATCGCCAGCAGAACGAGCACGGCCGTCATCGCCAGCGCCGAGAGCGTCGACTTGAGGACGGTCCAGCGGCTGGCGGCGGCGACTTCCTGGGGGGTGATGCCGGCCGGGCCGAGCGCCAACAGGTGCGAGACGGCGGCGTTTTCCAGCCAGTCGAAGACCATGCCGGGCAAGGCGACGGCGGCGGCGAGCCAGCGCCATCGGCCCCAGCCGGCGGGGGCCAAAAGGCCGATGGCCAGGAACAGCGAAGCGGCGAGCAGCGGCGGATAGACCAGATCGAGCCGGTGCTGGACGTTCTCGTAGAAGGACGTGGCGTCGGGGCCGAGGGCGGCGAGCAGCGCCTTCGCCTCCTCAAAAGAGTAGCCGGTGGGCCGCATGTCGAAGGGGGCGAGCCCGCCAGCGGCGGCGCTGAGAGTGGGCAGTGTCCAGGCGAGCATGGCGAGGTAGATCGCAATGGCGACCGCGAAGACGATCCAGAAGAGCCGCGCCGGGCGCGACATCAGAGGGTTTCGACCTCGGCGGGGTGGACGATCTCGACGACACGGCCCGCGATCATCGGATTGGATATCGTCCGCCATTCCTGCATGTGGGCGCTGTCGAGGTGGGTGGCGAGCGCTTCGCGGCTTTCCCAGCGCTCGACGAAGACGGCGAGGTTGTCGTCGGTGGTCGAGCGGGTGAGGTCGTAGAAAATGCAGCCCGGCTCCTGGCGGGTGGGCGCAATGATGGCGGTTCGGGCCTTGTCGACGAATTGCTCGCGCAGGCCGGGCTTGAGGGTGATCGAGGCGATGACGAAGATCATGGACGTTCCGTGGGTTGAGGGTGGGGCGCGGAAACTGCGCCGGATCGGCGGTTTGTGTCCAGTCGCACCGATCGAAGAGCACCCTGCCGGCCTCGACCGGGACAAAGATCGGCCTCCCGGGGTGACGCCGCGTCGCCGAAGAAGAAGGTAGCGCCGCGTTCGTGGGGTCAGCCGATCGCCATCGCGGCCCCGACAAGAACGATGGCGAAGCCGAGGGTTCGGATCGCGCCGCGCCCGAACGCACCCGCCGGCAAGGCGCCAAGCAGACGCCCGGTGACGATGCCTGCGGCGTGCAGGGCAGCGGTCGAGATCGCGAAGCCGGCGGCGAACCCCAGCGTGGCGGAACTGAACGGAGCGCTTGTGAATTCGGTGCCATGGGCGTGGCCGTGCGCGACCGCGAAGAGAGCCACCAGCGCCACGGCGATCGGGGCCGGCAGCGCCGACGACATCGCCACCAGGAGCCCCAGCACCACGACGGAGGCGAGGATCGCCGGCTCGACGAGGGGCAGGGGCACGCCGGCGAGCGCCAGGGCGAAGCCGGCGAGCATGGCGGCGACGAAGGCCAGCGGCACGGCCCACAGGGCGCGGCCGCCCAGGCGCGCGGCCCAAAGCCCCACGGCGAACATCGCGATGAGATGGTCGAGGCCGCCGAAGGGATGGCTCAGCCCGGCGGCGAGCGAGGCGCCCTGGCCGACGAGCGGATGCGCGAGGGTCGGGGAAGCGGCAGCGAGAATGAAGATGAGCGCCAGGGCGGCGGGTCGGGTCATGGATTGTCCCCTCCAGGGTCGACGGGCGTCCGGGGTTCGGTCACGCCGGGCCCGCACGTCGGTGCGGTCCCGCGCCGAACCTAGCGCGCGCGCCGGCGAATGCAAGCGGGGGGCGAAGGTCGTCAGCCATGGGTGCCCGCCCCGACAGGTCAGCAGAACACCATCCCGTCGAAGAGCTTGCGGGCGGTTCGCAAAATCGCCGCTCGCGCGATACCCCCATCATCGTCGCGGGTGACGAGGACCGTCAGCTGACCGCTGGGGTGTTCGATCGCCATCGACAGGTCGTGGCCCTCGGGGACGTCGGCGAGCTCGGCGGCGGGCCCCGCGTCCAGCAGGCACGCGGTGGCGACGGAAACCGCCCCCAGCACCCCGATCGACGAATGACAGCGATGCGGGATGAAGGTGCGGGTGGCGATGGCGCCGCCGGAGCGCGGGGCGGAGACCAGCACCATCTTGGGGACCGACTTCGACGCGACGTCGCCGAGATTCATCTTCGATCCGCAAGCGAGACGCAGCGCTTCGAGGCGCTGGCGCAACCCCTCGTTCGCCTCCAATTCCGCCGGGGCCTCGTCGCCGGAGATGCCGAAATCGGCGGCCCTGACGATCACCGAGGGCATGCCGTTGTCGATCAGGGTCGCGTCGACGCCTTCGACCGCGTCAACGGGATTGCCGGTGGGCAGCAAGGCCCCGCAGGTCGACCCGGCGGTGTGCTCGAAGGCGATGCGGACGGGCGCGGCGGTGCCGGGCACGCCATCGATGGTCGCGTCGCCCTCATAGCTCACCTGGCCGCCGGGCGTGGCGACGGTGGCGACGGCCCGCTGGCCGGTATTGGCCATGAAGATGCGGACCTCGGTTGTCTCGCCGGCGGGCGCCACCAGACCCCGCTCGATGGCGAACGGGCCGACGCCGGCCAGGATATTGCCGCAGTTCTGGGCGTCGGTGACCACCGGCCGGTCGACGAAGACCTGCAGGAAGAGGTAGTCGACGTCGCTGTCCGGGCGCCCGGATGCAGAAACGACGGCGACTTTGGAGGTTAGCGGGTCGGCGCCGCCCATGCCGTCGATCTGACGGGGGTCGGGGGTGCCCATCACGCGCATCAGAACCGCGTCGCGCGCCGTTTCGTCCGCCGGCAGGTCGGGGCCAAGGAAATAGCCGCCCTTGGAGGTGCCGCCGCGCATCCACATGCAGCGCACGCCCTCAGGCAAGGTCGCATCCCGGACAAACCACTTCCCCCTCGATGGGGGAGGATGGCCCGAAGGGCCAGGAGGGGGTGGGCCGGCAGGCGTGGCGGTTCGTGGCCATCGCCGCTCCCGAACCCTCCCCGTCGAGGGGAGGGTGAGGCAATGACGGATCGCGCCTGTCGGGCCTACTCATATTTGAGGCCCTTTTCCGCGAGCCGCTCGCGCATTCCGTAAATGTCGAGGCCGAGTTCGCCGGCTGCGAGGCGCTGGCGCATGGCGTCTTCCTTTTTCAGCCGCTCCCGCGCCGCCTCGAGCGCCGCCCAGGCGTGGTCAGCGGGCACCACGCACACCCCGTCATCGTCGGCGACGACGATGTCGCCGGGGGCGACGGGCACGCCGGCGCAGACGATCGGCACATTGACCGAACCCAGGCTCTGCTTGATCGTGCCCTGCGCGGAGACGGCTTTCGACCAGACCGGAAACCGCATTTCGGTCAGCTCGCGGGTGTCGCGCACGCCGGCCTCGACAACGAGCGCCTGGATTTCGCGCGCCTTGAGGGAGGTGGCGAGCAGCTCGCCGAAATAGCCGTCCTCGCTGGGCGAGGTGGGCGCGACCACCATGACGTCGCCTGCCTGACAATGCTCGATCGCGACATGGATCATCCAGTTGTCCCCGGGCGGCAGCGATACGGTCACCGCCGGACCGGCAAGTCGGGCGCCGGCGAAAATCGGCCGCATGTAGGGGCGCATCAGGCCGGTGCGGCCCATCGCCTCGTGAACGGTGGCGACGCCGGCGGCGGCCAGCTCCTCGACGATCATGTGCTCGGGGCGCTGAATCTCGGTTTTGACGATTCCGGTCAATTTCGGGTTCCTTGGCGATTGGGGCCTAGAGCCGATCCACGGGGCGGGGGAAGACGGACTGGAAGGCCTCCGCGTATTTTGCGTCGCGGCCCCCGGCCTGGCCGCCGGAATTGCGGCGGAACTGGTTGGCGCGGTTCTCGGCGAGGCGCGTGTAGTAGTCCCACAGGTGCTGCTGGCCCGCCATGCACTCGATGGCGGCGCGCTTTTTGCCCCAGACCTCGGTGATGTCGAGGAGCGTGTCGGGCTTGAAGCCGCACTGCTCGGACTGGTGCGGCTCGAAGAGATAGACCTGCGGGGCGCCGAGCACGGTCGCGCCGGGATTGTGGCCCCAGGCCTGGGCGGTGGAGCGGCATTCGAGGGTGACACGGGCGGTCAGAGCGTGATCGGCGTTGTATGGGTCGTCGAGCGCGTGGGTGAGAATGAAATCGGGGGACACTTCGCGCATCGTTTCGACGAGGCGGAATTTCGCCTCGCGATCCATATCGAGGGGATAGTCGCCGAGATCGAAGAACACGAGGTCGTGGGCACCGAGGGATTTCGCCGCCGCCTCGGCCTCTCGCCGGCGGGCGGCCTTGACCTTGTCGAGGGTCATCCCGTCCTGCTTCCACAATTTGGCGCTTTCGCCGCGCTCGCCGTAGGAAAGGCACACCACCGTCACCGCGACACCCGCCGCCTGATGCAGGGCGATGGCGCCGCCACAGCGCCAGACGAAGTCGGCGGCGTGGGCGGAGACGACAAGGGCAGACCGGTCAGCCACGGGCGGCGTCCTTGTCCCCGGCGCCCGGCGGGGTGCCGTGGGTATGGAAGCTCTCGATGGTCTTCAGCCCCCAGGCCTGGCCCTTCCTGCGCTCCGCCTCGGTCCACACCACCGGCTCCCAGTCGGGGGCGAGGATGAGCCGCGCGCCGGCGTTCGCCAGTTCGATCCGGTTGCCCGCCGGCTCCCACACATAGAGGAAGAACGAGCCCTGGATGGCGTGCTTGTGCGGGCCGGTTTCAATGAAAACGGCGTTCTCCAGAAAGATGTCGGCGGCGCGCAATATGTCCTCGCGCTGGTCGGTGGCGTAGGTGACGTGGTGCAGCCGCCCGCTGCCGCCGCCGCGCTCCTCGGTGCACACCAGGTCGTAGGTCTTGTTGTTGCAGGTGAACCAGACGCCGCCCAGCCGCCCGTTGTCGAGCTGGATCATCTCGCTGACCCGGCTGCCCAGGCACGTCTCGACGAAGGCGCGGAACGCCTTGACGTCCTCACCGAGCAGATTGACGTGGTCGATGCGGCGCGGACAGGCGCCCCTGGCGTGGAACTTCGAGGCGGTGTCCTTCAGGGCCGGGGTCTGGTCGGGGCCCGGTTCGAAACGGCGCGTCTGCCAGTAGAGCTCGAAGAGGTGTCCGAACGGGTCCTCGAAGCGAAAGGCGCGGCCGTGGCCCAAATCGCCGTCGGTCCAGCCGATCTTGGTGTAGGCGCTGGCCTCGATGGCGGCAACGCGCCGCTCGAGGGCTTCCGGGGAGGTGGTGCGGTAGCCGACATGGCCGACCCCGGTGGTGACGTGCCGGGTGAGCTTGAGGGTCGCGAACTCGTAGTCGTCCCAGGCTCTGAGATAGGCCGAATCGCCGTCGCGGCCGGATTCGGTCAGTCCATAGACGCGGGTGAAAAAGTCGAGGCTCTCTTCGAACTTGTCGGTGAAGACCTCGACGTGACCCAGATGGGCGAGGTCGAAGATTGGCTCGGCCATGAGCGCGCCTCCGGTTTGCCCTGTCTTGGCACCGGCGGACGAAAAGGGCAACGGGGCGCGGGCACCGGGGCGCCCGCGCGGCTTTTCATGGGGTCAGTCGCTCATGAAGTCCCATTCGCCGTGGCGAATGCCGCGATACACGACGATGCAGCAGAACACCGTGATCACGGCCACCGCGAAGAGGCCGAAACTCCCATAGGGGTCGAACAAGAGCTCGTTGAAATTCGGCATGTCGAACACCTGGGTTGATGCCGACACGATAGGCGGGGTCTCTTGCCGACCGGTTGCACCAATGGTTCGAAACCGATCCGAGCCGTTTGTGGCGCGTTAACATCTGGCTGTGGGCAGGCTGTTGAGAATCGGTGAGCGGGCCTGTGAGCGGGCTGTGCGCGAGCTGTGGACAGGTTGTGCGCGGGGCGTGGACGGCCTCCGCGGCGGGCCGGCCAATCCCGAAACGGGGCGACACCGGAGGGCCGAGCGAGGCGCCGGCTAGTGAAAGCCCACCGGCGCCTGCGGCCGGTAGGGGGATTCGAGCCGGCCGATCTCCGACGCGGTCAGCTCGAAATCGAGGGCGGCGACGGCATCGGCGATCTGGCTCTTGTTGCCGAAACCGACGATCGGCGCGGTGATTTCCGGCTTGTGCAGCAGCCAGGCCAGCGCCACGGTGGCCATGGAGGTGCCGCGCCGCGCGGCTATCTTGCCGACCCGCTCGACGATGCGCCGGGAGGGGGCGTGATCGGCGACATAGAGATTGTCGGCGAACCGGTCGGTCTCGGTGCGTTTCGTGGTCGTGCCCCAGGGCCGGGTCAGCCGGCCGCGCGCATAGGGGCTCCAGGGGATGACCCCGATGCCCTCGGCGGCGCACAGCGGCAGCATTTCGCGCTCCTCCTCGCGGTGCAGCAGATTGACGTGGTCCTGCATCGAAACGAACCGCGCCCAGCCGTGCCGGCGCTGCGCGGAGAGCATTTTCATGAATTGCCAGGCCCACATCGAGGAGGCGCCGATGTAGCGCGCCTTGCCGGCCTTGACGACGTCGTGGAGCGCTTCGAGCGTCTCCTCGATCGGGGTTTCGGGGTCGAAGCGGTGGATCTGGTAGAGATCGACATAGTCGGTGCCGAGTCTTTCGAGCGAGTTGTCGATCTCGTTGAAGATCGCCACCCGCGACTGGCCCGCCCCGTTCGGCCCCTCCCGCATGCGTCCGTGCACCTTGGTGGCGATCACCACCTCCTCGCGCGGCACCATGTCCTTGAGGGCGCGACCGACGATCTCCTCGGAAGAGCCGGCGGAGTAGACGTTTGCGGTGTCGAAGAAGTTGATGCCGGCGTCCAGGCACGCCTTGATGACGGCACGCGATTCGGCCTCGTCCAGGGTCCATTTCTGGTTGCCGCGGTCGGGCTCGCCGAACTGCATGCAGCCGACGCAAATTCGGGAGACTTCAAGCCCGGTGTGGCCGAGACGGGTAAACTGCATGGCATCGCTCCGCTGCGCATTGTTGCCGGGGACGGGTGCGATCATACTCTGACACGCCGGCAAGGAAAGTCCGTCGGTGCCGCCCGGCGAGCGGGTCTTGCGGGCGGCCGGATGACGGCACGGGCGGGCCGGTATCGGGGGAGACGACGGGACCCCAGAATCAAGAGTTGGATTCAAGACTTGCAGGCGGGCGGGGCGCTGCTTACGATTGGTTTGCGTGAGTTTACGGGGGAGGGGAAAGTACTGTCCGCTTGCACGTAGATGGTCTCGCCCGGCTGCCCGAGGGCCAGCCGGAGTTTATCGCCACCTATCGACAGGCCGGTCGACGTTCCGCTCGACGCGGAAAAGGACGGCCGCAAACCGTCGTGTCGGCCAGGATTGTTCGGTGGGTTTGGGAACACCCAGGGAGGAACGTATGAGAGTATTGAAACTCGGCGCCGTTGCCGCAATTGCCCTTGCGGCGGTTGCCGGTCCGGCGTTGGCTCAGGACAAGCCGGAGATCGACTTCGTCGTGAACGGCCCGTCCGACTTCTGGAAGATCATGGAAGCCGCGGTCGCCAAGGCGCAGACGGAGCTGCCGGACGTGACGCTGAAGTTCCTGTATCCGGAGCGTGCCGATGCGGCCATCCAGCGCCGCATGATGGACGATCTGGTCGCCGCCGGCGCCGACGCCGTCGCGGTCTCGGTCGTCGATCCGCCGACCTCGACCGACGCGATCAACACCGTTGCCGCCCAGGTGCCGGTGTTCACGTTCGACTCCGATGCGACGCAGTCTGACCGCATCGCCTACATCGGGTCGTCCAATACCCAGCTCGGTCTGATGGCTGGCGAACTGATGAAACAGGCAATGCCCAATGGCGGCACCTGCATCGGCTTCGTCGGGCTGCCCGGCGCCGACAATGCGCGTGAGCGCATCGAAGGCTACAACCAGGCCGTTGCCGGCACCGGCCTCGAGCTGATCGACGTGCGTGGCGACGATATCGACCAGACCCGCGCCCGCGCCAATGTCGACGACGTGCTCGTCGCCAATCCGGACGTCAACTGCATGGTCGGGTTCTACTCGTACAACCCGCCGCGCATGTACGAGGCGCTTCGTGACGCCGGCAAGCTCGGCGAGATCACCGTCGTCGCATTCGACGAGGATCCGATCACGCTGGGCGCCGTCGCGGAAGGCTCGTTTGCGGGCACGGTCGTGCAGAACCCTTACGATTGGGGTTACCGCGGCGCGCACCTGATCGCCGACTATCTCGCCGGCGACACATCGGGCATTCCCGATGATGGCATCATCATCATCCCGGGTCTGACCCTGACCGCCGACAACGTCGCGCAGTTCCAGGAAGACTTCCAGAAGAAGCTGGCTGGCGAATGACGTAGCCCAAACTGCCCCGCAGCCGGCTCGTCCGGCTGCGGGACTGCCTTGGAGTCCGACGTGACCACTGCGGCTGCTCTGTCTGAATCGCCCGAGGCGGGCGAGCCGTTTCTTCGGCTGATCGGTGTCCGCAAATCCTATCCGGGCGTGCTGGCGCTCGCCGACTTCTCCATGCAGGTCCGGCCCGGTGAGGTGATCGGGATCGTCGGCGAGAACGGCGCCGGCAAGTCCACTCTGATGAAGATCCTCGGCGGGGTGACCGAACCGGACCGGGGAAGCATCGAGATCGACGGGGTCGCCCGCGACGCGCTGACCGTCAACGGTTCGATGGCCGCCGGCATCGCCTTCGTCCACCAGGAACTCAACCTGTTCGACAATCTCGACGTGGCGGCGAACGTCTATATCGGCCGCGAGCCCAGGAGATATGGCTTCCTTCGGCTGGTCGACACCGAAAAGCTGCAAGCGTCCGTGCAGCCCTTCCTGGACCGCCTCGGAGCGGCCTTTTCGCCCACCACGCCGGTGTCCCGCCTGTCGCTGGCGCAGCAGCAGATGGTCGAGATCGCCAAGGCGCTGAGCTTCAACTCGCGCCTGGTCATTCTCGACGAGCCGACATCGGCCCTGCCGATCGCCGAAACCGACAAGCTGCTCGAGGTCATCGCCGGCCTGAAGGCGCACGGGATTTCCGTCATTTTCGTTTCGCACCGTCTCAACGAGGTTGTCAGGGCCTGCGACCGGGTGATCGTCCTGCGCGACGGTCGCACGGTGGGAACCCTTGAGGAGGATCAGATCGACCACGACACCATGGTTCAGTTGATGGTGGGACGGGAGCTCAAGGTCGACTACGAAGCGCCCGCCCAGGCGCGCGGCGCGGTCGGGATTTCGGTGCAGGGCCTCAGGACCCAGTCCTATCCCTTCCAGGAGGTCAATCTCGATATCCACTATGGCGAGATACTGGGGCTCGCCGGGCTGGTCGGGGCGGGTCGCACCGAACTGGCGCGGGCGCTGTTCGGCATCGATCCCATCGAGGGCGGGCAAATGCTCGTCAATGGCGAGCCGGTGCGATTTGCGAACTCGGCGGCGGCGGTCAAAGCCGGCATCTTCCTGGTGCCCGAGGACCGCAAGGAAATGGGATTGCTGCTCGATCTGACGATGACCGAGAACATCACGCTGCCGGATCTGAGGACCTACGCGCCCCGCCTGACGGTGTCGCGCGAGGCCGAGGCCGCGCAGGCCGAGCGCAGTCGCACCGAGCTCGATATTCGCACCTCCGATGTGGGAATACTGACCAGCTCATTGTCGGGCGGCAACCAGCAGAAGGTGGTGCTGGCGAAATGGCTGGCCATGCGGCCGCGGATCATCATTTTCGACGAGCCGACGCGCGGCATCGATGTCGGCGCCAAGTCCGAGATCTATCGTCTGATGCGCGGGCTCGCCGACACCGGGGTTGCGGTGATGATGATCTCGTCGGATATGGAAGAGGTGATCGGTGTGTCGGACCGCGTCGCGGTGATGCATGAGGGACGGATATCGGGGGTCCTCGATCGTGCCGAGTGCAGCGAGCACAACATATTGCGCTTGGCGGTCGGCAAGCCGATCTGATTGCTGGCGCGGGGGGGAGACGCCATGCTGAAGAAGGACTTCGGGCTGTTTGCGCTGATCATCGTGGTCGGCGCCGTGGTCGCGATCATCAATCCGCGGTTCCTGTCGCCCATCAACATCGCCAACACGGCCAACCTCGTGGGCTTGTTCGGCATTTTCGCAATCGGTCAGGGCTTCGTCATCATCACCGGCGGCATCGAGTTGTCGGTGGGCTCGATCATCGCCATCCTCGGCGTGATCTTCATCGATCTGATCGCCAATCAGGGCGTTCCCTGGCCACTGGCGGCGCTGGCGGTGACCGCCATCGGCGTTGTGATGGGTCTCATTCACGGCCTGCTGGTCACCAAGATGCGCCTGCAGCCCTTCGTGGTGACGCTTTGCGGCCTGCTGATCTACCGCGGAATCGCGCGCTTCTACACCCATGACGGGACGGCCGGCTTCGGGTTCGGCGTCAGTTTCCCCAATCTCGAATGGCTGACCACCGGACGCACGGATCTCGTGTCCCTTGTCACCGGCGGAGCGGTACCCACCATTCTCATTCCGCACTCGTTCTTCTTCATGCTGTTGCTGGCGGCCGTCATGTGGGTGGTGATGCACCGCTCGGTGTTCGGGCGCTACCTTTTCGCCGTCGGCAAGAACGAGGAGGCGGCGCGCTTCTCGGGCATCCGCACGACGCGTGTGATCGTTGCCGCGTACATCATTTGCGCTACCCTGGCCGCCATCGCGGCGATCTTCTTTGCGATGTACACGCGCTCGATCCTGCCCTCGGGGCATGGCAGCTTCTACGAGCTCTATGCGATCGCGGCGGCGGTGCTGGGCGGGTTCTCGCTCAGGGGCGGCGAGGGATCGATTGTCGGCGTGGTGCTCGGCGTCATCCTGCTGCAGGTGCTGCAGAACCTGGTGAACCTGCTTGGCATCCCCTCGTCGCTGAACTTCGCGGTGATGGGCTCGGTTATCCTGATCGGGGTGATCGCCGACCAGCAATTCAAGCAGTTCCAGGAACGTCGGCGGACGCTCGAAGCGGCGCGTCTGGCGGCAGCCGGCCACCACGAGCGACACGAGCAGCCGGCCGAGGAACCGGCCGAGTAGGGCGGGCGCTCAGCCGATGTCGATGTCGTCTGCTCCGATCTCGGCGGCGGCCTTGTTGAGGATCTCGGCGAGGCGGCGCTGGCTGGGCTCGCCCTCGGCGATGGCGGCGCGGATCGCCCGCTTCAGGGCACGGCGGGCGTCGTTGACCTCGTCAATGACCCCGGGAATGTCGAGATCGGTCTGCGCGCCGGCCTTCGCGTCCATCTCGATGCCGTCCTCGGCGCCCAGATATTTGCGCATCTTGTGGATGCGACGCTCGAAACGCTCGCGGGCAAGGCGGCGGTGGCGCCCCAGTTGCCTGAGTTTGCCGATGATGATGTCGAGTTCTTCGCGATGCGCCTCGAGATGGGCCCGGCCGGCGTCGGTGATGGTGTAGGACTTGCGGTTGGGCTCGGTGCTGCCGGCGACGAATTCGGCTTCCTCCAGATAGGTGAGCGCCGGATAGACGACGCCGGGGCTGGGGGAATAGGCGCCGTCACTGAGCGCTTCGACTTCCTTGATGATGTCGTAGCCGTGGCGCGGCTCGGCTTCGAGAAGGTGCAGGATCAGCAAGCGCAGATCGGAGCCGTCGAAGCGCCGGCGAGTGCCGTCGCCGAAGGCGTCGTCGAATTCGGCGAACTCGTGGCCGAACCGGTGGCCGCGCCGCGCCGCCGCGATCCAGTGCAGCCGCTGCATGTGGTGTCGGTTCGGGTGGTCGGGATGGCAGTGCATGAGCGGGCTCCGATATATCGTAAGACATATCGGAAATGCCCTGCATCGACTGAGTTGTCAAGATATATCTTAAGATATGTCTTGGGGTAGGTCCCGGGATCGGCCTTGGGACAAGTCTCGGGATGAG
>Ga0315550_1001379_pt1 | contig 14997 bp, 11 predicted proteins | sample SalMarSW160190MG_2_FD_203100 | JGI IMG/M metagenome (GOLD analysis project Ga0315550, IMG submission 203100) | Salt marsh sediment microbial communities from the Plum Island Ecosystem LTER, Massachusetts, United States - Salt Marsh Sediment SW1601-90 ... | reverse complement strand
GAGGTGTGCGGGCGGCTACGCCGCCCTCACACCCCCCGCCCCCCGGATTATTGAGATGATACAATTTGGATCTACTGAGGCTCAAAACCTTGAGGAGGAAAATCATGAAACACGTACGTTTGCTACAGGCATTGGCCGGGGGACTGGCGCTGGTACTGGTCACACTGATTGGGTTGAGCGTGGATACAGCCACTGCCGCCCCCTCGGCCGCCACTCGCTACGTGCTGGGCGACAGCGGCACAGACTCGGGCAACTGTACAAGTCCAAATAACCCCTGCCGGACGATACAATACGCCCTCGTCCAGGCCAGCGAGGGGGACACCATCCGGGTGGCGAAGGGACTGATGCCCTTCACCTACGCCGGCGCCATATCCATCGATAAATCGGTTACCCTCGAAGGAGGATGGGGCGCCGTGGGAGCCGGTGGAGGGCTGATTTGGCAGCGTTCTTCACCCTGTGATGCTTCCTGGACCACTATCGATGCCATCGGCATTGGGCACACCATCAGCATCACTGGCAACATCACTCCTACCATCGACTGCTTCACCATCACCGGCGGAGACGCCGATGGGCTGGGTGGAGACCCTGATGGACCCAACGCAGGAGGCGGCATCTACAGCGATGGTTCTGCCCCCATCATCGTCAACAACGTGATCACAGGAAACTATGGTTGTGATTCCTGCTCCACGACTTACGGCCGCGGCGGCGGCATCTATCTACTGAACGCCCCGGCGACGGCCGTCGTCAGTAACAACCTGATCGCGAACAACGTAGGGGCCAACACCACCCTGGGATGGGGAGGCGGCATCATGCTGCGCGATTCCCAGGCACAGATCATGGGCAACACCATACAAGATAATCGTGGTGGCATCGCCGGCGATGGAGGGGGAATCATGGTCGTAGGCGGGTCTCCAGTTATCGCAGACAACACCCTCCTGCGAAATAGGGCCGCTACAGGCGTGATGGGCAACGGCGGAGGAATCTTTGTCCGATCATCTACCCCGGTGACTATCGAGCGCAACCACCTGCAGAATAATTACGCCCTAGACGGCACAGCCGATCCCTCTTTGGTCAGCAAAGGCGGCGGCATCTACTATAGCGGCAATCCAACGGGTATAGCCATCATCCATGACAACGTCATCCGCGCTAACGCTGCAACCAATGATGGAACAGGCGCAGGTGGAGGAGTGTACCTGACGGACTTGATCGCCCCCTCCTCAATAAGGGGGAATACAGTGGACAATAACCGCGCCAGCTGGAGCCTGGAAGGACACGGCGGTGGCATTTACCTGAACGAGTCGACGGCTACCGTGGCAGATAACCAGGTCTTTTTCAACACCGCGGCATCGGGGGGACCTACAGGCGGGCTGGGTAACGGCGGTGGCATATACGTCCAATCCGGGGGAGGACTGATCCACAACAACGTCATCACAGGGAACATTGGCCTCGTCGCCGTGACAGGCGGCCTCAGCTACGGCGGCGGCATGGTGATCACAAACAGCTTGGTCACCGTACAGAATAACTGGATCGCCCAGAACTCGGCCGCTACGGCGCCTAGCTCGGTCGGCGCAGGCGGCGGCATCTATGTTTACGACGGCGCTCCGATCATCACAGGGAATCACATCCTGACCAACTCGGCCAGTGGGGGAGCGATCAGCAGCGGCGGCGGGCTCTACCTGGACCAAACCCGCCCTCACCTGGACGGAAACGTCATCGCGGGCAACCACTCCGTTGGCTCCACATGGGGACGGGGAGGCGGTGTGCGGGTTGCACTCTGCCCCGCTTTTACGCTGACCAACAACATCGTCGCCCGCAACGAAGCCAACGATCGCGGCAGCGGGGTCGCCATTGCGGGGAACAGCGTGGGCACCCTGGCCCACAACACCATCGCCGAGAACTCTGCCGGAGACGGGATCGGCGTGCACGTCAATTCGGCCAGCGACGTGGCGTTGATCAACAACATTATCGTCAGCCACACCGTGGGCATCACCGTCGCCGACCCGGGCGTCAGCGCCGTCAACGCTACCTATACCCTGTTCGAGGCCAACGGCACGAACTATGGTCCCGGCGTGAGCAGCGGTAACGAGATCGCCGGTCCGGCGGGACTTTTACCAAACTACCACCTATCGGCCGGCTCGAACGCAGTCGACCAAGGAGCTCCCCTCACCTGGGTGCCGGACGACATCGACGGAGACCTACGCACCTACGGCGCGGCCCCCGACGTGGGCGCGGACGAGATCTCCTGCCTGGCCCGCGTGGGCGGCGTGAACTATGTCACCATCCAGGCCGCGGTGGACGCGGCCTCTCCCGGGCAGACGGTGCAGGTGGCACAGGGCACCTGCTACGAGAACGTCTCTATCGCCAAGTCGGTGAGTCTACAGGGCGGCTGGGACACCGGCTTTACCACCCGCGATCCAGACCCGGCCTCAGCCAGCACCATCGACGGGTTGGGCGCCGGACGCGTCGTCAGCATCACCGAGACGAGCGGCTCCATCGCCGTCACCATCGACGGGTTCACCATCACCGGCGGCGACGCCACCGGCCTGGCCGGCAGCGGGCCATACGGGTACGACATCGGCGGTGGCATCTATAGCTGGCACGCCAACGTCACGGTATCCAACTGTGTGATCTCGGACAACGTCGCCAGCACCATGGGCATCGCCTGGGGCGGCGGGATAGCGGCCTACGGCGGTAGCTTTACCCTGCAGGATAGCACGCTCGCAAACAACATCGCCAGCACGACGAGCAATGGCTATGGTGGAGGGGGATGCTTCCGCTATGGCACGGCCGACCTCAGCGGGAACACGATCGAGGGCAACACCGCCAGTCCACACAGCCTGGGTTCTGGCGGTGGCCTTTGGTTGGCCAACAATAGCTCCACACTCCAGGACAACACGGTGCGGGACAACACCGCCAGCATAGATTACAATGGCTACGGCGGGGGCCTCGAGGTTCGCTGGGGCAGCGCCAGCCTGGACGGCGACGTGATCGAGGGTAACACCGCCAGCACCAGCGGCAGCGGCTTTGGCGGCGCGGTCGCCACCAGGAATGGTGCCTCGCTGGCGATAGACGGTGCCCAGGTTTACGGCAACAGCGCGACCTCTGGTGGTGGTATATACGTCGAAGACAGCCCTGGCGCATTAGTATCGGGCACCCTAATCTACAGCAACACGGCGGGGATGGGTGGCGGGGTACACGTCACCACCAGCGACAACGTTTCACTGACGGGGAACCAGGTCTATGACAACTCGGCCGGGTACGGCGGCGGCATCCTGCTCAACAGCAGCGCCAACGCCACGCTGACGGGCAACTATGTCCACGACAACGAGGCCGTAGGTCTGGGCGGCGGACTGTGGATATCAAGCTGCGATAACGCCAGGCTGACGAACAACATCATCGTGGAAAACCGCCTCATCGACAACAGCGGCGATGGCGCTGGCGTCATCCTGTTCATCACCTCAACCGTCCACTTTGAGCACACGACCCTGGCCCGCAACAACGGTGGGGAGGGGCATGGGGTGTATTTGATCGATGGTGCCCAAGCCTGGATGACCAACACCATCGTCGCCAGCCACACCGTGGGGGTCTATGTCGACAGCGGCTGCACCCTCATCCTGGAGGCCACCCTGTGGGGTGATGGCGCCTGGGCCAACGTAACGAACAAGGACGGCAGCGGTGACATCAAAGATGGCGAGATCATCGTCATCGGCAACCCGGGATTCATCGATCCCGACGGCACCAACCCGGACGATTGGGACGATTACCACGTCAACCTCACCTCGGCGGCCGTGGACGCCGGATTGGACGTCGGCGTGACCACCGACATCGACGGGGACTCCCGTCCCATCGGCTCCGCCGTCGACATCGGCGCGGACGAGGCCTGGCTGAAGGCGTTCTTACCAGTGGTGATGCGAGATTTCTGATCTCGCTCCTGAGTGAAAACGGTCAATCTCTCACACGCGCGCCTGTGGGAGATTGACTGTTTTGTAACGTCTATTTGGATAGCCTGATATGAAGATGCAAAACGACCTATCCAGCTTGTGGTTCACCTGGATCGAGGAAGCGCTGTGGCTTGCCGCCGCAGCCGTCATCCCGCTCGCCTTCAACCCGTGGGGCCAAAACGCCTTCGAGCTGCCCAAGACGGTGCTGCTCAAAGGGCTCGTCCTGCTGATGGGATTGGCGACGCTGATGCGCGTCATCGACGGGCGAAAGGATAGAAAACGGAATCAAAGAGCGACTATACCCCGCTGCCTCCTCTGGCCTGCGCTGACCTTTGGCGGAGCCGCAACCCTGGCGACAGTTTTATCCGTCGACCCCCGCGCCAGCCTGTGGGGATCCTACGAGCGACAGCAGGGTTTGCTTACCCAGGGAGCCTACCTGGGGCTGTTTCTGTTCACCGCAGCCAACCTGCACACCCGCGCCCAGGTAAAACGCCTCCTGGTGACCATCGCCTGGTCCAGCGCGCCGGTGGTGGCCTACGGGCTCCTGCAGGCCGTGGGCGTCGACCCGCTGGATTGGCGCACCGACGCCGCCTCGCCCATCCTCTCGACGGTCGGACGGGCCAATTTCTTGGGCTCGTACTTGATCCTCGTGACACCCCTGACCCTGAGTCTGCTGCTGACCGTGCGTCGCCGCTGGCCCTTCGCCCTCTTGATCGCCGGGCAGGTTCTATGCCTGGCGCTGACCCAGGCGCGCGGAGCCTGGATCGGGCTGTTGGCCGCCAGCGCCGCGGGCCTCTTGGCCTGGGCGCTGGCGACGCGTGATCGGCGCCCCGCACTGGCCGCGCTGCTCCTGCTGATCCTGGCCGCTGCCTTTGTCATACTGCTCAACCTGCCTGATGGACCTCTAACCGCGCTGGTGCGAATACCCGGCCTTGATCGTATCGCGACGCTAGCCCGTGCCGACACGGGCTCCACCGCCGCTCGGCTCACGATCTGGCGAGCCACGCTGAACCTCATCGCAGCCCACCCGTGGCTGGGCTACGGACCAGAGACGATGCGCCTTGTGTTCGCTCGTGTCTTTCCGCCGCAGCTTGTCTACTACCAGGGCCGACACGCTACTGTGGATCGCGCACACAACCTATGGCTGGACCTAGGGATGAGCGCCGGGCTGGCAGGCGTCGCGGCCTTTGCCGCTTTGCTCGCCGGCTTTGGCCGGCTGGCTTGGCGCGGACTGCGAGAAAACCATGGGCATTGGCAAAGAGTCGTCTGGGTGGCACTGGCAGCGGGCGTCGCCGGTCACCTGGCCGATATGCAGTTCAGTTTCGACCTGACATCCAGTGCGACGATCTTTTGGCTGGCGCTGGCGTTGGGCGCTGCGGCAGAGCGCGCGCGCTCATCGGACGTTCTTGCCCCTGAGGTATCTACCTCGCCTAGAAGCCTGCTGCTCTATCTCCCTCCTGCCCTGGCAGTGCTGGCTCTCGTCAGCGTGCTGTGCGTGCGGCCATTGGCGGCCGATGCAGTCTATCAACAATCCCGGCAGGGCACGCAACCGTTGGAAGCGGCGCAGAGGGCCGTCCGCCTGTGGCCTATGGAACCCACATACCGCTTGCAATTGGCACAAGTATCGGCCCTCAGCGGAGACCCGGCCACAGAGGCCCAGCTGAATGCCGCAACCTCGCTCAGCCCGAACGATCCACAAGTATGGGCAGCGAAAGGCAGCATCTATGCCCTGTGGGGGAACCTCTCACCCGACAAATACGTCCAGGCCGAGGTAGCCTATCGTCGGGCACTAAAATTGGCGCCCGACGTTGCCACCTACCACACGGCATTGGGACTGATTTTGGTCCAACAAGGTAGAACAGAGGATGGTCTCATCGAGCTTGAGCGCGCCGTCGATCTGGACGCTACCGACGGCGTAGCATTCCAGCATCTGGCCCAAGTCTATGAGATGTTTGGGAAAAAAGTCAAAGCCACCTGGGCACAAAAGGAGACCGAGAGATGGAATGACGAGTAAAACGAATGTGCGAATCAGCGAGTCAGTGAGTCAGCGAATGAACAAATCAAGAACACAAGGAGATGAAAATGAATATCAAGATAACGCGCAAGATGTGGCTTTCGGCCGGAATCACGTTGGCATTGGTTACATTGACGCTGCTTGTGAGTACTGCGGTGGCCCAGGAACCAACCGATGGGATGGAATTGAGTCCTGCCGGGGGATCACCGACCGCCACGATGTCCTACCAAGGCTATCTGGCAGACGGCGGAGGGCCTGCCAACGGCGTCTACGATTTCCGGATCAGCGTCTGGGATCAGGATGCCGGCGGCAACCTGTTCGGCGCCGTGCAGGTCTATGATTCGCCCGGTGTGACCGTCCAGGACGGCTTCTTTACCCTCTACTTTCACCCCGGCGTTGCGGTAAACGAGGTCTTTGACGGGGGGCCGCGCTGGCTGCAACTGGAGGTGCGCCCTCACGGGGCAGGCGCCTATACCACCCTCCCGCGCCAACCGATCACCAACGTGCCCTACGCGTGGGGGCTGCACCCCAAGGCGGTGATCAGCGGTACTACGGGTACCCTGTCCGGATTTGGCGACGCAATCCTCAACATCGACAACACTCGGTATACGTGGGGGGGTGGGAACTCGTCGGCCCTCTACGCCCGGGCCAGCACCGGCAGCGCCGTGCGCGGCGAAAGCGGCGGTGTGGGCGTCTACGGTTACAGCCCGGTGACATACGCTATCAGAGGCGAGGCCACTGGCGGTACAGCCGGGTACTTTACCACCGACGAGGGATATGGCGTATGGGCTACCACCAACGGCACTGACCATTGGGACCACGGTGGCTATTTTGAGGCCAACATGGGATACGGCGTTTATGGCGTGAGCGCGCAGAACTATGGCGTGCGTGGAAAGGGCTACTTCGGTATCAGAGGAGACGGCACGAGTATCGGCGTGACCGGCTGGAGCTCTGGCGGCACAGGTGTACGAGGAAGCAGCTCGACTTCTTACGGCGTGCGCGGCTCCAGCACCGACGGCAGGGGCGTATACGGAAACAGCACCAACGACCACGGCATGTACGGCTACACCGGCAGCACCGGGGCCAGTGGCGTGGTCGGCCTGCAGACAGGCTACTCCACGGGCGATTGGAGCAACTGGGACCCCGGCGGCTTTTTCGGCGGGCGGAACGGCGTGGTAGGCGTCACGAAGGCAACCAATGGATACGGCGTGGCGGGTCGAGATGCATCTCCCAGCGGCGGCTGGGCCGGGTACTTTACGTCGAGCAATGGAAACGGCGTCTACATCTCAGCTCCTGCGGGTCACACCGGCTTGAACGTTGCCGGCGGGACCAAGAACGCCGTCGTCTCCACTGACGAAGGTAGCAAGTTACTCTACAGTGAGGAATCGACCGAGGTGTGGTTCACCGACTATGGGTTCGGCCAACTGGAGGATGGCGTGGCCGTCATCACCATCGACGAGGGCTTTGCCCAGACGGTGAACCTGGAAGAGCCTTACCACGTGTTCGTCCAGGTTTATGGCGACGCCGAGATCTACATCTCCGGGCGTACGCCGACAAGTTTTGAGGTCCACCTGCGCGATGGCGACCCGAACGTCGAGTTCTCTTACCGCATCGTGGCCAAGCGGCTGGGATACGAGGACGACCGGCTGGAGCCGGCTCCCTGGGCCGATGGCGATCCCAACCTCTACCCCGACCAGTACGCCTTGGACAGCGCGGGAGGAGAACTGCAGCCTCAGGGAGGTTCGAAATGAGACGCGCGCTGGCATTATCCATTCTGGCCGGGCTCCTGCTGACCACCACAGCTCTGAGCGCCAGCTCCGCCCCCAGCGCGATTGAGGTGCAGCGCCACGTCATAGGCGGCGGAGGTGGGCTCTCGGAGGCAGGCGTCTATGCTCTACACGGCACCACCGGACAACCGGTCGCGAGCAAGGGAGCCAACTACCCCTACGGCCTCTGTGCGGGCTTTTGGCCCCAAAGTTGCAAATACACAGTAATTTTTCTGCCGCTCGTCCTACGCGAGTAACAATCAGGTTACCTGGCATCGAACAATCCGAGGCGTTTGCAGAGTTACAAACGCCTCGGATCCGACTTTGCATTCCTGGGCCTTTGAGGTAAAGTGTAGACTGTCCCACGACAGCACTTGCAGGAGAGCGCAGGAATGAAAAAACTAGAAGAAATCCCGCTACCCATCGTTGCCCTAGTCACGGCCATCATAGGGGTATTCGCCATTATGATAGCCGCCGGCAGCGGCTTGCTGGCGCCGCCCGCGCCGACGCCGACATCAACGCCCGCGCCCACCACCATACCCTCCCCCACCTTCACGCCCTCCCCTAAAGCCATACCGACGCCCACGGCCACACCAACCCCTACGCCCACGCCGATCCCTACACCCACACCGACACCGCTGCCCCTCATCCTCTCCAGCGCCTTCGAAGCGGGGGGACAGATCCCAGAGCGGTACGGCTTCTTCCGGGAGAACACGTCCCCTGCGCTGACCTGGGCTAACGTACCCGAAGGCACGCAAAGCTTCGCCCTGATCATGGACGATCTGGATTTCTCGTTTTCACACTGGATCGTCTACAACATACCGCCCACCACCACCGTCCTGGCGGAGGGTATCATCGGACAGCCGCAACTGCCGGACGGGAGGCTACAGGGGATCAACGACAATGAAATACTGGGGTACACCGGCCCCTTCCCGCCAATCGGCGAAGCGCACCGTTACGCTTTCGTCCTCTACGCGCTGGATACGCCGCTGGCTATCGAGCCGGGAGCAAGGCGGGGACAGGTGCTGGCGGCAATAGAGGGACACGTCCTGGGAAAGAGCGAGTTGATCGGGACGTACGTGGGGGTCCTGCCGTAGATGGGAAACCGGTAGCTGGCAAATTGGTAGATTGGGAACCTCATCCCATCTACCAACCACCAGTTTCCCAACTTACCGATCTACAGCATCAACTCCACGTTCAGCGCCGAGAACACTTCATCGATGGGGTTGATAATCGTGGCGCCGTCGGAACCGGCAAAAAGCAGGCCCACGACGTGCCCGTCCATGTCCAAAACCGCCGAACCGGAATCCCCACCCTTGCTCATCGGGCTGGCGATGATCTGACAAGTGTAGAGAGCCGACGGCCCTTCGTAATCGATGCGCACCGTGGCGTCGATCTGCGTGATCCGGCCCGTGGTATAGCCGGTGGTGCGCCCCATCTTTTGCACCTCCAGCCCCAGGGTGGCAACACCCACACCGACCGGGACGCCGACGTTGAGAATCTCGTTCTTCACCGAGTTCAGCGCCAGGGGGCGGGCCAGCGCAGCGTCTATCCGGTTGACTCCCGGCGTCTTTTTCACCGCCGTGAGCTGGTGGCTCGACCCGAACGCGCCAGCGACGTAATTCAGCGTCTTGGTGACCCACTCGGCGATGGTGCACTCCGGCTCGGAGGTGCCAAAGTCGATGGGCACGTAATCGGCCAACGTGGCGATCGTATCACCCGCCGTGCCGCCATCGGCTACGGCAGGCTGGAGGATGGGATCACCCTGCTTCCCCTCGTTCACGTCGGCCAGGACGTGATTGTTCGATAGGATAAAGACGTCGTCCCCTCGGCGCACCAGGCAGCCGAAGGTACCAGCGGTGACGCCCGGATGCCCGACGGAGACGCCGGGCGGGACGACGGGCCGCCAGCGCCCCCTGGGGTCTGTGCCCGATTCCTGGGCGCGGAACACGCCCGTCTCCACCACGTCCGTCTTGACGCCGTTGAGCGCCTTGGGCACCAGATCCTTCGCCGCCAGCGCCGATACGTCCGCCTTGTGCGTGACCGAGACGACGAGCCCCACCTCACCCGTGTTGACTCCCTGGCTGATCTTGAAGCCTAGGCCAACGCCCACGACGTTGCGCTTTTTCAGCAGGTCAAAAACGTGGGTCTCTTTGACGTGCTTTGCCTGAGCCATCATTTTTGCAATCGCCATCCTCTACCCTCCACTAAAGGCCTTCAGCCTGCCGACGGGCTGGACGTCCACCGGCACCCCATCCAGTTCGCTCGGTATCACGTCCTCCGGAGCCATCATGGAAGCAGGCGGTTTGTACGTCACAGAAACCACGATGGCGGGCTCACCAGTCAGCTCCCCCTTCCGCTGCCGCAATCCAATGCCCACGCCGACGACGTTGGGCTTTTGCATGAGGTCGGCCTCATACATATCCTTGACAACACGCAGCCGTTCCAACTCGTCATTTTGCACCATTTGCGCCCTCCTACCTTGAACTATGCTCCTCGGTGTTATCCCAAACCTCTATCTTTTTACCTACTGCGTCGACAGCGGCGTCGGCAGCGGAGACGCAGAGACCATCTGCATCACGATCGCCTTCTGAAAACGAGCCACTGCTTCCAACCGCAGATCGCCAGACTCTTGAGCTAACTCATCCGCCTTTTCCAGATCAGCCAAAGCCGACCGAGTATCCCCACGCGCCAGGTGGATGGAGTGTCTGGCATAGTATGCCCATGCGAAATCAGGGTCCTCGAGGATAGCCCGGTCCGCGTCGGCGATGGCCGCGTCCAGTTCTCCCAAGTCCCTATACACCTCGGCACGTTTCAGCAAAAAATTGACATCCGACGAATACAGCGAACGTGCGCTGGACAGTGCCTCTTCAGCCCCTCCCTCATCGCCCAGCTCGAGCCGCAGCACGCCAATCCAAACCCAGTATTCGGGATTGTCCGGAAAGAGCGCGCTGGCCGCCTCAAACTCGGCCAGCGCCGCCGCCAAGTCCTTTTCCTCTCGAACAAGATACTGCCCCTGGCTCTCGCTACGCAAGGCCTCGCGCATCTCAGGCGATGGCGCAAGAAAGAGTTCGTACAGCACCTCGGCGATCACGAGCAGGCCAACCACAGCCGCGCCTACGATAAATACTCGACGCAGCTTTTGCCGCCTCTCCTGCGCCCACGCTTCATCGACAAACCACCACCACCGCTCCCGATCCGGCTGCGCGGCCTCCCGCGCCTCGTAGAACGCTTCGCCAGCCTCAGCCAGAAAGCGCCGCTTGAGTCGATCCAACTGCAACTGCACAGTCTCGAAGCGAGCCTGCTCCACACGCACATCCATCCCCGCCGCTTTGAGATCTTGTAGGCCATCGGCAATCTCGTCGAACAAGTTGAGGAGCTCTACCGCTCGAGGCCCGGCTTTGCGCAGATTGACCACCAATCGCCCAGCATCCCCCAGCGCCTCCCGGACGTCGTCAGCCGGCGTGTGTGCCTCAGCGGAGAAAAAATGCCTACCCACTGTCGTCCGATTCCTTTAACTCTTCGCACAATCTATCCAATCCGGCCTTGACGCGCCGCTGGACCAGATCGTGCTCATCACCAGCAACCGGAAAGAACGACAGCAACTCGGCCACCGCTGCCGCCTTATCCACCCGCGCCCGCCCACCAGAATGCAACGATCGGGCCCGCCGACGCGCCAGCGCGAGATACTCGCTGAGCGGACTTGTAGCGGATTGGTCGCAGACGGGGCCGCGACCGGGAACAATCACGGTCTCTGAATAGCGTGGCCGGCGGAGCGATTTCAGCGTGTTCAGCCAGGCCTTTGAATCCAGTGTCACCTCCATAAACGGATGGGTATCCACGACGACTGTGTCTCCTGCAAATAGCACGTCCCGTTCCCTGAAATGAATCCAACTGCTTCCAGGAGAGCAGCCGTCAACACACCTGACAGTTACGTCCTCGCCGCCTTTGTGCAGCGTCAGGCTCTCGGAGAACATAACCTCGGGCAGCGCGACAGGCACTTTGGCCAGATCATCGGCAGCGCTCGGGTAGCGCCGCGCCCAGCTTTCGACTATGCCGCGACGGAATCCCTCTGTATAGGCAGACGCCCGCTCGTAAGCCGCCCGTGCAGCGACGATGGGCACCTCCAGCAGACCGGCGCTCAGCATCCGATCGGGGTGCGCATCGGTCAACACCGCGTACAGAATAGGGCCTCCTGCTTTCTTCATGATCTGCTTCCGCCAGGCCAGGGCATCCCGCGGGAGCGTCGGAGCATCCACGGCGACGGCTCCCTCTGGTAGGACGACGAAACCCACGTTCACGCCAGGATATTGAGTGGAGACATAGATGTTAGGTGCAATTTTCTTCATCGACGAACCGTTCTCTCCTTCAATAGATATTATACCATGCCCGATAACACAGCACACACACGGGTCAAATCAGTCTCGGCCCCACTACCTTGGGCCAAGTGAGGTCGCCCACCTCCCTTACCCCCTAACTGCCCACAAGCCTCTCGCAGCAACTCGGCCACGTTCACGCCCACTCCCTCAGAGCGGGCAAAACACAGGTGCGTCCGTTCCCCCACGCTGGCCAGCAACGCGACGACCTCGAAACGGCGGATCAATTCCTGAGCCAAAGCTCGCAACTCGCCCGGCTCACGTCCCTCCCACACCTTTTCCACCACGCGATACGCCCCGCGTGGGGTCGCGGTCTCGTAAAGATCAGCCGCCTCCACATAGAGCAAGCGCTCGCGCATCTGGCGCAGGTCGCGCCGCAACTGCTTTGCCTCATCCTGCAGACGCGCCACGGCCTGATCCAGTTCCCAATAGCCCACGGTGAGCCGGGTCGCCAACTGATCGACCACTTCGCTTCTGGCCCGGTAATCGCGCAGGGCGCGGCGTCCACACAAAAACTCGACGCGCGTCTCATCCCCTCGATACTCGAGGCGCGGAATCCTGATCAGACCGATCTCGCCGGTGCGCGCGACGTGCGTCCCGCCACATGGATTCACGTCAAAGCTGTCAACATCCACGACGCGCACCGGCCCATCCACGGCAGGCGGCCGCCGCAAGGGCAGTGACGCCAACTCGTCCGGGCTGACGAAACGCGTATCGACCGGCCGGTCCTCCCATACCACCTGATTCGCCAGGTCCTCAACCGATGCCACCACCTCCGGATCCAGGCGAGCCACGTTGACGTCTATCGTGCTGACCTCTGCGCCCAGGTGGAATCCCACCGTGTCGGTGTCGAGCACCTGCTCGAAGGCGGCGGAGAGGATGTGCTGCCCAGTGTGCTGCTGCATGTGATCGAAGCGGCGGGACCAATCGATCTGCCCCGCGACTTTTTCCTCGGGCAGCGCACACGCCAGCACGTGGACGACCGCGCCGTCCTCTCTCGCGAAGACGTCGTCTACGGCCACCCCATTCAACGTACCCTCGTCCGCCGGCTGGCCGCCAGAGGTGGGATAGAAAGCCGTGCGATCGAGCACGACGGCAGGCTGCCCGTCCCAGGTCAACCGCTCGGTCACGCGGGCGGAAAAGTGCCTGCAATACGCATCGGCGTAGTAAAGCCGCTCCGTCATCTATCTATCCCCCAGAGGCAGCGTAAACTTGAACTGGCTACTCTCATCCACTTCGCTCTCCACCCAGATCCGCCCTCCGTGAGCCTCCACAGCCAGCTTGCAGAACGCCAATCCCAGGCCAGTTCCCTTGACGCCATCGGCGTTTCCCAAGCGCGCAAAGCGCTCAAAGATGCGCTGCCGATACTCGGGAGGAATGCCGATACCATCATCCGTCACGGTGAACAACACCTCATCCTTCATCCGCTCTACGCCAAGGATGATGTGCCCATTTCTGTGGGTGAACTTGACCGCATTGTCCAGCAAGTTTGTCAGCACGCGCAGGATCAAGTCGCGGTCGGCGCACACCTCATTCACCCCAGGAGCAACGTGCGTCGCTAGCTCTTGCCTCCTGCTCAACGCCAACGGCTGAATCTGCTCCGCCGCCTCCTGAACCAACGCGTCGACGTTAACAGAGACCTTGCTCAACTCAGTTTCCCCAGCCTCCAACCGCCCCAGGTCCAGCAAAGAGTCAATCAACAAATACAGCTTCTGTCCACTGCGCATGGCGACGCCCAACAGCTTGGTGATCGGCAGCGTCTCGTCGTGTTCGACAAAGGCAGTGTGGATCAGTTGCAGGCTGCCCATGATGCTGCCCAACGGGTTGCGCAGGTCGTGAACGATCATGCGGGTCAGTTCTGCACGCATGTTTTCCAATGCCACGCGCTCCGAGACGTCGTACCCCAGCCACTGAATCGCCTCTCTGCCCCCATAATCGATTTTGACCATGTGGGTTTCCAAGGTACGGACATCCTCACCAGACTGGAGCTTTACCTCCGATACCGGAGAACGCCCTCCCAGAACTTGGCGTATGGCCTCATGGCACGCCTCGTTCGAGATTCCAAGCAGGTCAGAGAGCGTCTCACCGATCATTTGGTCACGAGGGCGCCCAACTATCTCGACGGTTCGCCGGTTGACATCCAAGATCTTGCCATCCAGGTACAGCACCACAACCGGGTTGCTGCCCTCGTTGAACAGGTTCTCGTATCGGCGCTCGGCCTGCCGGGCACGTTCGTAGAGTTTGGCGTTTTGGATAGCGACGGCAGCCAGGTCAGCCACAGACAGCAAGAGCCGTTGCGCGTCTTTGTCGAAAACCCCATCTACCGGATTAATCGCCTCGATAACGCCGATGGTACGATCTTGAGCCTTGATTGGCACAGCCAAAATCACCCGCGTCTCAAAGCCCGTGCTCTCATCCACGCCGGCGTAGAAACGTCCGTCGGCGCAGACCTTGGGTACCAGCAACGGCTCGCCGGATCGGGCCACCCACCCCGCGATCCCTAGCTCAGACGACATGCGCAATCCGGTAACTTCCTCAGCCGCTTCACCGACGGCGACCCTGAAGACGAGCTCGCCAGCCTCCTCGTCCAGAAGAGCCACGGAGGTCGCCTCAACCTCAAAATAGACCTGTACCTGAGCCAACAAGGAATGCAACACACCGTCCAAGTCAAGAGTGCCAGCAAGAGTCCTGCTGGTCTCGTGCAGAAAGGTCAGCTCTCGCAGCCGCTTTTGCATCACTGCGATTTGACGACTTTCAACCTCCTGTGCTTGGCCCTCGGCCTCGTGCGATTTCACGCTGCTCATCGGCCACCAAGGTCCTTCCCCCACCCTTTGACACCTGTCACGATAAGATAGACGCACGGTATCATCTCAATAATCTGGGGGGCGGGGGGTGTGGGG
>Ga0315550_1001378_pt1 | contig 15005 bp, 15 predicted proteins | sample SalMarSW160190MG_2_FD_203100 | JGI IMG/M metagenome (GOLD analysis project Ga0315550, IMG submission 203100) | Salt marsh sediment microbial communities from the Plum Island Ecosystem LTER, Massachusetts, United States - Salt Marsh Sediment SW1601-90 ... | reverse complement strand
ACGGATAAAGGATTTCTGCCGGAAACGGGCCTTTGATCTGGTGTATTACCCGGGCATTGACAGGTCAGAGGTCAACCGCTTCAGCGTTCTCGATAACCCGGTCTATTTTGAGACCGTATCCCGGCTCCTCCATACGGGCGACAAGGATGAGGTCTATGGGAGGTATATGTTCAATATCAGGCCCCCTACCGATGATAAGCCGTATTTCTTTCACTTCTTCAGGGTAGCGGCCCTTCCCTACCTTCTCAAAACCCTGGGAAAGGAGTGGATCCCCTTCCTGGAGTGGGGCTACGTGATCCTGTGGGCGACGCTTGGCCAGGCACTCCTAGGAGCCCCGATCCTCATGTTCCTTCCCCTTATTTTTTTAGGCAGGCAGGGAAAGCCAGCGGCTCCCCTCTCAAGGGCGAGCATGGTGCTCTACTTCAGCATGCTCGGGCTTGCCTTTATGTTCATAGAGATGGGCTATATCCAGAAATTCATCATGGTCCTGGCACATCCCATGGTGGCCCTTGCCCTGGTTCTGTGCATCATCCTCATCTTCTCCGGGATAGGGAGCCTCGTGAGCGCCAGGATAGGAAAGGGCAAGCGGTGGATCCCCTTCGCCGCACTCATCTTCCTATCCCTCACCTCTCTTGTGCTCCTCGATGGGATCCTGGAGGCCCTTCTGCCCTACCCTCTCATTGTCAAATGCCTGGCAGCGGTTATCCTGCTCGGACCCATTGCGTTCTTTATGGGAATGCCCTTCCCCCTTGGTCTCCAGCTGGTCTCAGACACCCAGAGCAGCTACATCCCGTGGGTATGGGGGGTGAACGGCGTGGCCTCGGTGATCGCCCCTGTATTGGGAAGTCTTCTGAGCGTGTGCCTTGGATTTCGCATGCTGATGGTTTTCTCAGCACTGCTCTACTGCCTTGCAGGATGGGTACGAGAGGGAATTGCCCGCGGTAGGTAAGATCATCGCAATTCCCTGCACAATCGCCGTATACGGATTGCTACCGCAGCAGCCCCACTGAGAAAGCCAGGAGAAACTGGCCCGTATAATAGAGGGGCAGGCCCATGAGGCGATTCAGGAACTCCTTTCTTACAAATCGGTCCCTGGCCACGAATATATCGGAGAGGTAAAAACTCAAGGCCCCCACAAAGACCATGATCCTTCCCGTGAGATCCAGCCGAGAGCTTCCCAGCACCGACCATGCACCGCAGGCCATGACGGTGATGACTATCACGTAGAGCATGACAGGTCCCTTCATGGCCCCCAGGTAGGGTAAAAGCCAAACATACACCCGGAGGCTGATCACGAGCACGGTCAGGAGCCCTATCCACGTCCACTGGTTCGTCCCGGCCGCTGAGAAAAAAGCGATGATATAGAGCAGGTGCCCGAGTAGAAAACAGATCAGCCCATAGAGGAACACCCTCCTCTGCGGCAAGGCCAGGAAGATATCCCCGCAAAGGCAGAGCAACAACCCCGTGAGGAGAAGGAAATAGTAGGTGGGCATGGGGTGAGGTTGAACGATAATGGCCAGGATGAAGAGCAAGGAAAGGGCGGACTTCACCGGAACAAGCCCCTTTCTCCTCTCACCTTTCTCGAACCAAAGGAGCCCCACCAGCAGAATCCCCGCACCGGCTATAATCAGGCTGTTCATCATCATACGTGATCGACTTTAGGTGAAAATCGGCCTTCTTTTCAATGCAAAATCATAGGGGCGTCCTTTAACGGGCGCGGGTGTCTGGTCATCACGTTCAGCCCAACCCCGCTTCCCACGATCAGACAGGCCCCAACCCAAAAGCTCAGGGAAAGGGAATCATTGAAGATCACCACCCCTGCGATCCCTGCAAACATGACCTCCGACATCATGATCACCGCACCCTCTGAGGCCTTGCAGTACTTGAACCCCTGGTTCATGAAGATCTGTGCAACAAGGTAAAGCACCGCGAGCAACACCAAAAGTGATGATTGAGGAAGACCTGGAAGGGAAAACTGGGCAATGAAGAAGGGCACGGTGATTATTCCCCCGATGAGGCAAAAATAGAAATAGATAACCAAAGGCCCGTTGGTCTTTCTCAACCTTCTGATCAGCACTATGGTAATCCCGGCGAAGCAGGCTGCAAGCAGCCCGAACAGATGTCCCATGGTGAGGGCATGAGATGCCGGGTTTATGAGGATGAAGATACCAACCGTGCCCACTATGGTCAACCCTATCTCTAGCCTCGTGAGCGGCTCCTTGAGCAAGGGAACGGAAAACAGGGTGGCAAACAGGGGAAAGGTGTAGAATAACACCATGGCATTGGAGAGCGGGATCATGGCGATTGATTGAAGCAGGCACAAGAAGGCCAGTGTCCCGGTAAGCCCGCGTACCAGGAGAACCCTGATCGAACTGCCCTTCAGGGGCTCTCCTCTGGCCCTCATCACGGGCATGAGCATGAGCACGCCCAGGAAAAACCGAACAAAGGCGATCTGTATGGTGCCCATCGTTGGAGACATATACTTGACAAGGATATCGGCAATGGCAAAGAAGAATGCCGATAGGCTCATCAAGATAAACCCGCTCGATAGCAACCTCTTGATCATGATCGTCCCATCGTTTATAGACAAATAAAGAAGCAAGGAGCGAACCGTAATACGGAAGAGCACATGATGCAACAAAAAAGTAAATCAATAGTTCTTAAGGAACTGTTATCGCTTAGGAGCAAGGGCACTGTACTGTCGCATAAAGAGGTATAATAAGACAGGGGTTCGAATATGGGTTGATTACAATCAGCCATCAAAGCTTCGCCTCAAAGCGCCAGGTCACAAATGGATAAAGCATGACCCAAATTGCTTTAATCATGTTGCTTAGGGCGCATGGCGCACGGCCTTATGCCTTGCGCCTTTGGCCATTTCGAATATCATCCCAAATCAATAACAAAAACGTGACACGAGTGCCAGGATCTTGAGTTATGAAAACGTCCGCTTCCGTCATGCCGGATCTGATAAGCCTGCCCCGGCCTTTTCTGAGCCGGGGGCATCCGGAATCAATAGATATCCGAATCCCCGGATTCCGGCTCGGAGGCCGGCATGACAAGCCGCAGAGCAACAACATAAAATATGCTCGGCCTGAAAGCGAGGGCTTTCAATCATCCTTGAGAGGGACATTAACTTTGATGAGTTCTTAAAAAGTCTGAAAACCGCCGATTTGTCATTGCGAGCGAAGCGAAGCAATCTCATAACCACCCGGATATAAAGGAGATTGCCACGGCGCTTTGCGCCTCGCAATGACAGGTGAAAAGACTTTTTACGACTTTGTCAACTTTGTTTTGTTAAAATTGTTTTGACAATTTGGTCCGCCAAGGATAATGAAGGCGAAGTGACATGTCATCACATGACCCCAGCGCCTCGCTTCAGGGTTCATCATGAACGAAACAGTACCTTGAGCGTGTGCAGTTACTCAGGAGAAATATGAGGTTTCCGGTATTGTAGTATAGGCACAATACGAAACCTCAAAGCCTTTAACGAAGGGCCTAAACAACGTGAGTTTCAATCATAGTAACTTAAACAGAGGAGGAATAATCATGAAAAGGAACCGGAGTTTTTTATTTGTTGGTCTGATCCTTGGCCTCTCCATAATCTTCGGCATTACAACCGGGTCAATGGCAGACACTATCAGGATAGGTGTGGCAGCTCCTTATACTGGGGACCTGGCAGGTTATGGCGACAATATCAAGGCCGGTGTTAATCTAAAGTTACAAGAAATAAACGGTGCCGGAGGAATTAATGGCCGGAAGGTGGAGATTCTATGGGGCGATGACCTTTGCGCTCCAAAGGAAGCAGGCACCGTAGGCGCAAAATTTGCGGCAGATAAGACCATCGTAGCCGTCATAGGCCATCTTTGCTCGTCTGCTACATTGGCTGCCATGCCTATCTATGTGCGAGCAGGGATGCCATCTCTTTCCCCTACATCTACCAACCCTACAATCGGCGATGTAGGGAAAGGCTGGTTTTTCCGCAATTGTTACACAGATGATTTTCAGGGCAAGTACCTCGCTTCTTATGTTGTCCCTAAATTGCTAAAGAAAAAGAAGGTTGCCATATTTTATGAAAATAACGACTATGCCATCGGTCTCAAAAACTCCTTTGTTGCAGGCGCGACAGAGGCCGGAGTGACAGTTACAGGGGCCGAGGCCTATGTTGCCAAGACCACAGACTTCACCCCCCAGCTAACAAAACTCTTAAGAGACAAACCGGATACAATTTTCCTCTGCGGCTACCATCCCGAAGGCGCCTTAATTGCCGGCCAGGCCCGCAAACTGGGTTTTCATGGCCCCCTGTTCGGAGCCGACGGCATTGACAACATAGACTATATTAAAATAGGCGGTAAGGCGGCAGATAACACGTACCTTACAGTCCCCTTTCTTGCAGCCTCTGCAGGACCGGCTGGTAAAGCCTTTGCCGAAAGCTTTGAAAAAGCCACCGGTCGTGAGGTTGACTGGATGAGCGCCAATGCGTATGACTGTCTCGGCATCCTTGCTCAGGTCATTGCCAAGGTCGGACCTGACAGAAAGAAGATACGAGAGGGTCTAGCAGCAATGAACTCGAAAGAGAATGGCTATAAGGGTGTGACGGGCCTGACCTATTTCGACAGCAAGGGCGATTGCTATAAGCCTGCGTTCATCAAAAAGGTAGAAAACGGTAAGTTTGTAGCGGCTCAGTAACGGATTACTAGGTTAATGGACTGATACAACCGATACAGGCGCTGGAACTTTATGGTTTCGGCGCCTTTGTTTGAGGCAGGACTTGTTTTTACAACAACTTATTAATGGGCTCGTAATAGGCGGCGTATATGCCATGATAGCTGTTGGCTACACCATGATTTATGGTGTAATACAGCTTATTAATTTCGCTCACGGCGAAATCTACATGCTTGGTGCCTTTTTTGCCGCTACCTTTATTACCGTTTTTCACCTTCCCTTCTATGCTGCATTCCTCTTATCCATGGCCTGTTGCGCTCTATCAGGTGTCCTTTTAGATATCTTTGCCTACAGGCCCTTAAGGCAGTCACCGCGTCTTGCTGCGCTGATAACAGCCATAGGAATGTCTATTTTTCTTCAGAATCTTGCCATGATCATCTGGGGTTCAAGGCCAAAGCCATTCCCACATGACGCTATCCCTGCGTATTTTGAACAGACAGCCATTTCATTTGCGGGTGTGAATCTTTCATGGTTTCATATTTTTATATTTGCCATGACAGTGATTATGATGGCAGGGCTTCACCTCATAATCCAGAAAACTCAGTGGGGCAAGGCAATGCGTGCCGTGGCACAGAACAAAACAATGGCGGCCCTGGCAGGCATAAATGTAAATCGGGTGATATCGTATACCTTTGCCCTGGCAGGGTCTCTGGGGGGGGCGGCAGGAATCATCGTAGGTGCATACTATAATTCCCTCTACCCCACTATGGGATATATCGCAGGCGTTAAGGCATTTGCCGCTGCAGTGCTTGGAGGCATAGGATCGGTGCCAGGCGCAATGTTGGGCGGCGTTGTTTTAGGTGTGGCTGAAGCCTTTGGTGCAGGATATTTAAGCTCACTGTATAGAGACGGAATATCCTATGGGGTCATGATAATTGTTATAGTCTTGGTGCCAGCTGGTCTATTCGGAAAGCTCATAAAGGAAACGAAAAAGAGTATGTAGTATGAGCAAATTGAGTTTCAAAAATGTTAGCAATGGTGACTGGGTAAGGCTTAGTCTTCTGGTAGTTGCCTTGATTCTACCCCTCGTGCCATTTATCAGCGACTATATATTGCACATCATTATCCTGATTTTTCTTTACATGATTCTGGCCTTAGGGCTGAACATTGTACCTGGATTTAACGGCCTTCTGGATTTGGGATATGTTGGCTTCTATGGAATAGGGGCTTATACTGCCGGTCTGCTCACGTACCATTTTGGGCTATCCTACTGGATCATTATACCTCTGGCATTCATAAATGGGGCTATTTGGGGTATCTTGTTGGGGGCGCCTACCCTTCGATTAACTGGTGATTACTTTGCCATCGTAACATTCGGCTTTTCTGAGCTGGTCGTGCTTTTTCTTAGCAATGAAATCTGGCTTACGAGGGGTCCTCTAGGTTTGCCTGGAATCGATGTGGTGTCAATAGATTTGTCTTGGTTTGGGGGCCCGAAGTGGGAATTTGTAGGAGAAGTGCCATACTATTATCTTGCTATTGCAATGGTCCTTGGAACCGTCTTTGTGATGAACCGTATACAGGAATCCCGTTTAGGTCGGGCGTGGTTTGCCATTCGCGATGATGAGGTTGCTGCTGTATCTTGCGGCATTAACTTGCTTACCTATAAGGTTATAGCCTTCGCCATCAGTGCAGCATTCGGAGCGGTAGCTGGAAGCTTTTTCGCACGATGGGTAACCTTTCTTTCTCCAGATATGTTTAAATTTTGGGAATCATTCTTGATCCTTTGCATGATAGTCCTTGGTGGAATGGGCAATATTTGGGGTGTAATGGTAGGCGCTCTGGTGTTAGTTTCTCTTAGTGAGGTGCTTCGTGAAATTCTCCCTCTGGTAGGACTTCCGGTGGAAGTACGGTTTCTGGCTTTTGGCGCAATCATGGTGGTGATGATGCGGTATCGCCCTGCAGGGCTTATACCCATCCCTGCAGTAGCAGCTAAGATGAAAGCAGGGATAATAAAACGAAAAAGAGCTAAGGCGCCTGTAAGCATAACATGATAAAATCCTTACTAGAGATAAAGGGTCTTTTTAAGAACTTTGGAGGTCTGGAAGCCCTCAAGAATATCACTTTTACGATAAACGAAGGTGATATTGTAGGGCTGATCGGACCTAATGGCGCCGGAAAGACCACCCTCTTTAATTGTGTTGCCGGCATTGAAAAGCCGACTGCAGGAGACATTATATTTAACAACAGTGAATATATCGGGGGCAAGAAACCGGAGACAGTTACTGCCTTAGGCATAGCGCGCACGTTTCAAAATATCCGCCTGTTTGACAACCTCACCGTCTTAGATAACGTCAAGATAGGGCGTCATTGCAGGACAAGATCCAATTTTTTTGGTGCTGTCCTGCGAAACCGTTTTCAAAGGGAGGAAGAAAAGGCTATTGCAGAGAGCGCCAATCATTTCCTTGAATTTGTCGGCTTAGGGGGCCGAGGGGAGGAAATTGCAAGCTCAATGCCATACGGAGACCAGCGTCTTCTTGAAATTGCCAGGGCACTTGCTACAGAACCTGTTCTGCTCATGCTTGACGAGCCGGCAGCAGGCATGAACCTCACAGAATCTCGTAATCTTATGAATCTCGTTTTGAGGATCAGAGATAACGGGACCACAGTCTTGCTGATTGAACACGATATGAAGGTTGTGATGGGCCTATGCGAACGGGTAATTGTTATAAACCACGGTGAATGGCTTACAGAGGGAAAGCCTGAGGACGTACAAAACGACCCGAAAGTCATAGAGGCCTATTTAGGAACCGGGGCTGCCGATGCTGCTAAAGCTGGATAATATAAAGACATACTACGGGAACATCCGCGCCCTGAAAGGGATATCCATAGACGTAGATGAAGGGGAGATCGTATGTCTGATAGGGGGAAACGGAGCAGGCAAATCTACTACCTTGATGACTATCAGCGGGGTTCTTACACCTATTGAAGGCGATGTGCTCTATAATGGAAGGTCTATTGTTTCAGTTCGTCCGGACAATATTGTTAAGATGGGTGTGTGCCAGGTTCCAGAAGGCAGAATGATTTTTCCGATTCTAACCGTCATGGAAAATCTTGATCTAGGGAGTTATACAAGAAAAGACAAAGAGGGGGTGAAGGAAGATTTTGAGCGTGTATTCCATCTTTTTCCGGTATTGTACGAACGCCGTAAACAGTATGGAGGCACTCTTTCAGGGGGTGAGCAGCAAATGCTTGCAATTGCCCGTGCCCTTATGGGGAGGCCAAAACTCCTTCTTCTTGACGAGCCATCACTAGGGCTTGCACCAATCCTTGTTGACGCTATCTTTGAAACCATACGCCAGATAAAGGATCAAGGCACTACCATACTTTTAGTAGAGCAAAACGCTCAGCTTGCCTTACAATTTTCTGACCGGGGCTATGTGATAGAAACAGGTAAGATTGTTCTGGAAGATACAGCTAAAGAATTGCTTGAAAACGAGAATGTAAAAAAGGCATATTTGGGAGAATAAGCTAAGGTGCCCCTTCTAAAGAGCAGGTGCTTCCGTAGAAATCCCAAATACTAAATGCTAAACAATTTTTGATTTGATTGAAGTTTGATGGTTTCGTAAAAAGTCGTTTTTTCCATTTTTCCGTCATTCCGGCCTGCCCGTGCCGGGCTACGGCCAGGGGCGGAAGCCGGAATCCAGTAAATTCAATAGGTTATGGATGCCCCCGGCTTACTACATGCCGGGGCAGGCTTATCAAGGCCCGCCCTGGACTTTATCCAGGGTCCGGCCTGCCTGTGCGTTGCCTGACTGCGAGCGATCTCGCTCAGGCAGGCACGCAGACAGGCATGACGATTAGAAGACTTTTTACGACTTTGTCAAGTTTGGTGCTCGAGACGTGCGATCAAGATTCTTCCTGTGTTCATAAAGCCTCGTAGATATCAAAACAGCCGGCGTAGCGTCCTTTATCAAACACAATGAGTTTATTACCATTTTCCAGCTTCACTTTTAATAGTCTATTGAAAAGCCGGCATCGGTGTCATTGCGAGCGACCTGCCCGACACCTGCCCGCCATCAGCTGCGCTTCAGGCGCTGGCAGGCGGGTGCGAGTCCGCAAGGCGAGGCGGGCGGGAGCGAAGCAATCTCCTTTTCTCGGAGCGACCCGTCCCTAATCTCACCGCAATCATCATAGCCCTCCTAGACCGTAAGCGGTGTCTTGACAGAACTCGTGGTACAAATGACCAAGGTGTCAGAGACCGGATTGAATTCCATGAAGAACTTATTAGTTAAATCTCCATTTTTCTGCTAAGATGAAAAAAATTAACGAAAGGAGGTCGCCTATGCCTGAAGAACTGGAGGTTGGTTGTGCAAGGCCCACAGGGGGCCCGGTAGGAGAGGTCTTTGAGGTAGAGGAACCGAAACCTGAAGCTGTAAAAAAGGAGGTTGGTGCCATGATAAAGGTCGGTAAAAAGGCGCCGGATTTTGCTGCGCCCGCGTATCACAAGGGAAAGTTTATCTCGGTGAAGCTCTCGGAATACTTAGGTAAATGGGTAGTGCTGTGCTTTTACCCCGGTGATTTCACCTTTGTTTGAGCAACGGAGATCTCGGCAGTTGCCGAGAAATTCCCTGAATTTCAGAAGCTTGGTGTCGAGGTTCTTTCCATGAGCGTTGACAGCGTGTTCGTGCACAAGATGTGGGATGACAATGAGCTCTCAAAGATGGTCAAGGGAGGCGTGCCCTTTCCTATGCTCTCCGATGCCGGAGGCAAGGTAGGGGCGGTGTACGGCGTGTACGATGAGGATGCCGGTGTGGAGACGAGGGGGCGGTTTCTCATAGATCCCGACGGAGCGGTCCAGGGATTCGAGGTCCTCACACCGCCGGTAGGGAGAAATGTCGGCGAAACCTTCCGCCAGATCCAGGCCTTCCAGCTGGTCAGAAACAGCAAGGGCACGGAGGCCACTCCTTCCGGATGGCGGCCCGGGAAGCTCACGCTCAAGCCGGGGCCGGGTCTTGTGGGAAAGGTCTGGGAGGTATGGAAAACTGATATGGCCTTTGACTAACCGGGACTTCAGCAAGGAGGTAAAACAATGCCCGAGTTCGGATCCCCATTTTCCGGTCTCGCCCATGATCGAAAGCTTACCCATGCGGAGCTGGTGCGGGCGATACGGTTCATGGTTGCCGCAGAATATGAGGCGGTGCAGCTCTACATGCAGCTCGCCGAATCGATCGATGACGAGCTGGCCATCGAGGTGCTCAAGGACATTGCTGATGAGGAGCGCGTCCACGCAGGCGAGTTCCTGAGGCTGTTGAGGCACCTTGAACCCGATGAGGAGAAATTCTATGCCGAAGGTACTGAAGAGGTGGAGGAGTTCATCGAAAAACTCAAAAAGGGATAGGCACGGGAACAGGTGAGATATCAGATATAAGCCTGAAGAAAGATTCGATGTTATTTCAGATTTCTGTTGACTTTGTCTTTTCTTTGAGATAAGGAATCCGACTAGAGTTCAGGTGTCCCGCTTTGGGCGGGACTTAACAGGGAATCCCGTGAGAATCGGGGGCGGTCCCGCCGCTGTAATCGGGGACGAAAACCGCAGAGAGCCACTGTCCTTCGACAAGCTCAGGATGGGAAGGCGCGGTGAGTAGGATGATCCGTAAGTCAGAAGACCTGCCTGAATGATGTGGCAATAACCTTCGCGGACAGAGGTTATCCATAGGATCTTGAGGATAAAAATGGGAAATCCCCGGATCGATTCAATTCGGTCCGGGGATTTTTTTGTGCTTTGATCAAAGAAACACTCACTGAAAGGAGATACGCGGCATGAAAACAGGGGTCATTATCTATGTAGCGGGTATGGAGGGTCTCGATGATCGAATCGATTTTGAAGAGGCGGCTCAGAGATTAAGCATCAAGGCGGACAGGATCGAGGTGGTTGCATCCCAAGACGCGAACTTCGACATCATGTATGCATGGTGGCTGCTTGTGGTGAATGGCATGAAGAGGATTGTATGTATGCTTGCCGAGGCTGGTAATCATTCAGGGCTGAACCTGACCGGGCGGCAATTGGTGCTGTACTGAGGTTGAACCCGCCTATCAGGATAAAAGACGATCTGGGATGACCGCAGGCAGATGTCCCATGCAAGGGCTTGCATCCGGCTATGCTTTGAGCGTAAGTATGATATCCGCCGCGATTCTGGCTGCGATGGCACACACCATGGGACATTTTTCCAATCCGCCGGCCTTATACCATTCCTCAGCCTCCTCGTCCCTCTTGAAGTCGAAACCCCTGCCCAGAAGCCCTTTCTGGATCTCAAAGCAAATGGTGCTTTTCAGCTCCTCCTTGAACCGGCTGTACATCTCATAGGAAGCCTGCATCGTATCCCTGTACGCCTGGATATCCGAAAGTTCTTCCTTCCCAAGCACCAAGCCGATAGCCATAATGCCACCGGTAAGCGCTCCACAGGTCTCGCCCATGCGAGCAACTCCGGCCGCTAGCGCGGTGCTTGCCCTCAGGGCCTGCCCATCCCCCAGATGGAGATGGGTCTCAAGCGCGTACAGGACAGACCGGGTGCAGCCCTCATAGACCCGATCATTATAATAGGCAGCCCATGCAACGCGGTCCAGAAGCTTCTCTCTCGAACCCGGCTCCACATCTCGGGTACCATAATCGGCCAGCTCAATTCTCCTCGCAACCTCTTCCAAGCTCATCTATACAACCTCCCTTCATGAAGTACCGAATCCACAGCCAGAGGACGTGGCTTTGTTTGGAACTCCCTGGAAAGTGGCCAAACATGTGCCCTCAGATGCCGATGTTGTTGGAGTAATGGTCTCGAATTGAAAAAACGGTTTTAGAAGTCAGGAAGGCCGCATCAACACGGTTTCCCATGGACCGTGCGTGGAGTGTATCCGCTTCGATGGCTTCCCATACCCCGCTCATCCACTACTCCCTTAGACCTATCAAAAGGTGCCATTCTCGTAAGGCTTATTTCTATAAATATAACATGGCCATGGGTGTGTTTTCAACACCTCTCGCCAGGGCCAGCTCGCTGCAATAGGAGAGATTGTCTCGCTTCGACCTGCCTGTTTTCCGGTGGGCAGGTCGAAATGGCATGCTGCTGAGACTTTTTACTTTACCATCAATCCTAAACCTGATTATTTCGACCATATAGATGAAGTCTCGCTAAATATCGATTTATAATTCACCCAGAGCATGTTAAACTAAAAAATAATGTAACTGCTCAGGTAGCCACAAAGGCACCAAGACACAAAGGATAAATATGAGTTTATCAACCTTGATGAGTTCGTAAAAAGTCAACATCGGTGTCATTGCGAGCGAAGCGAAGCAATCTCCTTCAATGTAACTACTTGAATTTACGAGATTGCTTCGTCGTGGAGTTGATCCTGAGCATAGCCGAAGGACTCCTCGCAATGACAGGTGAAAAGACTTTTTACGAGTTTGTCAACCTTATCTGACAATAAACAAGACATTCCAATAACACAGGAGATAATGTACCCCCATAAAAAAGGGTATTAAAAGAATAATTCTCTAATCTTAGTGCCTTGGTGTCTTAGTGGCTGAATAGTTACAAAATAATAAGCAATGGATTTTCAAGAAATGGCAAGGTGATACGAGCGTGGAATTTCCAAGCAGTCATAGATTTGCCGGAAGAACTGTATCTCTCTTTCTGCCTCGGGTTTGACTAAGTGCTTCGATTCTCAAATATAGTCACGTATCTAAACGAGAAATATCTAAACAAATGCTCACTCAGCACTTAGTCCCGCCCTCGGCCATGAGCTCGAGCCGAATGGAGGGAATAAATACGTTATCGTATTTATAAATCGAGGGACTAAGCCTTCATTTTCACTTTTTATTTCAAAAAAGGGTTATGGGGGTGAATCATGAAAAACAATTCGTTCAGTAAAGGCCATGTCTTGAAGGCAACGTTTTTGATTCTCATTCTAATGATTTCTGTTTTTATTGCGGCAGGTTGCGCAGAAATCAAGTTGGGGACACTCCCCACGCCGCCGTCCTCTGCCGGTCTGAGGGTCTTTGTTAAAGCCATTACAGCGGAAACAAGATATCCCATCCGGACTTCCCATGAGGATTTTGAACTGTCAACCTATGGAACGGCCAAGAAATATTTCTCAGGGAGAAGAGGGGTGTATGATATCGTTCCTCTGGAAGAAGTCCATTTGATTACCGGCAAGGAAGAGTTAATGTCCTGGCAATGGCGCAAAGATGACTGGGCCCTGGCTTTAGAGGTCGGCCGGCGGTTACATGCGGAATATGTCTTGATCGTTGAGCGGGCACCGGCTGAAAACTACCAACGGTTTCTGCTGATCAATGTGAACACCCACAAGAGATTTGAAGTTAAAAAGATACACTCAACCGGCGCACCGCATGATGCATATAGAAAAGCTTACGTGGAATCTTTCAGAAAATTATTTTCTGATGCAAACGAAGATCTGCTGGCGACAGCCAATCGCAAGAGCCGGGTCGTTTCCAGCGAGCTGGCAGCGGCAAGGAAAGAGATCCTGGAATTAACGAAAGCGCCGGATAAAGAAATCAAAGCCGACAAACCAGGAAAAAAGCCGGCCTCCTCGGAAAAGACGCCTGCTGTTGCCGCGGGCAGTGAAGAGAAGGTCGCCGCGCTTGAGGCCAAGCTGGCAAAACTGGTGGAAACCCTTGCCCAACTGGATGAAATGAAAAAACAGATTGAGGAACAGCGTAAACAATCAGACATTCTTGCCAGGGAGCTTGCCGAGAAAGAACACCGCGAAAAGATGCTGCTGAACAAACTGGAGGACAGCTCGAAAACGGCCCCGGTGATTGTTTTATCCTCGCCGCGGGAGGACAGCACGGTGGAGGTCAACGTTGTTCAGGTTTCCGGGGTGGTTGAAGATGAAAAAGGGCTGAAGTGCTTGGAACTCTATATCAACGACAAACTGCTTACGAGAGGAACCGACCGCGGCATCCGGGTGGCATCAGAGACAAGCCCTAAGCGGCTTGAGTTCGTGGAGCGCGTTTCCCTTGAGAAAGGGACCAATCGGCTCAAGGTCCGCGCAGTTGATTCAGACGATCTTTTTACCGAAAAAACGGTAACGGTTCAGTATATTGAAAGGCTCAAGAACATGTGGGCCGTCGTTATTGGAATCGATACGTACCCGAATATCCGTCAACTGAAGTATGCCGTGAGCGATGCCGGCCTGTTTTATGATCATCTGATAAAGCGCAATCGGATTCCAACGGAAAACGGAGTGCTCTTATTAAATCAGGATGCCACGCTGACGAAGATCCGGAGCATTTTGGGAACAGATCTGAAGAATAAGGCCGGCAAGGACGACATGGTGGTCATCTATTTTGCGGGCCACGGGGCGACGGAAAGAGACGCTCAAAGCCCTGACGGCGACGGCCTGGAGAAGTACCTGCTACCCTTTGACGCGGATCTCAAGGATCTTTATGCCACGGCCCTGCCGATGGAAGAGCTTTCCAGAATTTTTAGCCGGATACGGTCGGAGCGGCTGATTTTTATTGCAGATGCCTGTTACAGCGGCGCCAGCGGCGGGCGGACCATCGGGATTGGCGGCATGCGAGCCAGTATTTCGGAAGCCTTTATCGACCGAATCGCCGGCGGCAAAGGGCGGGTGATCATGACCGCCAGTGGTGCCAACGAAGTCAGCGCTGAGAAAGATGAGCTGCAGCATGGGGTTTTTACGTATTATCTGATCGATGGGCTGAGAGGGGCGGCAGACACCGACAGGGACGGAGTGGTGACGGTGGACGAAGCCTATAACTACGTATCGAAACAGGTGCCTGCGGCGACAGGCCAGGAGCAGCATCCGGTCAAGAAAGGGACGGTTGAAGGGCGCCTGATCTTGAGCATCACCCAGTAGAGGAACTAGGATGCGCGACGGCAAGGGGCCCCATGATGTGAAGTACGGTCAAATCACCAGGTAAAATTCAAAAATGCCGGCCTGAACACCCCTGGTATGCAGATCGCCGAGGTCATGAGCCATATTTGGCGCATGAAGCCGTATGTTCTATTCGTAGACCTTCTCCTCCTCATCGGGCGTGATGGCATCCTCCTCCACGTCCCTGACCTCAAACTTCCGCTCCCGCAGCTCCCTGTAGTACTCGTGCTGGATGAGGAGGTTCATCACCTCGTTGGTTCCGGTCCATATCATGGTAAGGCGGCAATCCCTCAGGTACCTCTCTATAGGATACACGCTGGTATAGCCTATGCCTCCCATAATCTGCATGGCATTGTTGATCACCTCCCAGGCAGACTCGGTTCCCACCTTCTTGGCCTCTGAGACCAACCGGCGGGAATCGATCCCTGAAT
>Ga0315550_1001375_pt1 | contig 15022 bp, 14 predicted proteins | sample SalMarSW160190MG_2_FD_203100 | JGI IMG/M metagenome (GOLD analysis project Ga0315550, IMG submission 203100) | Salt marsh sediment microbial communities from the Plum Island Ecosystem LTER, Massachusetts, United States - Salt Marsh Sediment SW1601-90 ... | reverse complement strand
TGGAACAGAAAGCCATTCCTCCCTTCTTGACGTTGGGGCAGGAAAGATTTAGTTCCACAGCCGTGATTCTATCCCTGATATCAACAGTTCTGGTCAGTATGGCCTTGAACTCTTCCGCATCTTCCCCGAATACACTTAAAATAAGCCTTGCTTTTAATTCCTCGGCCCGGGGCAGATGATCACTGATAAATTTTTCTATTCCGTCATTCTGCAGACCGATTGAATTAAGCAGCCCGCAGGGAGTCTCGCATATCCTGGGCGCCGGATTTCCGCATCTTGATTTAAGTGAATAGCTTTTGGTAACCACTGCACCCAGCAAGGATACATCAAAAAACCGGTTGTGTTCCGTTCCGAAGCCAAAAGTGCCTGAACAGGCAATAACCGGATTATCCAGCCTTATCCTCCCCAGTCTTACCGATAGTGAGGAGCTGCTTTCCCTGTTATTTATCTCCTGTGGAAATAAACTATTCTGCTCAGTCAAATATTACCTCCTTAAGATCGAAAGCAGGACCGTCCTGGCATATTTTCATATAGGAAAATCCTTTTTTCCCTTTTCTTATCTTAACGGCACACCCTGCACAGACCCCGATCCCGCATGCCATTTTTTCCTCCAGAAGCACTGTCACTTTATTGTTTCTATTGCTGTAAATATCCTGCAGCGCTTTAAGCATGTTCACGGGCCCGCAGCAGTAAATATCATAACCTTCGAATGCCGCTGCATTGTCCCTTATATAATCCGTAACCAATCCCTTCTCGCCGCAGGAGCCGTCTTCTGTAGATATGCTGTAATTTATCTTTAGCTCGATTAGATCCTTTTCCCACTTCAGGAAACTGTTATCCCTGAACCCCACCGCAAAAAACACATTCTTTTTCCTGCAGGCTGCAAGCCTGGCTATAAGGTTCAGGGGAGCTATGCCGATACCTCCTCCTATAAGCAGAAGGTCGTCTCCGTTCAGTTTTATTTCTTTTCCCAGAGGTCCCGCAAAATCAAGCATATCCCCTCTCTCCAGCCGGGACATGAAAACGGTACCGATACCCTTTAATTTATATAATATGGAAAAGACATTAAATTTTTCCTCTATATCAAAAATACTGAAAGGACGCCTGAGCAAAGGATCCATAACTCCTTCAGGCGCACATTTTACATTAATAAAATTGCCGGCCCCGGCATTCCTGCATATGTAAGGCGAAAAGATCTCCATCTTATAGAGATTGTCGCTGTATCTGTCATTTGAGAGTATTTCGCCTTTTAATAATTTCATCAGTACTCCTGTATAGGTTTTACCTTGACTTTTGAGTTATATTTCATCTCCTGTATTCCCTGGACCAGAGCCGAAGCGCCTGATATGGTAGTAATCGATGGCACGTTCCTGAGAACCGCTGCGGTCCTTAAATAGTACCCGTCGCTCCTGGCAATCTTTCCCTCGGGAGTATTTATGATCAGGTCAATTTCCCCGTTTTTTATCATATCCAGGACATTGGGTCTTCCTTCCCTTATTTTCATTACCTTATGGCACTTTATTCCCTTTTCTTCCAGTGCGTCTCCCGTTCCCCTGGTGGAAATTATATTAAAGCCCAGTTTTGATAATTTTCCGGCTATATCAATTATAACTTCCTTATCCCTGTCATGGACACTTATGAAAACCGAGCCCGAAGTTGGAAACACCTGATTGATCGAGATCTGTGTCTTGGCAAAAGCAATCCCGAAACTGCTGTCTATACCCATTACTTCACCCGTGGATTTCATCTCCGGTCCCAGTATGGTATCCGCACCGGGGAACCTGTTAAAGGGCATTACTGCTTCTTTGATGCTGTAATAATCAAGCGATGTGGGATCAACTCTTTTAAAATCGATACTTTTAAGCTTCCTGCCGGTCATTACCAGAGCAGCGATCTTTGCCATAGGAACCTTTATGGATTTACTGACAAAAGGAATGGTCCTTGAAGCCCTGGGATTGGCTTCCAGAACATAAACGATGGAATCCTTTACTGCATACTGAACGTTCATAAGTCCTACCACCCCAAGTTCCTTCGCCATTTTATAAGTGTAATCCCTGATTGTCTTTATTATTTTTTTATCCAGAGTGAAAGGCGGTATGACGCAGGCGCTGTCGCCCGAATGTATTCCCGCTTCCTCTATATGCTCCATGATCCCGCCGATAAACAGTTCGTCGCCGTCATAGACGGCGTCAACATCTACTTCCACCGCGCTCTCCAGAAATTTATCAATAAGTATGGGCCTGTCATTTGACACCATTGCCGCATTTTTAACATAACTTATAAGGCTTTCTTCGGTATAGACTATGCTCATGGCTCTTCCTCCCAGTACATAAGAGGGCCTTACCAGGACCGGATAACCGATCCTTACGGCTATCTCTTTTGCTTTTTTAACATCCATAGCGGTTCCGTTTTCTGCCTGCGGGATGTTTAGCTTCTTGAGCATGGAACCGAATCTTTTACGGTCCTCGGCCAGGTCGATACTGTCAGGCGATGTACCCAGGATATTCACTCCCGCTTTCTGCAGTTCCAGTGACAGCTTAAGCGGAGTCTGTCCGCCGAATTGCACTATTACTCCATGGGGTTTTTCGGCCTCCACAATATTCATAACATCTTCAAAAGTCAGCGGTTCAAAATACAGCCTATCCGATGTATCGTAATCGGTGCTCACTGTCTCGGGATTGCAATTTACCATTATGGTCTCATAACCCGCGTCATGCAGGGCAAAAGAGGCATGTACGCAGCAGTAATCAAATTCTATTCCCTGTCCTATACGGTTGGGCCCGCTGCCAAGTATTATAATTTTTTCTTTTACGGCAGGCATGATCTCATCTTCGCTTTCATAAGTGGAGTAATAATAGGGGGTATAGGCCTCAAACTCAGCGGCACAGGTATCTACCGTTTTAAAAGTGGCAATAACGCCCAGTTTTTTTCTTAAGTTCCTTATTTTACTCTCACTGCAGCCGCATAGGTAACCAAGCTGCATGTCCGAATAACCATATCTTTTGGCCTTGCAGAGAAGCTTTTGGGTCATATTTTTAACATCGAGATCCTTAAATGTTTTTTCAAATTCCACCAGCTGTTTTATGTTGTTTAAAAACCAGGGGTCTATTTTAGTGTAGCTGTATATGTCCTCGACACTTCTGCCCAGCTCAAAGGCAAATTTTATATAAAATACCCTGTCCTGATTTGGTATGGAAAGCTTCTTTTCAAGCAGTTCCTCGATTATGCCGTCCTTTCCGTCCGCCCCCAGCCCGTAGCGGTCTATTTCCAGGGACCGTATCGATTTTTGAAGAGCTTCCTTAAAGGTCCTTCCGATGGCCATGGCTTCACCTACCGATTTCATCCTGGTAGTCAGGCTTATATCTGTTCCGGGGAATTTTTCAAATGCCCATCTCGGAAACTTTACCACCACATAATCTATGGAGGGTTCGAAACAGGCAGGAGTCTTTTTGGTGATGTCATTGGGTATCTCGTCAAGAGTGTAGCCCACTGCCAGCTTGGTGGCAATTTTTGCAATTGGAAATCCCGTAGCCTTGGAAGCCAGGGCACTGCTTCTGGAAACCCTTGGATTCATCTCGATTACTGCCATCTTTCCATTTACCGGATTTATGGCAAACTGTATATTGGACCCCCCGGTCTCCACCCCTATTTCCCTTATAATTGCCAGTGCGGCATTCCTCATATCCTGATATTCACGGTCGCTTAATGTCTGGGCAGGAGCCACGGTAATACTGTCCCCGGTATGAACTCCCATGGGGTCAAAGTTTTCAATGGAACATACGATTACCACATTGTCATTCTTGTCCCTCATAACTTCAAGCTCGTATTCCTTCCACCCCGCCACCGACTTTTCAACCAGCACTTCCGATATGGGGGAAAGATCCAGCCCCCTGGTCACAGTGTCGGTAAATTCGTCCTTGTTAAAGGCTACACCGCCTCCCAGGCCCCCCAGGGTAAAGCTTGGCCTTACCACCAGAGGAAATCTTAACCTTCGGCTTATCTCCAGAGCCTCTTTTAAGCTGCGGGCATAACCGCTTGGAGGCACATACAACCCTATATTTGCCATGGCTTTTTTAAATTTCTCCCTGTCTTCCGCCTTATTTATTGCCTCCACGTTTGCGCCTATAAGCTCTACGCCGTATTTTGACAGGATCTTTTCTTTTCCCAGCATGACCGCAATGTTCAGTCCCGTCTGTCCTCCCAGGGTGGGCAGTATGGCATCCGGCCTTTCCCTGTCTATAATTTTTGTAACAAATTCAACATTTAAGGGTTCGATATAGGTCTTGTCCGCAAATTCGGGGTCGGTCATAATAGTGGCTGGATTGCTGTTTACCAGAACCACTTTATATCCTTCTTCTTTAAGGACCTTGCAGCCCTGGGTCCCGGAGTAATCAAACTCACAGGCCTGCCCTATTATTATGGGGCCCGAGCCTATAATCATCACCTTTTTTATATCTTTCCTTTTGGGCACGCTATTATGCTTCCGCTAACTTAAAATTATCAATATAGTTTTTAAATTTTTTAAATATATATCTGGAATCATGGGGGCCCGGACCTGCTTCGGGGTGGTGCTGAACCGAAAGCGAGCCTATTTTGGGATATTCTATTCCCTCTATTGTCCCGTCATTTAAATTCAGGTGCGTTACTTTATATCCCGTAACCTTAACGGATTTAAGCGAATCAATATCCACTGAAAATCCGTGATTCTGCGTGGTCACTTCGACTTCACCTGTCTCTAAATTTTTTACCGGATGATTCGCCCCGTGATGGCCGAATTTTAACTTATAGGTTTTTGCACCCAGGGCCAGTGCCAGCAGCTGATGTCCCAGACAGATTCCAAATAAGGGCTTCTTTCCTATCAGCCTTTTTATGTTGGAAATGGCATAGTCTACTGCAGCAGGATCCCCCGGGCCGTTGGACAGAAGGATCCCGTCCGGATTTCCGGCCAGGACCTCGTCTGCGTCCGCAGCCGCAGGTACTACCCTTATCTTAAAGCCCGCATCAGACAGGCATCTTAGGATATTAAGCTTTACTCCGTAGTCATAAACTGCAACGGTACAGCTGCAGCCGCTTCTTCCCGGGTTAAAGGTATAGGGCTCCCTGCAGGTAACAAGATCCACAAGGTTTTTTCCCTCCATATCAGGGTAGCTTTTTAATTTCCCGGCCAGAATTTTTTTATTAAAAGTTTTAGTAGATATTATACCTTTCATGGCGCCTTTAACCCTTATATGCTTGGTAAGCTGCCTGGTATCAATTTCCGAAATTCCCATGATATTGTACTTTTTTAAGTACTGCTCCAGGCTGGACTCGGCTCTCCAGCTGCTGTAATATTCAAGATGTTCCCTTACAATAAATCCCTTTACCTGGACCTTTTCCGACTCTATGTCCTTACTGTTTATCCCATAGTTGCCTATCTGGGGATAGGTCATGGTAACAATCTGCTCGCAGTAAGAGGGGTCGGTCAGAATTTCCTGATAGCCGGTCATGGAAGTGTTAAAAACAACTTCCCCCATTATCTCGCCCCCGCAGCCGAAACTTTTGCCTTCAAACACTTTACCGTCTTCAAGTACCAATATCGCTTCCAATTCAATTGCTCCTGTAAATTAATTTGCCCTTGCTTATGGTGCAGACCACCTTTCCCTTCAGCTTCTGACCTATAAAGGCGCTGTTTTTACTTTTTGATATGAAATCTTCCCTCTTTACTGTCTTTTCCGTACCGGTGTCTATAACCGCAATATCGGCCAGCCTACCCACCTCTATCTTTCCGGCGTCTATGCCCAGTATCTTTGCAGGTGAGGCTGTTATCAGCTTTATAAGTCCGGGAAGGCTCATTTTTTCCTCTCCGCATAATTTGCTGAAAGATGCGCTGAACAGTGTCTCCAGGCCGATGGTTCCGAATTCTGCCAGTCTGAAGGTGGTATTTTTTTCGGTATCAAGATGGGGGGCATGGTCGCTTGCCACCGCATCAATTACCCCCTCCTTTATGCCGCCTACCAGAGCCTGCCTGTCCTCCTCGCTCCTTATGGGAGGCTTGACCTTGAGGCTGGTGTTAAAGGAAGTAAGAAAGCTGTCATTGAAAAACAAATGGTGCGGGGTCACATCACAGGTTATATTGATCCCGTCCTTTTTGGCTTTCCTTATCATCTCCACCCCGCTTTTTGTGCTGAGGTGGGTTATATGTATTTTTGCCCCGCTTCTTGCGGCAAGGATTATGTCCCTGGCTATCATAAGGTCATCTGCCAGAGGCGATATCCCTTCCAGCCCCAGCATCGAAGAATAACGTCCCTCATGCATCAGACCGTCTCCCGACATGAGGATATCTTCTTCATGCAGTATCAGGGGAAGACCGAACTGTTTAGAATATCTCATAATCTCATACATCAGCCTGCTGTCACCGACACATTTGCCGTCGTCTGAAAAACCTACCGCTCCCGCCTCGGCCAGCAGCCCCATTTCAGTTATCTCTTTTCCTTTGAGCCCCCTGGTCATGGCCGCAACAGGAAAAACCCTGCAGGCCGCATCAATTGATTTTTCCAGGACATATTTTACCGTATGCTCGCTGTCTATGGCCGGTCTGGTATTGGGCATACAGGCAGCAGCGGTTACGCCTCCCTTTACCGCAGCCAGCGCTCCGCTTTCAATGGTTTCCTTATCCTCAAATCCGGGGTCCCTCAGATGAACGTGCATGTCCACAAACCCCGGTGAAACCGACAGCCCTTCCGCATCGATTTTAACCGCAGTACTGCCGGCCTTAATATTTTTGCCTATTTCAGTTACAATTCCGTCTTTTATGTAAATGTCGGAAGCAAATACACCGCCCTCTGCGGGATCGATTATTGTGCCTCCCTTTATTAATATATTTCTGTTTTCGGTCTTATCCATATAACATCATCCCAGTATTAAATATAGTATGGCCATTCTTATGGCCACCCCGGAAGTTACCTGCTTTTCAATCACGATTTTGTCCGCCAGTTTTCCTTTTACATCCATTACCTCATCGGTAATCTCTATCCCCCTGTTTACCGGTCCGGGGTGCATAACTATCGAGCCGGACTTCATTCTTTTCAGCCTGTCCATATCAAGACCCAAAAACCGTTTATACTCCATCACCGATGGGTAAAATTTCCTGCTCTGCCTTTCAAACTGCATCCTTAACATATACAGGATATCGCAGTCTTCTATGACATCGTCAATGCAGTGCCTTACCTTAATTTCGGAAAAGTCCTCGGGTAAAAACATGGTGGGAGAAACTATAGTCACGTCCATGCCCATCTTTTTAAAAAGGGCAACATCCGATCTCGCCACCCTGCTGTCCAGAAAATCTCCCACAACGGCCGCTTTGAGCCCTTTTAATTTGCCGAATTCCTTATTTATGGTGTACAGATCCAGCAGTGCCTGGGTCGGGTGCCGGTTCTTTCCGTCCCCGGCGTTTATTACAGGGATATCCGTCAGCCTGTCCATCATAACTGCTGTTCCGCTGTCAGGGTGCCTTATTATTACCAGATCGACCTTCATGGAAAGTATGGTCCTTAAAGTGTCTATTATGGACTCACCTTTTTTCAGGCTGCTGTCCGGAGCCGAAAAATTAACAATGTCTGCGCTCAGCCTCTTGGCCGCTATCTCAAATGAAGTCCTGGTCCTGGTACTGGGCTCGAAAAAGAGATTAAATACGGTTTTACCCCTCAGGGTGGGGACCTTTTTTACCTTCCTTTTCGAAATCTCTCCGAAAGAATCTGCATTTGAGAGTATGAGCTCTATGTCCCCGGGCTCCAGGCTGTCTATATCCAGCAGGCTTTTATTGCTTAACATGGCTATTCCTTCTTTACCACTGTGACACTATCCGTACCGTCAACCTCTTTTAATTTTACCTCTACTGATTCACTGCGGGAGGTGGGCAGGTTCTTTCCTACATAATCGGCCCTTATGGGAAGTTCCCTGTGCCCCCTGTCTATTAAAACCACCAGCTGTATGCTTCTGGGCCTTCCGAAATCTATTATGGCATCCATGGCCGCCCTTACCGTTCTTCCGGTGTAGAGCACATCGTCAACCAGGATCACGTTCTTTCCGCCTATATCAAAGGAGATATCGGTTATCTGGGCATCCCGCTTTATGCTCCTGCCTATATCGTCCCTGTAAAAGGTTATATCAAGCTTGCCCGCATCGACCCTGGCCCCTTCAAACTTTTCAATATTTGCGACTATCCTGTTTGCCAGAGGAACTCCCCTTTTCTGAAGACCTATGAAAACAAGGTTCCCGGGACCTTTGTTTCTCTCCAGGATCTCATGTGAGATCCTCTTGATTACCCTTTCCATGTCACTTTCGCTTAAAATGTTTGCTATTTCCGGCATAATCCCTCACTGCATAAAAAAACCTCCTTACCATATAGGTAAGAAGGTCAAAATATTACTTATATTGGAATATTTTATAAATATTTTTTTCATTCCTTTTTAGTCTCTCCGGACTATTTTAAAGGTTAAATTTATTTAATTTTATACTCTGTCCAACAGATACTATAGGAGATTACAGATAAAAAAACAAGCAGAAATTTTAAAAAACTAGCCCATATTCTTTCTCAGCTGTCTGAGCTTGTAGTTTAAATCTCCCTTGCCTTCTTTTTTATAACCGCCGCCGCCGCCGTAATTTCTATCTTTTGAACCGAAGTTTTCCCTGTTCTGGGTTCTGGCTTCATTAACCACAATAGTTCTTCCCTTGAACTCGCTCTGGTTCAGTTTTTCCATAGCTGCTTTTGCCTGTTCTTCGCTCTCCATCTCTATAAATCCGAAACCTCTTGATTTTCCGTCCATCCTGGTTATTACCTTGGAGTAAGTAACAGTTCCTTCCTGTGCAAACAGCTCTTCCAGCTCTTTATCGGTAGTGTCGTAGTCCAGATTACCAACATACATTCTCTTATTCACTTAAAAATACCTTTCCTTAAATTGCTTTACTATATATAAAAGAGAAGTAGAAACTATTATTTAAAATGTGAAACAAATGAATTAATAAGGAATGCAAAAAGAAGATTTAATTCTATTTATATTTACATACTATAATAAAAAATCCCTACTGCCCTGTTTTAAAATTAAAACTAACTAGATATTATATAATATATTTTCCATTTGTCCAAAGATTTTTTTAAAAGTATTACTAAATTCCCCATCTGTTAGTTACATCACTTAATATCTATTTTTCTAAATTACCATCTAATTTTTCCTAATTTTAGAATATTATTCTCTGTATGCTGTGAATATATTAGATATCTAATTTTAATTTTGGATTATTTTTTTTAAGGTATTTTTCAATAACAGATACAAATTCTTCTGCATCATCCATATTTTTTAACAATTGAGTTTTAGAACTAGAGTAATCAGTTTGATACTCAAATCTATTCCTTTGTATTCTCAACTTATTATACTTAATAATCAAATTTTTAAAATCATTCCCAATAATCCTGCTTACAGCTTCAATTATTCCAACATGTTGAAATCTATTCCCGGGTCTATATCCCTGGGATCTTATAAGAGCGTTTGCCGCATGAAACATAGCATTATAAATAAATGTAAGAGCTGCTCCTTCATCTAAACTTATCAAACTTCTAGCTGTTTCTAAATCCTTCTTTGACCGTTTAATAAATTTTTGAATCTGGTCAAATCCAATTTTAGATTCCTTTTTAAGCTTACCTTCTGCTATTAAGTCTTCGTAATCCAGATTCTTCTCCCTTTAACATTATTTTCTTATCATCTAAAATACTTAAAATAAAACTATCCTTCTCTTTTACTCTTTTATACCATTCTTCTCCTGAATAATAAGTATAATTAATTTCCCTTGAAATTCTATGTTCTAAATTATTTATTTTTTCAAGAAAGATATTCTCATTAAAATGTTCAATATTAATAATCAAGCATAAATCTATATCAGAAAAGGCACCCTCTTCACTTTTTGCAAATGAACCATATATAAAAGCTAAAACAATGCCGCCAACTTCACTAGTTATTTTTTGAAGACTTCCGTAAATTCCAATAGTTTTAAAAATTATAGATTTTAATTCATTAAATAATGGATACTTTTTATTTATTGAGAAGTATTTTTGTTTGCCCCTATTAATTGATAAAAAAATGCCCTCTTTTTCAAGTTTCGACAGTTCCTTAGACAAATTACCCGGATCTTCCACAAGAATAACAGCTATTTCTCTTAAATACTTCTCATCATCAGGGTTCGTGAAAAAATGTAATAAAATTTTATTTCTTAACCTTGATTTGGAAATTTCTAAAAATTTAATCATTGTTGTAATCACCTACAACAATTGTAGTAGAACTTTACAACAATAGCAATGTTTTATTTTTTAACGAAAAGCTATAAATATAAGCAGACACTGCTGGCAGCTTATATTCTTTGCCTATTACATAACTTAGCTAATATTTAATATAGCAAGTATTTTAAGGTTCCACAACCTTGCCCATAAACAGGATGCTTCCGGTCCTGTCATCTTGGATTACAAAAAAGAAGGGCCTGTCCACTTTAAATTCCACTATTTCTTCTATCATGGCAGCCGATTCCAGCATCTCAACCACGGTTGCCGCCGCAGCTTCGCTTCCTTCCTCGTTTACCTCGATTACAGTCTTGTGCAGCACCCTTGATATAAATATATCCGGTGCAATCCCGCTAAAATCGGCCCGGCTGCCGTCAAAGGCAATTCCCATACCCATTTCGGCAAGTACGCCGTTTAAAAGCTTGATCCCGTATTCCATCTTGTATCTGGGCATGGACACGTGGACCTGTTTTTTTGAAAATGACTCTAAAGTCCGGTTCCATGTATCCTCATCCAGTGAGTCTATCAAAGAATCAAGACTTTCGCCCTTATCGGGAAGGATTATATACATTACCATTTTCTCCTGCCCGTAAGGAAGCCTTACGCCTGAAAAATTATCACCCCTGCAGTATAGGAATTCTTCCTGCTGGCCCATCATGGGAACCTTCTTGGTACCGCCGCCTGCCAGGTAAAAATCCCCGTCGCAGGTTGCATCCTCATCAAAGGGATAGGTCCAGTTCCCCTTAAAGTATATTGCATTTATAAGGTACATCATGGCATCGGGAGGTATGCTGTCCAGCATCTTTTCAATCTTTTCCCTGGTGGCATCCCTTATCCAGCCGTTTATGATTTTCACTGCTTCCGGGTCAGAAAAATCAATCTCTCCTACCTTAGAGGAATAGTACTTGCTGTTTCTATCGATAAAATCCTGCCTGACCCCAAAGTCCATCCTGCTCCAGATGGAATTGGCAATGACCATCTCTATGTCACTATCGGCATTTATAATACTTCTCATAAGGCCGCTGAATCCTGAATTCAGCTCTTCCAGGTCAAATCCGGTAAACTGCAGTGCTTCGGCCATGGCCAGGTTTGTATCGCCCACGGCACCGTTGTAGGTCATTGCAAGGGCCAGCAGTATGGACAGGGGGGATATGAATATATTCCGGTCCTTATCTTCCAAAACAAGCTCTTTTAAGATACTGAAGCCGAACCGGGTATTGGCGCTAACCAGGTTTCTGTCAGTCGAGGCTGCTATCTCATCTGACTGCTCACCCGAAATTTGTCCGGACTCTCCTGCGGCACACTGCTTAAAAAGCGCCGAACAGGAAAGCATTACGACTGCGGCCAGAACGGCCAGGATTAAAATTAATTTACATCTTTTCATAAAAGCTCCTTTGACTGAACTGATAATCCGTAATATATACACGCAGGATATTTTAAATTAAGCGGGGTGGCAGCCGTTTTTAGTAATTATTTTCAGTTATAATCAGCCTGAATTGCGTTTCTCCTGCTTTTAAGATAAAGCTGCTCTCACTTATATTTCCGGGTTTAAATCCCTGGAGAGTAATAGGATTAAGCGTTCTGGACGGGCTTCCATCGGAAAGAAGCGTGTTTATCCCGAATGTCCCGTTAAAGTAAGGGGTCCTGCTTATATTCTCCAGCTTTACATACATGCTGACACTGTCCATGACCTCATATGAAAACATGATCCCGTCTATTTCTTCCTCGATCCGTGTTCCCTCCTCAAGGGAGTATACGCTTCCGTAAACAACTGCTTCTTCCTGATCTTCATCCATGGTAAAAGCCTGCTCCTGGGCGCCCTTGTCTGCCTGTGACTCTTCTGCCTCTATCCTGGTTTCTTCACCTGCTGTGTCCCGGGCGGTAAGAGCCATATTTACCGGAGAAAAATACTCTTTCATATACCTTATCACCCAGATGGAACCCGCAGTTATTGCTGCCACTATTATGGCTCCGACTACAAAGTTTTTAACCCAGTTTACCCTGGCTGCCTCCGGCTGGTATGAGTACTCACTTATTATTATCTCATCGCCAATCTCATAAGCTCCTGCCATAATTTTCTTTTTTATGAACTGGCCGTCTTTGGTCATAACAATGCAGTAGTCCTTGTGTATTTCCATTATTACCACTTTCACTTTTTATCACCCCTGCAGATATCTATATAGCTTAGGTTCCCTATTATTGCCAGAACCATGGCTATTATATATATTCGTCCCCGCTCCAGCTTTTTTCGGTGTATCGATATGACCTCTTCAATTTCCTTTATGGGCAGCCTCTTTGTTTTCATCAGCGTATCCAGGATGCTGCTCTTGTTGACAATAATCCTTGCCACCATCTTATACTGTTCCCTCAAACTTTTTTTTATGGGAGATATTTCCGCCAGTTCCTCAAGGCTTATTCCCCACTTTTCAAGTTCTGTCCTGTACTGTATTATCTCCAGTATTCTTTTTTCGTTTTCATCGCTTATCCTGTAGCGTTCCACCGAGCCCTGGTCCAGGGCACTGCCGGACTGGCTGCCATCAAGGCTTTCTGTCTTTTCCCTGCTCTGTTTGCGGAAGTGGTCGATTAGCCGCATGCTTATTACCATTCTGGCAAAGCTTAAAAACTTGCCCCTGGCAGCATCATAGGAATCCACTGCTTCCTTAAAGGCGGAGAGCCCGACCGAAAGCTCGTCATCCACACCGTACTGCAGAAATTTTCCCACCCTCTTCTGGGCAACGCCTGCAATAAAGGGCTTAAACTCAGAAATAAGCTTGCCTACCTCGCTGTTATCCCCCCTGATTTTAATTACTCTTTCTTCAAGAGACTGCCTGCCGTATGCCAAAATACCTGCTTTCCTAAATCAAACTATAATTGTTTGATATTATAGGATAAGTTAAACTTTTTATAAATCCGTACTATTGATATAATTGTATTATTATTTTAAAAAAGGAAGGCTTGTCATGAACGTCAAACTTCTGATAACCTATGACCCTGCCCATATCGAAAGCAGCAAAGAAAAAGTGGAGATGCTGTTTAAGGAAATCAAGTCAAAACCGGAGTTTCTAAAGTCAAAATACAGCGGCATTTTCCTTCTTAACGCATCAAAGCCAAAGGAAGTGGTCAAGAAGTTAAAGGCACTTTCCAAAAACAGCAGTGAGCTATTCGGTAAGACTTACCGCTACATCCCCGTAGATAAATGGGTAAAATCGGAAATACCCGTTATGCAGAAGGCCATAAAATCCCTTGTGCCGAAGATTGGAGAAAATGAAAAGTGGATGATGGACCTGGAAAAGAGGCATTACCATAAGTATGACTACAAGGAACTTATAGTAAAGCTTACCGATGTGGTCGACCGTAAAAACATTGACCTTAAAAAACCCAAAAAGATTATAAAAGTGGAAATTGTGGGAAAGGATGCAGGAATCTCTCTACTGGCTCCGGATGAGCTCCTGACAGTGTCATAGGCTATTTATTTCTGGATCCCCTCCTGAAGTACCTGAAAAACCTATCCTGATACTGTTCGAACATTTCCCATCTGTCCAGTTCCTGCTTCAGCTCCAGCGGCTCGATTTCCCCCTTTTCAAAAAGCTTGAAAAGGATCTCTATTTCTTTTTTGGCCACCAGCGGGACTCCCGTACTGTCCCTGGTAACAACCGGCACGCCGCCGCTCCCCATACTGACCGTACTGTTGCCTACAAGGTCCGGCAGCTGCGAATTAAATGCGCTGCTTGACACTATTTCCTGTATAAACTTTGAAAGCGATACGTCCCAGAATTCATCAACACCCTTGATAACTGCGGAATATGGATCCTTTCTCTTTTCGATATCATCCGATATTTTCTTTGCCACCGAGTCCAGTGAGTTGGATACTATGTCCATCTTCTCAAAATCCTTGCTCAGCCTCAGGCCGTACAGGATCATGGCCAGATCACCATCCTCGGAAGCAAGCATCTCAAATGCCTTCCTGGCCTCTCCGCTGAATCCCTCTACCTTGAGCATGTATGAAGGAGTTATGACCTTCGGCTTCTGCCAGGTGATCCTTCCTTCCCTTATTACTGTTTCTGACTGATCGCTTCGCCCCTCAAAGGTAAGGTACATGGGTACGGTCAGCATATAGTAATGGATGGTAGTGGAGTCAAACGAGGCCAGCAGTTTCCCGGGCTGCTTTATAATTTTAGTATGTTCTATTACTCTTTTTATTTTTTCTTCCATGTTCATAGTTTATTCACCACCGGAACATGAAACATTGTAATGCTAAGCGGGGCAAATAGCAATTTATGGGGTTGAGGTAGCTGGTTTTTATTGGGATTTTGAGATGTTGGTTTATAAGCCGAGAACTACACTTAATAGGATATAATTTCTTAGTTTGTATTGCAAAAAGAATAAAAAACAAATATGAGAAATTATATAGATAGCTTCCTTTCTTATATGAAAATTGAAAAAATTGCCTCTCCTTCAACTATTTATAGCTACAATAAGGAACTCAAGAAATTTTTTGATTTTCTTTCTTTTATAAATATTTTGGATATAAACTTAATTAGTACAAGAATTATAAGGCAGTATTTCTATTATGCTAAGGAAAATAGAAACCTCGGGCAAAGTTCAATATCAAAAATAATTGCCACAGTAAAAAGCTTTTTTAATTACCTTGAGGAAGAAGATATTACAGTTAAGAATCCAACCAGAAAAATCAGGGTACCTAAAAAGATATGTAGG
>Ga0315550_1001368_pt1 | contig 15112 bp, 14 predicted proteins | sample SalMarSW160190MG_2_FD_203100 | JGI IMG/M metagenome (GOLD analysis project Ga0315550, IMG submission 203100) | Salt marsh sediment microbial communities from the Plum Island Ecosystem LTER, Massachusetts, United States - Salt Marsh Sediment SW1601-90 ... | reverse complement strand
GCTTTAGCTTACGCACCTCCGAAGGCATCAGCCCACCGTAGCGTTCCTTCCAACGGTAAAACGTGGCCTCGGATATCCCCAGCTTCCGGCAGACATCCGCAACCGACGTCCCCGTCTCTGCCTGTTGCAGGGCAAAGGCAATCTGTTGATCGCTAAACCTCGACTTCTTCATCGGCAGGCTCCTTTCAATCAAAGCCTAACCGGAAAACTCTCATTCAAATTGGTCCAGTTTTCTCAATGCAGACCACGCCAGCGCCAACGATGTCGAATCGCGAGGAGATGTTTGTGCCATGCCAGATACAAACGATGAGGTTCTAAATACGAAAACAAGTTTCGATATTCGAACCTTCCTCGCAAAACATGAGGGAGGAACCATATCGAAATACCACGACCATGAGACTGTCTACGCGCAAGGTGACCCTGCCGATGCGGTTTTTTACATCGTAAGCGGCGCGGTTAAAGTTACCATCGTTTCCGAACATGGCAAGGAAGCCATCATCGCAATTCTTGGAGCTGGTGACTTTTTTGGCGAGGGTTGTCTGGATGGGAATCTGCTGCGAAGCTTGACGATTACGACTACAACCGCCTGCAAGATCGCGCGGTTCGATCGGAAAGCGATCATGGGTGCTCTCGAAGACGATCCGGCGTTTTCCCATATGTTTTTGAGCTTCGTACTGGACCGCAATCAGAAACTGCAGGCGGACTTGGTCGATCAGTTGTTTAATTCAAGCGAGAAGCGGCTGGCGCGGATTCTTATGACGCTGGCGAGTTCCGGGCTCGATGACCAATCGAACATGATCATCATACCGATCACCCAGGAGACGCTCGCCCACATGGTGGGTACCACGCGCTCGCGCATCAACCAATTCATGACCAGATTTCGCAAACTCGGTTACATCGAATACAACGGTAAAATCAGAGTCCATAATTCTTTGTTGAACATAATTTTAAATGGCCAGCCGCACGGCGCCGAACGCTAGCGCGCGCGCTGGTAATACGATCCTTCCTGGCGGTGTCGCGGTATGGGGCAACGGCCACATCCGGCATGATGCTACCTGACCGGGCATTCTCGCATAGTACAATTTTGTACAGCGGTACTGCGATATAAGTGTCATATTTTCTTCTACTGAAATCGAGGGGTGGCGTGGCGTTGCGCGCGTTGCGTGGCTTGCGCGGGAAAACATCTTGCCCGCGCGATCCGGGAACGTGATTCGCGGAACGCATTTGTGCGTGGCGCCGGCACCCAATAGCTGACGGCGCAGACTTTAAGAGGCCGAATGCAATTGGAGAGCATTGCCTTGCAGCAACAAGAGGAAGCGCTCATGAAATCGCCAATCGTCAAACGCTCGATCGTCATTGGTGGGCACAAGACCAGCGTCAGTCTCGAAGATGCCTTCTGGCGCGGGCTCAAGGATGTTGCGCGCACGCAGCGCACGACCTTGTCGACCATGGTGGGCGAGATCGATAAATCCCGCCGCCAGAGCAACCTCTCCTCGGCCATCCGCTTGTTCGTGCTCGATCGGCTGCGCGCGCCGGCACCGAATATTGCGTCCAATGGGCACGACCGGGTCGAGACCGAGCATATGGTGCTGCAAAGCGTCCACACGCGCGTCTGAGCCCGTGCAAGCCATGAACGTCGGGATGGCCGCCGGCGCGGCCGAAACTTTCCGCACGCTAGGAGCGGAGTTCTTCCGTCTCGCGGTCGAGGCCTGCCCGAACGGCATCGTCATCGTCGACGGTGACGGTGACGGTAGCATCGTGCTGGTCAACGGCGAAGTCGAGCGCCTGTTCGGCTACGGTTGCGGCGAATTACTCGGCCGATCGATCGAAATTCTGCTGCCTGAGAAATTGCGCAGCAAGCACACCGGCCTCCGCCGCGCTTTTTCGCTGCATCCCGAAAGCCGCCATTACGGGACCGGCCGTGAGTTCAACGGCCGACGCAAGGATGGCAGCGAATTTCCAGTCGAGGTCAGCCTCAATCCGACCAGAGTTGGCGGCGAGCTGATGGTGGTCGGCGCCATCGTCGACATCAGCGAACGCATGCGCCTGCAACAGCTACAGGATGAATTCGTCGCCATCGTGAGTCACGAGCTGCGCACGCCGATGACCTCGATCGCAGCATCGCTCGGACTGCTTCACGCCGGCGCCTCCGGCCGCCTGCCGCAATCGGCCGCCCATTTGCTAGAGATCGCGCAGGCGAATTGCCAACGGCTGGTGCGCATGGTGAACGATATACTCGACCTCAAGAAGCTCGATGCCGGGCAGATGCGCTTTTTCTTTCAGCGCTGCGACGCGCGCACGTTGCTGGAGAAGGCGGTCGAGGCCAACCAAGGATTCGCCGGCGGCTGCGGCGTCGGCGTTCGGCTGGAAACGCCGCCCGGTTCATTCGACCTCTATATCGACCCTGACCGCTTCATCCAGGTCGTCACCAACCTGCTCTCGAACGCGCTCAAATTCTCAAGCCCTGGCGAAGAAGTCATCGTGGCGCTCGAGACCCGCGGCACGGATGTTCGCATCGCGGTGCGCGACCACGGCCCCGGCATCCCGGCCGAATTCAAGCCTCGGATGTTCGAGACCTTCGCCCAGGCCGATGGCGGGAACCGGCAAAAGGGCGGCAGCGGCCTGGGCTTGAGCATCGCCCGGCAAATCGTCATGCACATGCAGGGCCAAATCGGGTTCGATGACGCGCCGGGCGGCGGCACGATCTTCTATGTCGATCTGCCCGGCGCCGATCATGTGGAGCCGCGGCAGGATGAGCTTGCAGCGGAGGCAGTCCACGCGCCCGCCCGCGCCCGCCGTTGAATGCGGGTACGGAAGCGTTCGCACCATCTTTATGACGAGACACCTGTGTGTACCGAAAACTGTCCGTCGTCAGATAATTTGAGACAGATGGCGGTTTGATTTACGGGAGAGACCTGTGTGTGTAGCGAAAACCTAAATCCGGACATAGTGGTGATGAAGCCCGCCAAGGATCGGGCGTGAGCTTATGGTTCCAGTCCGCTGAACGGAGCGAGAGACCGGCGCGTCTTTGTCCAACGACCGGTGGGTTCTGACATCATTGTAATAGCGAGCATAGGCGCGCAGAATCCGTCGCAGATGCGCCTCTCCCCAGACGATCATGTGATCCACGCACTCGCGTCGGATCGACCCGATCAGCCGTTCGGTAAAGCCGATCTGCCAAGGCGAGCCACGTGCGGTGGGCCTTTCCCGGATACCCATTGCTTCTAACCGGCGTCTGACCGCTACTCCATAAATGCTGTCCTGGTCGCGGATCAGGTACTGCGGGGTCTCGTCCCAAGGGAAGGCCTCGGTGAGCTGGCGCGCGATCCATTCAGCCGTCGGGCTTGCTGTGACGTTGATCCAGACCAAGTGTCTGCGGCCCAGACGGACAATGACGAAGGCATAGAGCAGGTCGAAGCCAATGGTCGGAACGACGAACAAGTCCATGGCTGCAATGTCCGGCGCGTGGTTCCGCAGAAAGGTGCGCCATCCCTGACTTGGAGGCCCGCGTCGCTTGACCATGTACTTGGCAACGCTGGACTGCGCGACATCAAACCCGAGCTTGAGCAGTTCGCCGTGGATACGCGGCGCTCCCCACAACGGGTTTTCGATGCTTATCCGCCGGATCAGCGCACGGAGGTCTGTCTCGATCTGCGGTCGCCCCCCCAGACGCGATTTCCACCGCCAGTAGCAGCGAAAGCCGGATCGGTGCCACCGCACGAGAGTCTCAGGCTGGACGATCGTGATGACCTGCAAAATCGACGGAAACCATCGATAAAGCCCGATCAAGAATCAGCGGTCGTTGCTCGTGAGCCGGACCCGGCCCTGCACCTTACGCCGCAGGACGATCAACTGATGTCGGAGCACCGCATTCTCTGCCGCAAGTCGGCTCTTCGACTTGAATGGCGAGGCCAAAACGGCTAGTGCGAAGCAGAACAGTCCGAACATGGTCCACAGACGTTAGGTGATTCCTCCGACCAATCAATGCGGATAAAGGTTTTCGGTACACACAACTAGCCTTTGAACAAATGCGGCCGGCAAAACGGCCATATGCCTCCGATAAGAAGCGATTATCGTCGGCAGCTTTGGAGGCTGATCGCGGTAGCCGTGCCTGCATTGCTGAATGTCCGCTTTCAGGGGCAAAGCGGATGTGAAGCGGACATGCCGTTGATGTCCGCTAGTGACCTAGGCTGTGTGAAAACTCCAACTCTCGCCGCGCGAGTAGAATGAGTTTGGGGAAATTCCCCGTTATGAGAACTGATAATGCTGGGGACATACCGTTGGATGCCAACTTGGAGAATTATATTTTCTACATTCCCCAGATGTATGAGTTTTCACACAGCCAAGACCCCTCTCGGACATTGAGTCGGTCATGCGACCGCGCGTGCTCCGGATATAAAACAAACCTTGCGCGCGTTCAGTCCTTCAATAGGGCCCCGCTCGTCATACACGAGATGAATTCATCCGGTATTCCGGTGGGGCGCCTGCGTTCCTCGGGTCCGCTTGGGCGTTGAGAAGCACGCCGTTACGTACAATATTACCATTACCGAGGGCTCTTACGGATGTTGTCGGGCTAATTTTCGTCAGTGCCGTAAGCGCGCTGAAAGCATTTAGTTTTATGGATTGGCTCACGCCGTGCCGGACTCCTCGGCAGGCGTTTCGAGGCCAATATGATCGTCAAATTCCTGCGCGTTATTATAGTGGCGCTTGCGTTGCTGCCGGTCGTAGCCACGGCGGAGCCGATCACGCTGAAACTTTCGTACTTCAGCTCTGACCGGACGGCGGGCTATCTGGCCGGAATCAAACCTTTCGTCGATGCCGTCAATGACGAGGCGAATGGGCTGCTCCACATCAAGGTCTATTTCAGCGGCGCTCTCGGCAAGGATCAATCCAAAACCGCGCAATCGGTGTTGGATGGGACGGTTGACATGGCTTTCGTCGTCCCCGGGTTGGCGCCACGGCTGTTCTACAACAATAAAGTCATGGAGATGCCCGGGCTGTTCCGTGACGCGCGCGAAGCCAGCCTCGTCTTCACCCGGCTCATAGCTGCCGGCGCTCTTAAGGGATACGAGAAGTTTTTTGTGATCGAGGCGATCGCTAGCGCTCCGGAAACCATCCATACGCGCCCGCCTGTCGCTTCATTGAGGGACTTGAGCGGCAAGGCAATCGGCATCAACAATGAAACTCAGGGTGTCGCGCTGGAGAAGCTCAGCATGCATCCGGTATTTCTTCCGGCAACCGACGCTGCTATGGCCATCAGCAGCGGCAAGATTGACGGTGTTGCGAAATCACCGTCAATCCTGTTCGATTTCGGGATTACGCGTTTTACGACCTATCACTATCTTCTCGGCACCAGCGTGGTTCCGCTTGCGCTTCTGATGAGCCGGAAGAAATTCGATAGCCTTCCCAAGCAGGCGCAAGCCATCATCCAAAAATACAGCGGCGAATGGGCTGCCGCCCGTTTTATTGACGGGTATCGGGAAGACAATAAACGGGCGCTGGAAAAGCTGAGGTCTGATCCACTACGCAAAGTGATTACCCCTTCTCCGGCTGATCTCAACACCGCACAAGCTGCGTTCAATTCGGTCATCGCGGAATGGGCTGCCAAAAGCCCGCATAACCGCGAGCTTCTCCGTTTAGTGGAGTCCGCACTCGCAAAACTCAGGTCCACGCCATGATGATGCGGATTGGCGCCGGTTTGAATGCCGTGGGGCTCTGCCTGGCGCCGCGCGACGCTATGCGCTGCTCCGCAAGACATGAAGGTACGAAACAATGACCAAGATGATAAGGTGGATCGCGCTGACGCTGCTGACTCTGACACCGCTCGCCGCGCGCGCCGAGCCGATCACGGTCAAATTATCCTTCTATACCTCCGACCGCTCGAGCATTTACCAGAACTTGATCAAGCCGTTCGTCGATGCGGTCAACCGTGACGGCAAGGGACTGATCGAGATCAAAGTAGAGTTCAGCAGCGCCATCACCAGGCTTCATGCTCAAATGCCGCAATTGGTCGCCGACGGCAAGATCGAAATGGCGCACATCGTACCGGGACTGTCGCCGACCAAATTCGGCGATACGGCCGTGATGGAGTTGCCGGGACTCTATAGCGATTCCCGCGAAGCCGGCCTTGTTTTTACCCGCCTGATCCAGCGCGGTGCGCTCAAAGGGTACGAAGACTTTTTCGTGGTCGGCGGTTTCGTGTCAGAACCGGAAAACATTCACAGTCGCAAACCCATTGCCTCAATCAACGATCTGAAGGGGCTCACCATCCGCACAAACAATCAAATCGAAGCGGACGTACTCAAGAAGCTCGGGGCAATGCCCCAACTAATCGCCATCAATAAGACGACCGACGCGGTCAGCAGTGGAAAAGTCGACGGTGCCACTTTCCCTCCCTCGATGCTGTTTGAATTTGGTGTCGGACGCGTCACCAAATATCATTACATGATCCAGTTGGGCGGCGCGCCGACCGTGCTGGTGATGAATCGCAAGAAGTTCGAGAGCTTGTCGACGAAGGCCCAAGCCATCATCCGCAAATACAGTGGACAATGGCTGGCCGATCAGTCCGCAACGAGCATGGAGGCGCTGGACAAGAAAGTCCTTGCCGAGTTGGAAGCGGATCCAAGACGAAAGGTCGTGTTTCCGTCGCCGTCGGATTTGGCAAGTGCGCGGGGCGTTTTCGCATCGGTGACCGAGGAATGGGTTGCGCAGAATCCGCATAATCGCGAACTCTTGGAGCTGGTTAGAGCTGAGATCGCCAAGCTCCGCTCATCAAAGGAGATACGCCATTGATCCCCGCAAAATCGATTGCCGCGCGTGCCGCCGCAGCCGCCGGTTTGCTGGTCAGACCGATTGCCGGCGCCACTGTCCTGGCGGTGGTGTCGCTGGCGCCCTTGGCAGCTCGGGCTGCGCCGATTGAGCTCAAGCTCGCATTCTTCCCGCCCGAACACACGGCGATTTACGAGGCTGCGATCAAACCGTTTGTCGACGCGGTCCATTTCGAGGGCAAAGGCCTTTTGGCGATCAAGGTTTATCCCAACGGCGCGCTTGGCAAGGTCGTGGCCGAGCAGTCGCAGATGGTGCTCGACGGGGTCGCCGACATTGCCTGGGTGATTCCTGGCCAGACGCCCTACCGATTTCTGGATAACCAACTGCTTGAGATGCCGGGCCTGTTTCGCGACCTGCGCGAGGGTACGCTCACCTATACGCGCCTGATCGCCGCCAAGGCGCTGCAGGGTTATGAGAATTTCGTCGTGATCGGGGCCTTCACCGCCGGTCCGGGCTTCATCCACAGCCGTAAGCCGCTCGGTTCGCTTGCCGCCCTCAAAGGGCAGAAGATCCGCGCCAATAACCAAATCGAGGCGGAGCTGTTGGGGCGCCTCGGCGCGATTCCCACCGTGATGCCGGCCTCGCGCCTCGCCGACGCCATCGGCCGGGGTGCCATCGACGGTGCCGCGCTGGCGCCGACGGCCTTGTTCGACTTCCGCGTCGCGCCGGTGGCGAAGAATCATTACCTCCTCGGCGGCGGCGTCGCCCCGCTCGTGCTGGTCATGAGCCGCAAGAAATTCGACAGCTTGCCGGAAGCGGCGCGCGCACTCATCCGCAAACACAGCGGTGAGTGGACAGCCGCGGCATGGATCGCATCTTTCGGCGCCAGCGAGCAGGGTTCGCTCGACAAGATTGAGTCCGATCCTGCGCGCAAGGTGGTCAAACCATCGCCGGCCGACCGCGCGGCGGCGCACCAAGTCTATCAATCCTTGATTGACGCCTGGGCGGCCAAGAGCGCGCGCAATCGGGTGCTTTTGAAGATGATCGAAGCCGACCTCACTGCAATCCGCTCGACCACCCAGTAGGTCGACCATGGAAAACCTCGAGAACACACCGATCTGGCGTTATCTCGGCCTCCTGGTCGTGATTCTCGGCGTGCTGGTCGGCGGCACCTGGATCACCGTCAGGGTGACGACCGACCATCTGCTCTACGAGAACGCCACCCGCACCGCGCAGAACTGGGCGCAATATCTGGCCGCCAACGTGAGCGATCTCGAGCAGATCGCGGCCGGCGAAACGCCGTCGTCGGCCAGCACGGTCTTCTTCGAAGCCACCCGTAAGTCCGGCGAGGTCTTTCGCTACACGATCTTCAATCGCTACGGCTATTCAATCCTGGTCGCCGACCGCGACAAGGTCACGCCCGTCGACTTGTCCAAATACGATGTGGCCGCCGCAAATGCGATCAAGGAAGATAGGCCGATCGTCGATGCCAAAGAGGGGCAGGGACCCGATCAGCCGGCGTATTTTGCCGAAGCCTATGTTCCGGTTCGGGTCGCTGGCCGGCCGGTCGCCGTTGTCGCGGCCCATGTGAACCAGACCGCCGAGCACGCCGGCTACTACCGGACATTTTTGTTGGCGGCGGTGACGCTCTGCGGCTTGACGGCGCTGTCGTTCGGCGTGCCGGCAATTGCCTGGTATCAGCGCACGCGCGAGAAGCAGCAGGCCGACCGGCGCATCCAGTTCCTCGCCCACCATGATGTGCTGACAGGACTGCCAAATCGCGCGCGCCTGATCGAACGGCTGGATGCCGTGCTCGCGGTACTACCGTCGATCGGTGGCATGATCGCCGTGCATTTCATCGATATCGACCACTTCAAGCAGGTCAACGACACGCTGGGCCATGACGGCGGCGATTTCCTGCTCGGCACCATCGGTGAGCGCCTGAGCGCTATGGTCCGCATCGAGGACATGGTGGCGCGGCTCGGCGGCGACGAATTCGTCGTGGTGCAGACCGGCGTCGCCGATAAGCAACAGGCCGAAGCCTTCGCCCAACGCATCGCGGAGGCGTTGAGTGTGCTATTCTTTTACAAGGAACAGGAAATCCGCCCGAGCTATACGATCGGCGTCGCGCTCGCGCCGGCCGACGGGGCCACGCCCGAGCGCCTACTCAAATGCGCGGATCTGGCGCTTTACAGCGGCAAGAAAGCCGGCCGCGACTGCGTCCGCTTTTTCGCGCCGGAAATGGACGAAGCGCTGCAAAAGCGCATCACCCTCGAAAAGATCATCCGCGACGCGGTCGCGCATGAGGGTTTAGTGCTGCATTACCAGCCGGTGTTCGAAATGGCGAACAAGCACCTGGTCGGCTTCGAGGCCTTGGTGCGCCTGCCGGCGCCCGACGGCACGCTGATCCCCCCGGACGCCTTCCTCCCGCTCGCCGAAGAAATGCGGCTGATCGACAAGCTCGGCGCCTGGGTGCTGCGCGAGGCCTGTCGGACAGCGACCTCCTGGCCGGAGCATCTGACCGTGGCGGTGAACCTGTCGCCGGCGCAATTTGAATCCGGCAGCATCGAGTACGCCGTTGCCGAAGCCTTGCAGAGCTCCGGCCTCAAGCCGCATCGGCTCGAGCTGGAGATCACGGAATCGCTGCTGCTCGGCAACACCGAAGCCAACATGGCCACGCTCAAGAAGCTCAAGGCCATGGGCGTGTCGATCGTCATGGACGATTTCGGCACCGGCTATTCAAGTCTGAGCTATCTGTGGAAGTTCCCCTTCGACAAGATCAAGATCGACCGCAGCTTCATGGAGAGCTTCGAGCGCTCGGAGCGCGACGTGGAGACGGTGGTGAAGAGCATCATCGCGCTCGGCCGCGAGATGCACATGCGCGTGACAGTCGAAGGGATCGAGACGTCCGACCAGGTCGACTTTCTTCAGAGGGCCGATGGAGATCTGGTGCAAGGCTTCTACTTTGGCCGGCCGATACCGGCTTCTGAAATCGGCGCAAATATCCTCGCAGACTTCCGCAAAGGTCTGCCGGCGACCTCCCCACGCGACCAGGCCAGGATCAAACTGGTCAAATCGTAAACCGGCGATTCGCTGAATATTAGATCGGCCAGGCCGGCTATTAGTCGCGCAGCGCCCGAGGCTGACCTTAGGCCGTGTGGACGGATTTGATTGTCCGACGCCTCGGCTGCGGAGGAAGGACTTTTTGCCAGTTCATCGAGCGGCTATGCCCTGTCGATCGCTTGCTCGAGGACTTCGATTTGGCCAGCGATGGTGCGGGCAAGATACCTCCCGGTATCATCCGTCTGCTGTACAAGAGCTGTCCATGCATCACGAAAAGACTGGCCGTGCTCCGCCCGCCAGTCGACGAGTGCCTTGAGACGCTCCAAGTTATGGACGGCGATCAACACCTCCGTCGCGACGGAAGGTATTTCAGCGTCGGCTTGTTCAGGCTCAGGATACTGGAAGGTCGGCAGCGTCGCAGACTGTTGGGTGACAATTTCTTCGCTTATGACCAAAAGCGACTGATGCTCAGAGTTGCCTCAATCGTTCGCTGACGGGTGGAAAAATGACGCAATGCTGACAACGCTGAAACCGGCGCAAAATTATTACTGTTGCAATATCTTCGCTGTTTTAGCCAACAGCGTCCCGTAACATTCACACGACAGCGTCTTGAGACGTTTGCGATTAACAATCTTCACCGTACCGCGTGTATATTTAATAATTCCTGCGGCTTGGAGCTTGTTTGCAACTTCATTCACGGAAGCGCGCCGTACTCCGAGCATCTGAGAGAGAAGTTCCTGCGTTAACGAAAGCAAATCGATATCCGACCGGTCGCTCGCTTGAAGAACCCAACGGCAAAAACGGGCTTCAATCAGATGCAAGGCATTGCACGCCGCTGTGGTCTGTGTCTGAAAGAGAAGGAGTTCACGGTGTTTCACAATCAGTTTTTGTAACGCAGTGCTCTCATGCGCCGCCTTTCGAAAGGGAACAGCGGCAATCTGCACTCCGGTCAAGCGCAACTGAACCGTTGCCCGAGCGAGTGTGGTGTACGTTCCAAACCCCGCCATGATCCCGATGGCGCCCTCATGCCCGATGGTCGCCGTTTCAATCGCTTTGCCGCTTTGCATGACTTTGAGGAGCGAAATCATGCCAATATGCGGAAAGTAAACTTGCTTGACCACATCGCCGGGTTCGCAAAGCAGCGTTCCTTGTTTCAGCACGATCGGCTTCAACCAAGGCGCAAGGCGCGCGTAATCCGCCCGTGATAGCGACGCGAGAAACTGATTGGTGTGAAGCTGGGTTTTGGGCACGTTGGTGTCCTCATACCCGTACGGTCGGGAAGGAATACCGGGGGACAAAAATGGCGCTCCGAGAGCGCCCTCAACGGCAACCTAGATGCATATTAGCATAGCGCGTTCCGATTGACATTTTATTTCAGTTAGTTAATGGAAGGCACCACGGCCCGCTGAGGTTCACGCAAACGTGAGCCTACCCCAATAGTTTAGGGCCTTCCCTTCATCGGAAGAATTTTGGAAAAAAGCCACTAAACGGCAAATGACCGATATCGGACATTGTTCACATTTGCTATACAACTATACCTAGCAGATCAGATTCTTGCCCCGACGAGGGCCTTGTCATGAATCAAAAGGGTGGACACCCGTTCGACCCCGACGCTTATCTTTCAAAAGCAAACGGGGGACGAACCGTATCTCAATACGCGCCAAATCAATTTATCTTTCATCAGGGCGATCCTGCGGATTTGGTTTATTACATTCAGGCAGGCTCCGCCAAGCTCACCGTGACCTCTGAGGATGGCAAGGAAGCGGTTGTTGCTGTGCTGACAGCCGGCGATTTCGTCGGGGAAGGATGCGCGAACGGAGAGACCGTACGTTTGACAACGGCGACCGCTCTGACGGAATGTTCGATTTTGCAAATCACGAAAGCAGAGATCACCAGGGTGATCCACGATGAGCCGGCGTTTGCCGATTTTTTTATCTCGCACATCTTGGTCCGCAACAGTCATATTCAGGCGGATTTGGTCGATCAGTTGTTCAACTCGAGCGAGAAGCGCTTGGCTCGAGCGCTCCTGATTCTTGCGAACTTTGGCGAAGATAGTGAGGTCCAGCCATTGCTGGCGAAAATCAGTCAAGAGACATTGGCGGACATGATCGGTACGACGCGAGCGCGCGTCAACTTTTTCATGAACAAATTTCGCCGATTGGGCCTGATTGATTACAACGGCCGAATTGAAGTCCACCGTTCCTTGTTGAACATGGTTCTGCATGAGAAGCCGGAGATCCATAGTTGAGTGGAGCGGTTCAATTAACCGTCATGGCACTGGACGTCCGGTTTTGGCGCTAAGCGGACATCACTCCCGCGCCGTCTAATGTCCGCTTTCAGGGGTAAGGCGGACATTCGGTAGGCTCCGATAAGATGGGTTATCGGAGGCAAGACTGCACGCTATTCGTTTACTCCGGTGGGAAGGGAGCGCTCATCAAGCATTTGAAACTCATTAGAAAATGACACAAACATTATAAGTTTGCCGTACAACGATCTTAGCCCCTAATAAGTGTGGCCAGCAGACTCTGGCGCCGGTTGAAGGGCTAAGGGGCTCGGTGAAAATACGCCCACACCAATCCAGAAATAAATGCGGCAGCGACGAGTAAGCCGATCACAGGTATCAAGACCAAGAACGCGCCTAAAAACATAATGAGCATCACAGCCGAAAGAATAGCTGTTGTCAGTGCCACCAAGATGCTGCCGAGCGGCCCGAGCTTCGCGATATAAATACGCTGGGTGCCGTGCGTATCAACATAGGTTCTCATTTGCGGTCCGTTCTGCGCCGCTCCCGGAGGAATAATCTCCGGCTCGGATCGCGGTCGCTCACCCTGCGGCTTGCCGTCGATGGGTTGATTCATGTCGCGCTCGGTCTAAGTTTCAGGGATCCGGTCATAAATGGTGATCTGGCGAGAGCGAGACAAGATGCAGCCCCCGTTGGCCTGAGCGCTCAACCGACTTAACCGGCAATTTTCTTGGTCGAGGCGGTATTCAGGATGTGCCCCTTTCTAGCCAGCCGTGGACTGATGAGGAAAGCAGACAAATGCCATGAGTTTCGTGATCAGAAGGCGCGATGTGGCCTTGACGCATACTGATCGTCCTCATTTTGAGTATTCGAGATCCTGACGAACCTCCTCGTAAGCAGCGAAAACAATGTCTTTGCCGTACCGTCGCTCAAGTCGGCGGACGGTAAAATGCCCCCGGGCGACTGATTGGAAGTGGTCGATAAATGCATAATTGACGGCAGCGCCGCCTACCGCCCCGATGACTGGGATAGTCTGGGCAGCCGCCTTCTGGGTAACGACCAACCCGAACCGAGACGCGACCTGAGTGATCAAGCGGACGAGGACTGGGCTGCCTTCCTCAACGATCCCTCGCTCAGCGATGAACCGGGCAGCTTCCGTGACGGACTTCGCGAGAATTCCCCGGATGACGAAATAATCGCTCTTTGTCGTATCGGCGGTGTCCGGCCGACCGCCAAGGCCAAGGACCGCAATGCATGACAGAGTCGCTTCCGGGTCGGTTAGATTCTCACCTTCGCTTCGGGCGATATCAAGAATTGACCGAAGGATGATGATGGTCGAGACCGGAAGTTCTACCGGCAGGGAAATGATGCCAAATGCCCCGCCAGCGGCACCCGAGGCAACTGCCAAAGCTCTGTGAAGCAGCTGTGACCTTTCTTGCGGCTTATTCCGAATTGTCAGCAGCGCGAGCTTGAGAGCTGCTTCAAGGCTTTTTGTCGTGGCGGTAGCGATAGCTTGGGAAGCACCTACTGGCAGTGCCCGGCCCATAAGTTCGACCGGTTTCCCAACCATGTTGGTAAGGCGGGCAGCCAAGCTGGGATGCTCAAGCAACTGAACTGCGGTGCGGAGGGCATCAATATCGGCTTTATCGATGGACATGTGTGCACTAGCTTATCCGGCGACGCTGAAATGGATTTGCGGAGGTTGGCGCTATCGTAGCACAGAGAACTCCGTAATCTGGACGGCACCGGAGCGATTACGCAATCATTGGCCAACCAAAAAGATTGCGCAACATCCGATTTGGCAAAGGAGCTACACATGTCCGAATGTTTACATTGCGACATTCACGAATTGTTGGATAGTCAATTACAAGGCAAAGAAGCTAATCTTGCGGAAATTGCTGCGAAGGTCACAGAAGTCCTTGCTGACATAATTTTGACGGCTTCGCCCGATGACCAAGCCGCGCTGATGGCTGACATTCTGGCAAATCTCGGCAGTTTTTTGCTTGAAAAGAAAGAAGACGCCGATCCAACTAATCCTAATCCGCGCCGCTCAAGGCACTAACTGGCACTAACACCTGTTTACCGTCGCGCCCCAAACAAGGAAAACGACCGTGGTAGACAGTGGCATGATTTACACCATTTCAATTTGGCTTCTGCCGGTTCTTGTTGCCATTACCTTTCACGAAGCGGCTCACGGATTTGTTGCCCGCTTCCTCGGTGATGAAACGGCAGCACGACTTGGACGGGTCAGCCTCAATCCATTTCGGCATATAGACCCATTCGGCACGATTCTACTGCCCGGACTCTTGCTTTTGGCCCGGTCGCCATTTTTATTTGGATACGCCAAACCAGTGCCGGTTAATTTTCGGGCTCTTCGTAATCCCCGAAGCGGAATGGTGCTCGTTGCGGCGGCAGGACCTGCAATGAATATTGGCTTGGCAATCGTTGCTGCCTTGAGTTTTCACCTTATCGTCTATCTCCCAGCCATCGCCGCTCAGTGGACAGCGCTGAATCTTAAGAACGCCCTCATTATCAATGTCATTCTTGCGGTCTTCAATCTATTTCCCCTACCGCCGCTTGATGGTGGACGGATTGCGGTGGGGCTTCTTCCCAATGGATTAGCTAATCCACTCGCCCGGCTTGAGCCTTACGGGATGATGATTCTTATTGGACTGTTAATTGTTCTGCCCCTGTTGGGTTCGCAATTCGGAGTAGACCTTAGTTTTGTGTCGCATCTTATCGCAACCTCAACGAATACGGTTATCGGAGTCATCCTTCGATTGACCGGAAATGTGTAGTTCGCTCGCTTGGCCCGTTATGCTGGTCGAAATCGACATCATTGCGATGGTGCCAGCGCGTTGAATGGCCTATTTGGATACCTGTGATTGGGCCTGCCTGATGACCAACTTTATAACAATCCATTTCCAGCATGATCGCGAAACATCTCAGCATCGCGGACGTAGCCGCGCAGCGTGTCGATGCTCTTATGGCGACTGACGTCCATCATTTTGAAAACTGACGCCCCTGTCCGTCGTCAGA
>Ga0315550_1001366_pt1 | contig 15126 bp, 17 predicted proteins | sample SalMarSW160190MG_2_FD_203100 | JGI IMG/M metagenome (GOLD analysis project Ga0315550, IMG submission 203100) | Salt marsh sediment microbial communities from the Plum Island Ecosystem LTER, Massachusetts, United States - Salt Marsh Sediment SW1601-90 ... | reverse complement strand
GAAATTACTGCCTAAAACAACCAATAAAAAAGCCCCTAAAAACACTAATAAAATTCGCTTATACTTAAATTTGTAAACAAAAACCCCTGAAAAAATACACAATACAGGTGTGATTGGTAAAATAAATCTATCCTCTTTATGAGGCATCATAACAACCATAAAAAGAAAAAACACAAGCCAGACTAATAATAAATAAAATTCTTTTTTTAGAAATTTTCTTCTGATTATAATATAAACTAGAGCAATTAAAAATAAATAAGAAATAAGTGAAAACATTCCCCAAGAATGCTGAAAAAAGAAAGCCCATGATTGGATTCCTCCCCAATAACTCGCAGCTTTTGCGCCGTGAATAAATGCTCCCAGGGGGTCCCCATATTCAATAATTCCATATAAAAACCAATGACTTAAAGTTAATAAAAAAATCAACCCCGAATACCACAAATACTTATCTTCTAAAAATTTTAATCTAAATCTTACTAAAAAATAAATTAAAAAAACTGGGAAAACCCACAAAACAGTATATCTTGATAACAAAGATAATGCAATAAAAAATCCAAATAATAGTTTATACTTATTACTGCCTTTTTCAAACCCCCTCCAAAAAAATAAAAAACTAAAAGTAATCAACGTTGTTGATAAAACTCCTGTTAAAATTCTTCCACTATAAAAAACATGCAAAGGCAGTAAGGCAAGAAAAAATGCAGAATACAACCCAATTCTCTTATTAAAAAGTTCTTTTCCTAACAAATAAACTGCAAAAATTCCTAGTGTACCTATTAAAGGCACAAGAAAATCAATTAAAAACTCTAATTTAAATAAATAAAAAAACATTAACAAAAAAGGAAGTAAAGGGGCTCTAAAACCAGCTCTTGGCCAAGCATATTTACCATAACCTCCAGGTACAAAGTCGCTCCACCCTTGTTTAAATGAATAACTATTTCCTCTGCTTAACTCGTAACCAAGATCAGAATAAACAGTTTCATCCCACCATCTCACAGGAAAATTATAAATAAAAAAAATCCTAACAATCAATGCCAAAATCAAAATCCCAATTAAAACTCTATTTTTCCAAAAATCTCCCTTCATAATATTTACCCTTATTTTATTTTTTTTTACCTTCTGAACGTCCATATTTTATTACCAAAAAAATTTACAAATAAAGTTATTAATATTGCAATAGCTTGGGAAATTAAATAATAGATTTTCAAAAACTCAGTAAAAAAATACAAAAGACTAATATTAACACCTAAGGCAACAAGGCTTACTATAAAAAATTGAATTCCCTTAATAAAAAACTTCCCCCTAATCCTCTCTTCAAAAGTCCATATTTTATTTAAAACATAATTATGAGTGGCTGCAATAACAAACCCAACAACAGCAGAATAAATATAATAAATTCCTAAAAACTCAGTAAAAAAATGCAAAATAAATAAATTCAGAACTGTCCCCATCAAACCAATATAAGCAAATTTAAAAAACTCCTTAATCGCCTTACTATAAGGAATATAACCAACCAAATTAATAAGATAATAAAAAATTTCTTTTAAACTTGCTTTACTTTTTCCTTTTATTCTATTTACAAATATAATCGGAACTTCTCTTATTTTTCTACAATTTGATTTAATCAAAACTTCTAATAAAATCTTAAATCCTCTTGGATTAAGTTTTTTTCCAATTAAACAAGATCTTTTAACCATAAAATACCCAGTCATAGTATCTTTCACCCTAGTGAAGGGTCTTGAAAGAAAAATAGCAAACCTTGACATGGCTTTCCTTTTTAAATTCCAGCCCAAAATCTTGCCATTTTTAACATACCTGCTCCCAATAACCAAATCTGCTTTTGGAAAATAAGAAAACATTTCAGGAATCTTTTCAACAGGATGGCTTAAATCTGCATCCATTACACCTAAAATTTCTGACTCAGCAATTTTCCACCCATCAAGAACTGCAGAACTTAATCCTAATTTCCCGGGCCTATGAATAACCTTTAAATTCTTATATTTACTTTTCAAAACCTCAACAATTTCTCCAGTTCCATCTTTTGAATTATCATCAACAATAATCACTTCTCCATCAATCCTGTTTCCCGCAAATATATCGAAAATGCTCTCTATAATTCTCTGAATGTTCTCTTTTTCATTATATGTTGGAATTACAATAGATAAATCCATTTTAAAGAAAATAAAAAACTTATTTTAAATTTATGTGTGGTTAAAAAAATAAATCTTATTTATACTAAACCAAAACTAAAGATTATTAAATTTACCTTAATTAAATAAAATATGGTTAAAAAAGAAGTGCTTGGTGTAATTTACATATTTTTATTATCAATGTATTTATTATTAATATTATTATTTTTTATTAGACTTTTATCTGAAAGACAAATTGATGATATATCTCCTGAAATTCCTTGTGACCAGGAGCTTATTGAAAAATCAGATATTTTGTATGTTATTCAAAAATACAATAACAAAAGCATCTCAGAAAACAAGATATGGTGCAATTACATACTCTCATTAAATAAAGAATTAGCTCTTCACGGATTATATCATACTTATGAAGAGTTTGCTGAAGATAGAAGCGAAGAGTATTTACAAGAAAGTATTGATATTTTTACACAATGTTTTAATCAAACCCCTAAAAGATTTAAACCACCTCAATTAAAAATATCTAAAAATAATGCAGAAATGATTGAAAATCAAATGAGGCTTGATGGTAAATTAAACCAAATATTTCATAAAGTTTACCACTGCAATGATTCTGGAAAATATAAAAATTTCATGATTAATATTTTTTAATAAGTTTTGATTTGCAATTAATTATTTTTTCCATCTCTTCTTTTTTCAATTATATTCTTAGTTTTAAAAGATATTAAGAAGAACAAAAACATAAAAAAACTAAAAAGTAAAAATATGAATTTAAAAGGCAAAAATAACAACAGAACAGCTGAAAAAAGCCTTCCTATAAAATGATTTAAATCAATTGTAGTATTATACGGCCCGTAAAACTTTAATTCCTGCTTTCCTTGTAAAACATCAAAAAAATATGCTTCTGTTGTAGGTTCCACCATAGCCAACCCAAAACTAGAAAGGACCAATAATCCTAAAATAATATAAATATTGCCTACAAAAAAACAAATAAGAACTAAAAAAGCAGGTATTAAAAAACCTATTTTAAAGAGTTTCCTAAACCCTATTTTTCCTGCTAATTTAGAAAATTTATATTCTAATATTATCAAGGGGATTGCAACAGCAAACAAGAAATAACCTACCCACCTAATATGCAATCCACTCCTTATAATAAGCAAAGGAACAAAAATATATATTAAAGTCCACCAAAAATTAACTCCTCCACCTAAAGCATATGCTATCACTCTATTCTTATTTTTAAAAAAATCTAAAAAATTCTTAAAAACATTATGATCAATTTTCTTTTTTATATTTGTATCCTTTACTTTTGAAAATTTAAAAATAAAAAGCCCAACAAAAATTATTATAGCAGCTAAAACAAATATAATATCTATCCCATATGCATCAGAGATAAGGCCTGCAATTAAAGGTCCGATAACCCAAGCTGTGCACATAAAAGTATACATTAACCCTTCATTTCTTGATACCTGTCTTTCAGATGACTTATCCCTGACTATTATCCCAAAACTAGTTATCCTAATTGTTTGTAAGATTGTAAAAAAAACACCAAGAACAATAACAAAATAAAAATTCCTATTTATTGCAAACAAAAGATAGGTAACTATAAAAAGCATGAGAGAAAAAGAAAACATTTTTGACTTATCTAATCTCTCTATAATTGGAACAATAAAAAAGAATGATAAAAAAGAGATAAAAGTAAAAAAAGCAGAAATAAACCCAACAAAAGCTTCATTATGAAGGAAGCTATCTAAATAAACTGCCCAGATAGTATCTATAAAAGAAAAAGACAAAGAAATAACAAACAAAACAATGGCTAATTTAACTATCCCTGTAAATATCATTCCATTTTGCCTTCTAATAAATAATGCCATTTATAATTTCCTCTTTTTATTAAATACATTAACAAGAACTATTTTTTAAATATTTTGATTTAGATATTAGCATATTTCTAAAATATACAGTATCTTAAATTTAAATCGCAAACCTCAACATAGCTCCTAATCCTCCAAGGTTCCAAAATTGCTGGCCTTCTTCTGTGTCTATAGAAATTAATTCAACATCAACAGAAGTTTCTTTTGCTTTTTTTTCAAACTTTTTAATGTCAGATCTTTTAAGTTTTTTTGATAATAGTAAAGTTTGAACTGCACCATATTCTAATGCTTTTCTAACAGGTTCTTCACCATAAGCAGTTTTTTTAGCTTCCTTTCCTAACATATTGAAGAATTTTTCTAAAATCCTTTTTTCATAAGTAATTTCCTGTTCTGATAAAGCATCAGCACTTGCTTCAACTAATAAATCAATCCCGTGCTCATCTGCATAACCAATATCTTTGACAGCAAGAACCTTATCTCTTAAAGCAGTTATTAACTGCCCTTCTTTTAAAAAATCTTCTTTTGTTGGGCCAGGCCCGCCAACTAAAATCCCTCTTAAATTTTCTCCTAAATGAAAAAATTCCTGCTTCATAACTTCTGCTATTTTCCTATAAAATTCTTTTGCCATATTATCCCTTATTCTACTAAAGCGCGCAGCTGATTGGCCTCCCTTATTTGTCTTTCCAGGAACCCTAGAATCAAATTTTTGTAAAATCTTAATTTTCTTTCCAACTAACAATCCAATTGTAGCTTCTTTTCTTTCTATTACAACCAACCCATACAATTCCTTAACTTCCAGCATCTCTTCTAAAGGATCAAGAACAAAAGTCTGGTCGCACCTATAAAGCCGAACATTTAATTCTTCTGGAGGCTCAAATGTTTCTGTAATAAATTCATCCTGCCCTTCTGTTTGAGAGACATTTCCTGAAAACAAGACAACCCCATTTTTAGGAGTCTGCTTCATGCCCTTAGTAAGTCTAATCAAACTCTCAAGAGCATCTTGAACATTTTTTCTTGTTGATGTTGACTTAATATTTGCAGCAGTAGATTTTTCAGATTCTAATTGCTTGGTAATAAGATTAATATCAAAGCCCTTTGGAACATAAACAGTAATAAGCTCTGTATGCCTGGCTCTGTATTCTTTCATTTTTTCAAAAAATTCTTCTAAATGATATCTTTCTTCTCCATCCATTTCTATATTAATAACTTAAATATTATATAATAATTTAATAAATCAAATAATAGAAATGCTTTTATAATGCTTTCTATAAATAATTTCATGAAAGAAAAATATATAAAAATAAATCCAGCAACAAGTCTTCGTAAAAGATTTCTAAAAAAAAGACAAACAAATTTAGCAGATGCATTACATGATTCTACACTATTAATGATTACTGCAAGAGAAATTGCACATGAACAATCACAAGCAATAAATCCGGGCCTTGAACAAGTTCCAGATGCAGTTCTTGCACATACTTATGCTATTGCAAATAATTACACACAAAGGTTAAGGGCAGCAGTAAGACAAAATACAATACAACAAAGAAGATGTAATCCTTATGATGAAATAAGCCACCAAAGAATCGCAGCCTAATAATTATATTAAAATTCTAAACAAACTCAACTTTAAAATCACCTTCTTTAACTTCCTTGCTATTAATAACATCTTTTAAATCTTCAATCATATTTGCAATCTTCTTCTGCTCTGCCTTTGGCAGAGTCAATACAATCCCAGATTTCATTGATTTCTTGTTTTTAGTTTTTTCTTGCCTGACCTTGCTTAAAATACTAATAAATAAATCACCTGCTTCAAATCCAGATTCAGCTTCAATATTACTAAATTCTATTAAATGTATGCTTTTCTGCTTTTCTTGTTTTTTATAATATTCTTGATAAATATTTTCTGTAATAAACGGCATAATCGGAGCCATTAATTTCAAGATTGCAAGCAAGCTTGTATATAAAACATACTGAGCACTTTGCTTGCCTTGTTTATTATTATAAATCCTCTTTTTAACAATCTCTAGATAATTATCAGAAAAAGCATGCCAAAAGAAATTTTCAACAATTCTTTTTGCTCCGGCAATATCATATTTTAAATAACTTTCTTGCGCAAGTTCATTTACTTCTTCTGATTTAGCAAGAAAATACTCATCAATTGCTTCTAGTTTTTCAGGCCTTTTATAATCATAATCTTTTAAATTCATGAACACAAACCTGCTTGCATTAAATAATTTAGTTAAAAACTTTTTTCCAGCAACTAAATCATTTTCATTAAAAGGAAGGTCACTCCCTAAATTTGCAGTTCCAACCCAGTATCTAAAAACATCAGCACCATATTTTTCAATTAAATCTTCTGCCCAAATAGCATTCCCCTTGCTCTTGCTCATTCCCCTTCCTTTTGAATCAAGAACAAAAGTCCCAATCATAATATCATTCCAGGGTTTTCTATCAAATAATAAATAACTTTTTAATATAGTATAAAATGCCCAAGTCCTGATAATGTCCTGTGCCTGGGGCCTCAATGACATCGGAGCTAATTTTTTATACTGATTAGGTTTTTCTAACCACCTAAGAGCAACTTCTGGGCTATTTGAAGAAGTCATCCAAGTATCAAAAACATCCTCCTCTGCAATTCCTTTTCCTCCACATTTACATTTCTTCTTAACATTAAGAGGATCTAGAGGTATTTTCTTCTCATCAGGCAAAATTAATTTATTGCATTTGTCACAATACCAAACAGGGATTGGAATCCCATAATACCTTTGCCTTGAAATTACCCAATCCCAAGCAAGATTTTTAATCCAATCTTCATACCTGACTTTCATAAACTTAGGATACCAATTAATTTTATTGCCCATTTCCAACAGCTTTTCTTTATGTTTTAGTGCATGAATAAACCACTGGTCTTTAACAATATATTCAACAGGGTTATTGCATCTCCAACAGCTTCCAACAGTCTGGTCCAAATTCTCCTGCTTCTTAAGCCTCCCCTCTGCATTTAACTCCTGCAAAATTGCTTCTCTTGCTTCACTTAAACTCATTCCCTTAAATTTTCCTGCATTTTCATTTAATTTACCTTTTTCATCAATTGAAATCTTTAAATCTAATTTATATCTTTTCCACCACTCAATATCAGAAGTATCTCCAAAAGTGCAAATCATAACAATTCCTGTTCCAAACTTAGGTTCAACTTTTTCATCAGCCATTACTCTAACATTATAATTAAAAATAGGAACCATAATCTCTTTTCCAACCAAATCTTTATGCTTTTTATCATTAGGATGAACAAAAACACCAACACAACTAGATAATAATTCAGGACGGGTTGTTGCAATCAAAACTCTTTCTTTATCACCAAACTCAATATAATTTAATTTAGTCTGCCTTTGCAAATCTTCAACTTCTGCTTGAGCTAAAGCAGTTTCATGATACGGGCACCAAATTACAGGTTCTTTCCCGCGATAACACTCGCCTTTCTTAACTAATTCTAAAAATGCTTTTTGAGCTACTTTTTGAGATTCTTTGCTAATAGTCTGATATAACAAATCCCAATCATAACTATGCCCTAATTTTTTAAAAAACCTATCAGCATATTCTTTTTCAACTTTTTCACTTTCTCTCAAACAAAGCTTTCTAAACTGAGACCTATTTGTTTTTGATTTATTAATTCCTAATTTCTCTTCAACATATTTTTCAGTTGGAAGGCCATTATCATCAAAACCCGGTGCAAAATAAACATTTTTTCCAAGCATCCTCATAACTCTTACAATAATTTCAAATTGAGTATAATGTAAACCATGTCCTATATGCAAATGTCCTGCAGAAGCATAAGGTGGAGGAGTATCAACAGAATAAACAGGTTTTTTTGATTTAGAATCAAATTTATAAATTTTAGATTTTTCCCAAAACTTCCTTATCTTATCTTCAACTTCTTTTGAATTATAATTGCTTTTCTTTTTTCCTTCTTCCTTCTCTTCTTTCTTAGTTTCTTGTTTCTTTTCTTCTTTTTTTTCTTCTGCCATATTTTTATGTTATTACATTAATACAAATCTCAAGAGATTTTATGTTTTAAAGTTTATCTTTTTGCAAAACTTTAAAAACACCCTGCTATTATAGATTTTATGGTAATCCCAGGAATATCAATGCCATCAAGTGGTGGCGGATTAATGAGGTATAGTGAAGAATATAAAAGCAGATTTATGTTAAGACCTCCTCATGTGATTTTATTTATTGTCTTAATCATACTTTTTGTTGTGGCATTGAAAATTTTCTATAAATTACCCCCAATTGCTTAAAATGCCTGCTACTTAAAAATACAGATTAAACCATATTATAATAATCCTTAAAAACTCCTGCTATTATTTTTTTTAACGAAATACGAACAAGACTTATATGTTAAAACAACAAAGAGGTATGATAAGGAAAACTTTTCTCCCTCTAAAAAAGAACTTCTCTCAATTACTTCAGAAATAGGACCTCTTGAAAATATTTTTGCCTGTGAAAGATTTAATACTAGTTTTACGCTAGAAACTGTAAGAGCAGAACTTGGCAATACAAGATTCCGGAGGCACACCCTTAAAGGCAACTCTTGTGGAAAAATTGCCCTTATAATTTCTCAAGAACTTAAAAAACCAATTGAAAAACATAAATATGAGAAATTAATAGAATATGCAAGAAAAGCAAACAGCGAACATAGAAGGTATCTAAAAAAACTACAAATGTTATGCTGGCTAGATAAGCCAATCCCAACAAACTTCTTCGAAGAGTAAAATTTATAAGCATACTATTTTTAATATCAAAATGTTCCCAGGAATAAACCCTAAAAAAATGCAGTCTGTTATGAAGCAGATGGGAATTTCTCAAGAAGATATTGATGCAAATAAAGTAATTATTGAAAAAGATGATGGAAATATTGTGATAAATAATCCTTCTGTAACAAAAATAAATATGCAAGGCCAGACCAATTTCCAGATTTCAGGGGATATTTCAGAAGAAACTAATGAAAAAAGCGAAGGAAGTGGTGAAGAAACAGAAGAAGACATTAAAACAATAACAGAAAAAACTAATTGCACAGAAGAACAAGCAAAAACAGCCCTTGAAAAAGCTAATGGAGATTTGACTGAAGCCTTATTGGACCTAAGCTAAATAATACTAATTTTATGCAACAACTCAAATACATATAATTTTATTAATAAATTTTTCCTTTAAAATATAAATTATAACCCCCATCTTACTTGCTTTTCAAAATGCAATACAAATTTCAAGAAGACCTAGATGAAGCAGTTAAAAGACTTCAAATTGCTGACCATATGACTTATGTAACATTTCCCCTTGTAAATGAAAAAAGGCTTCTCTTAAAAATATTTGATGAAATACATAAATCAATAATAAATTGCATAAATGCAATTTTAAATTACGAATACTTATACAAAAGAATCCGGCTTTATCAAAACAATGCAGATAATATGCACACTTTCATGAATAAATGTGCTAAATCTTATAATTTAACAAATGAACAAATAAAAAAAATAAAAGAAATACTAGATATACAAAAACAGCACAGAGAAAGTGCAATGGAATTTGTAAAAAGGGATAAAGTGGTTATTCTTTCAGATAATTTAAAAACTCAGACCTTAAATATCAAGCAAATAAAAGAATATTTACTTTTAGCTAAAGAACTTTTAATGAAAATCAATATAAGAATACATAGATAAAAAAAGCAACATTTATATATAAGTTCTACTTTGGAACTTAGTCCCTTTTCTACAAATCCTCTGAGATTTACCAGGTAGGGGAAACGATGCAAAATTAGAAATATGACAGAAGCATTAGAGAAAATAATGAAGGAAAAGATAAGTGCAGACCACCTTATGTATGTTAGTATGAAATATACAAAAACATGCGATGTTATGATTAATTTAATAAAAAGGTGGAAAATAATGATGGATTATGCTTTTGAGGCTTTATTAGATCAAGCAAAAAAGAAAAAAACAATTAAACAAATTCCAACTGCCCCAAAATTAAAAATTGATTTAATAAGGGACACATTCTCAAAACATGAGGAAGTCATAGATGCCTTAAAAGAATATGAAATGTTCAAGCTTATTAATATCTTAAAAAAACAAAAAGCAGGGGAATTTAGAAAAGGAGTGTGCCTAACAGTTACTTTCAAAGGAAAAGAAATAAGAATAGATTTAGATAAACTAAAAGAGTATGCTAGTATACTCGAAAGATTTATAAATTACACCAAGCTTTTTCTCTCAAGCAAATAAAATAGATTATACCTATTCTACCATTAAAATGGCAAAAATATACGCAATAATCTCTGGAAAAGGAGGGGTAGGGAAGACAACTACTGCAATTAATTTAGGGACTTCTCTAAATAATCTCGGAGAAGATGTGATAATTTTGGATGCAAATCTAACAACACCTAATATTGGACTTCACTTAGGAGCCCCAATTGTTCCAATTACACTAAATCATGTCTTAAATGGCCAAGCAAAATTAGAAGATGCAATTTATGAGCATGAATCTGGAACAAAAATAATACCTGCATCGCTTTCTTTAAAAGAATCTGAAAAAATAGATTACAAAAATCTCGCAAACGTTACAAAAAAACTAAAAGATATAACAAACCACATATTAATTGATTGTGCTGCAGGACTTGGTGAAGAAGCAAAATCTGCAATAAACGCTGCCGATGAGATTATTATTGTTACTAATCCTGAAATGACTGCAGTAACTGATGCTCTAAAAAGTATAAAACTTGCAGAAGAAATGAACAAACCTGTTAAAGGAGTTATAATTACAAGATACCAAGGCAAAAAAACAGAAATGCCTATATCAAACATAAGAGACATGCTAGAAACCACTATTCTTGGGATCATTCCTGAAGAAGATTCTGTAAAAGAATCTCAATTTATGAAAAACCCAGTAATACTAACTCACCCAAAAAGCAAAGCAGCTAAAACTTATATAAATACATCAAAAAGAATTCTAGGAGAAAATATAAGGTTTGAACCTCCTCCAAACAAAGGAATATTTTTTATAATCTTAAGAAAGATTGGGTTAAGGTAAACAATTAATAAAATCAATAAATTAAACAACAAATAATCAAATAAATTAATTTAAATAAAATAAATAAAAATGTCGCAAGGAATAGTTACATTTAATGAATGGATAAAATTAGATTTAAGAGTTGCAGAAATAATGGAAATTGAGGACATTGAAGGAGCTGATAAACTTTACAAACTTAAAATAGATTTAGGAACAGAAACAAAAATTTTAATTGCTGGCTTAAAACCTCATTATACAAAAGAGGAATTAGAAGGTAAAAGAATAATTGCTTTTACAAACTTAGAACCTAAAACAATAAGGGGAATTGAAAGCAAGGGTATGGTATTAGCAGCAGTTAATGATGATCATTCTGAAGTAAAACTTCTCCAACCCGATGGAGTTATGGAATTAGGTTGTAGAGTTAGTTAAAATTATTTTTAATGAGAATATTTACTCAATTTAATATCTTTTCTAAGAAATATTTTCTAAAATTTTTATTTTTATCTTTTTTTATTAGATATCCTTTAACTTTGTAACCGTTTTTCTTATAAAAACCTAATACCTTTTTTCTGCAATCTAACCAAAAGCCTTCTTTCCCCCATTTCTTAAGATATTTTTCAGATTCTTGCAAAAGTTTTGAACCTATGCCCTTATTTCTAAATTCTGGAAGAACAGCAATCCATTCTATGCAAGCTAATTTATCAAACCTAATTTTTTTAAACTTATTTTCACTCTCTGTTTTCTTTATACCAATATATCCTATTAATTTATCATTCTTTTCTACAAACAAAAATATATTATTATTTTCTTTAATAAATTTAATAAATCTGGATTCTGACCAATAACTGGGTCTTTGATCTGCTTTTTTTGCAAGATTTATAAAATCTTTTTTATCTGATTTAATAGCTTCTCTTATTTTCATCTAATTTTTTATCCTTCATCCTATCTTCTTAAACAAAATCTCACCTTTTTTGATTTTAACAGCTTTTAATGGTTTTTTCAAATCTTTCAGAGAAATTTTAAATCCAAACCGTCTTGCAATCTCTTCAGAAGTTTTTGGTATGAAAGGCCAAAGAAGAACTGTAACTACCCTTATTCCAGAAACTACTTCATAAATATCCTTTTTATTTTTATTTTCCCAAAGTTTCTTATCCTGTATAAATTGATTTAGAGTATCAATAAATGCAAATATTGAATTAAGTGCCTTGTCAAATTCAAATCGCTCAATTAATTCGCTAACCTCCCTTACAATATTTGATGTATGTACATCAACATCTGCTTTCTCAACCAACCCACTTACCCTACTTATAAGATTCCCTAACTTGTTTGCAAGCTCATTATTATGTCTTTCAACTAATGCTTTTTCATCAAAATCTCCATCTTCTCCAGATGCAAAAGGAAAATGCCTTAAAACAAAATACCTAATAGTATCTGCTCCGTATTTTTCAGCTAAAACAAAAGGAGAAATTACATTTCCAAGTGATTTTGAAATCTTTTGCCCATTAAAACTTAAAAACCCGTGATTAAAAGTTATTTTAGGTAATTTATATCCTGTAGATTTTAGCATTGCAGGCCAGTAAACACAATGAAACCAAGTATTATCTTTTCCTAATAAATGAACTGTTGCAGGCCAAAATTTCTGGTTCTTTCCTGCACCTGAAACATAATTAATTAATGCGTCAAACCAAACATAAACAACATGTCCTTTTTCTAATGGAAAGGGGATCCCCCAATCAAAACTAGTTCTAGAGATACTTAAATCATTTAGCCCTTCTTTAACCCTATTAATTACTTCATTTCTTCGGCTCTCAGGTAAAACAAATTCAGGATGTTTCTTATATAAATCTAATAAAAAATCTTTATACTTACTTAATTTAAAAAAATAAGATTCTTCTTTTAATTTTTCAAGAGGTTTTTGGTGAATACTACAAATTAAATCAGGGCAGTCTTTTTCAGTATAATATCTTTCACACCCAACACAATAATATCCCTCATACTCTCCTTTGTAAATATCACCAGATTTATTAGCTTTTTCAATAAATTTTTTAACAACTTCTTGATGATCTTTATCAGTTGTTCTTATAAATCTATCACATTCTATATTCAAAGCTTTCCAAGCTTGTTCAAATTTATCAGAAATTCCTTTTACAAATTCTTGTGGAGATTTGCCTGCTGTTTCAGCAGATCTTTGAACTTTTTTACCATGTTCATCCGTTCCAGTTAAAAACCAGACTTCCTCTCCTAAAAGCTTATGCCATCTTGCCAGAACATCAGCTATGATTTTCTGATATGCATGCCCTATATGAGGCTCTGCATTTACATAATCTATTGCAGTTGTAACATAAAATTTTTTCTTGTTTGCCATTACAAACAAAAAATTTTAGAATTAATAAAGTTAATGATTTATATAAAATAAGATAACAATTATTAAATAATTTAATTAAGCTAAGAAAATATGAGTATCGAAGATTTATGGGAAACAGATTTGAACATTATCCCAGAATATACATGGCCTTATCTTAAAAAAACCTATAATCTAAGCAACCGTGAATTAGAGATAGTAAAACTTGTTTGTGCAGGACATACTAAAGCTGAAGAAATAGCAAAAATAATACACAGAGACCCTGGCACTGTAAAAGTCCACTTCTCAAATATTTACAAAAAAACACATGTAAACAAAAAATTTCACTTATTTTTAGGAGTTTACCAAACAGCTCAAAGACTAAGTCAAGAGCCTACCGAAAAAACTTAACCTTTGTTTAATTCCTTTCCCATTTCAATAACTATAAAATCAACATCTCCAACTTTTCCAGGGCTTTTCTTAATAACCTCATAACCAATTTTTTTATAAAATTTTTCTGCATTAATTGTTGAATATAATATCAGGTTTTTAACTGATCTGTCAACAGCATGATTTTCAATAAATTTCATTAATTGCTCACCAATTCCTTTGCCTTGCATATCATGCCTTACATATAATCCTGAAATAATATTCTTATTATCTGAAACATGAAAAGAAACACAACCAATAATCTTATCTTCTTCAGCCCCAACAAAAACCTCTCTTTTTCCTATTTTTTCCTTAATTTTCTCAATATTATTTTTATTTACTAATGCCTTAATCTGCTCTTTAGTATACTCTTTAATATTAACTTTCTCAAGAGTTTCTTGCCTTAATTTGCTTATTTCTTGTGCATCATCTAAAGTTGCTTTGCGGATTTTCATTTTAAATCTTTCAGTAACCTCTTAATATCTTTATTATTTTTAATTATTACAAACTTTTTCTTGTTTTTCTCTACTAATTGCTTATGAGTTTCATGACCTCCTGCATATCCTTTCTTATTATACCCTTTTGCAAATTTTAGTAATAATTTATAATCTTCCCAAGATTCACTATCTCTTATGTTTTTTTCTCCGCCAATTTTTCTTTTTATTGCTCTTTTTGTTATTCTATAAAATGCTTTTCTAAATGGAATTTTTAATAAAATAACAAAATCTGCAGATTTAACTGCAGGTTGAACCCATCTTGCATATGCTCCTTCAATTATCCATTGTTTTTTCTTGCATAAAGTTGCAAGCATTTTCTCACACTGACTTTCTTCTCTTCTTACATCATGCCTTTTTTTAAAAAAAATATCATCCATATCATAATTTTTTATTTTTAATTTTCTTGAAAGAACCTTAGCTAAAGTAGATTTCCCAGAACCAGATACTCCAAATATTAAGATTTTTTTAGCTTTCATCCTGCCTCCTTAATTACATTAATAAACTCTCTAACATCATTTTCTAATTGTTCTGTAACAGCTTCAAAAACTAATTCATCATCTATCTTCCCATATTCATGAGCAATTATGTTTCTCATTCCTTTTGCATCTTTAAGTTTTTCAGCTAATTTTTCTGAAATAATATTTTCTTGTCTTAAAATATCAAAAGAGTTTTTATCATCTTCAGGCACTTTTAGATTTCTATCCTGGATTATTAAAAAAGATAAATCAACTATCGCTTCTATAATTTTTTCAAAAACTCTTTCACAGGCAAGTCTTTTT
>Ga0315550_1001363_pt1 | contig 15158 bp, 16 predicted proteins | sample SalMarSW160190MG_2_FD_203100 | JGI IMG/M metagenome (GOLD analysis project Ga0315550, IMG submission 203100) | Salt marsh sediment microbial communities from the Plum Island Ecosystem LTER, Massachusetts, United States - Salt Marsh Sediment SW1601-90 ... | reverse complement strand
GATTCCATCTAGGTATCATAGTAATCACCTCTCTTTTTAATTGATTGATTAAAGTAAAACCTGTTTTTAGAATTATTTATTAGACACACTCCAGACACCATAAGCTTTATAAACTAAATCCTTTTTAATTCACTATAAATAAGATAAAGATATAATCATAGAAAAGATATTATCGGTTATTACCACAATCACATAACATTCCGTTCATACTCATTAATTTTCGGAGATTATCGGGATTATTATTACAGACAGATAGAAATAAAAGTGAATGAAATAAGAGTTAGGTAAAATCTTTTTCTAAATTATCTATATCTTTAAGAAGAGAAAATATGGCAAAAATAAGTCCAGTATCAATAAAGTACATAATTCATGCTAAATTTAAAGCAGATGGTGCAATAGAAAAACCCGACATAATTGGGGCTATATTCGGACAAACAGAAGGATTATTAGGCGAAGATCTTGAAATGAGAGAATTACAAAAATCCGGTAAAATTGGAAGAATTGAAGTTAATCTAGATTATGAGGATGGCAAGACAGTTGGAGAAATAGAAGTCCCTTCTGCAATGGATAAAACAGAAACTACAATTATTGCTGCAGCATTAGAAACTATTGAAAGAGTTGGTCCGAGTGATACTAAAATAACTATTGAAGAAATTGAAGATTCTAGAGGAAGTAAAAGAGACTATATTTTAGAAAGGGCAAAAAAATTAATGGAAAAATTAGGAGATTCAGAAGAAATTAGTGAAATGACAGGAGAAATTAAAGATTCTGCCAGAATTTCTAAAATGCAGGCATATGGAACTGAAAATCTTCCTTGCGGGGATATAACTGGAAATGAAATAATTATTGTTGAAGGACGAGCAGATGTAATTAATATGTTAAGAAATGGCATTAAAAATGTTATTGCAATGAATGGGATGAAACTTCCAGAAACAATCATTAAATTAACAAATGAAAAACCTACTGTTATTTTGTTTGTTGATGGAGACAGGGGAGGAAATCTAATTATAAAGAATGTGATTGAACAAGCTAAGGTTGATTATATTGCAATAGCACCAGAAGGTAAAGAAGTTGAAGAATTAACAGGAAAAGAAATCCTGCAGGCATTAAGAAAAAAAATTAAAGCAGACGAATTTTCAAACAACCAGAGAGGAAGGAGGATTAGAAGATATCAAAAAAGAGAAGATTATGAAGATGAAAATGAAGAGAAAAATGAAAGGAAAATTGAAAAAATAACTTCCAAAGAAAGAGACCAACTTAAATCTAAAATTGATGAACTAATTGGGACTAAAGGAGCGATTTTGTTTAACAAAGACTTGGAAAAAATAAGAAAGATTCCATTAGGAAGACTCTCTTCTGTGAGAGTTGATGAAGAACCTTATGTTATTGCAATTAATGGAACTGCCACTCCAAGAATAATAAGAATTTGTGAGGAACTTAATTGCCACAATTTAATTGCAACAAATTTTGTTGATTCAGATACAGATATAAACCTTGTTAGTATCTGATTTCTATTTTATTTATTTTTAATCTTTATACTTATATAAAATAAAAAACATGCAAGAAAATAATTTGGGATTATAAGTAATAATGAAAATGGCACTATATCTGTAGTATGACATAAAGGACAGGAAGGACAATCCAGTTTACCATTAGGCAATACCTCACACCCCTGAATACAAGAAACACTAAAAAATTGCCAACAAGAATATAGAGAAGTAATAATCATTAATAAAACCAATAGAAATATCTTGGTTTTAGCTGGTTTTAGAAATTCCTTAAATCCCATAAAAAACCTACTGAAAAATTACTTAAAAATCTATTGATTAAAAAGACCAATTAAAGTAACAATACATCTTGTTAAAAACATTTAAATATTCCTTAATCTTGCTAAGTTAAAGAGAGGGATTATGGCAAAAAGCAGTATTATAACTATTCTTGAAAACCAAGGATATTCTCAATTAAAAAGGAGGATTGGTATATGTTTAATAGTTTTAATTGCAGGTTTGATAATCTTCAGTGGCTGGATATTGTTTTTTCATTCTAAATCTTGCCCAGATACCAGAAATAGTGAATGTTTTGTTACTGCTTTAAGTAATTGTAAAAGGGCTTCTTGGATAAGAGAAGGTGCTCAAGCAGATTGGAGGTATGTAATTCAGGGAAATACAAAAGGGGATAATTGTAAGGTTGAAGTCAGGTTAGAAAGTGTTGAGCAAGGTTCAATAGAATCTGAAGAATTGATTGGAAAATCAATGACTTGTATAATATCAAAAGGGGAGACAGAATTTCCAGAAAAAGATATGTCTAAATGTTCAGGGTCATTAAAAGAAAGTTTACAAGATATGATAATACAAAAAATGCATAATTATTTAATTGAAAATATTGGTGAAATAAAACAAGAATTTAGTGCATTATAATTATAAACCTTTATTCTTTAATGTGTAATAAATATACAATAGAAAGGAAATATAATGGAAACAAAAATTCTCTTTGGGCCTGTTGGAATAGGTTCTGCAAAAGATGCTGCAAAAAATTTAGAAGAATTTTATGAGTTAGGAATAAGGGCTTGTGAAATTCCTTTTACTTACCAGGTTTTTATTAAAAAACAAGAACATATGAAAGAGATTAAAAAAGCTGCTGAAAAATATAATATAATATTAAGTGTGCATGCACAATACTGGGTTAATTTAAACAGCAAAGAAAAAGCAAAAGTAGAGGCAAGCAAAAAAAGAATTTTAGACTGTTGTGAAGTTGGAGAAAAAATCGGAGCAAAAAGAGTTGTGTTTCATCCTGGTTTTTATGCAGGGATGGACAAAGAAACTACTTATCAAAATATTAAAAAACAGATTTTAAAAATTCAGGAGGCTCTTAAAAAAAATAATTGGAAAATTAAACTAGCTCCTGAAACAACTGGCAAGGTTAATGTTTTTGGCAGTATTGAGGAAATTGTCAGATTAATAAAAGAAACTAATTGCAGTTTTTGTATTGATTTTGCCCACATACTTGCAAGAGAGAAAAAAGTAGATTACGATAAGATTAAAAAATTGTTTGATAATGAAAAAGTGTGGCATTGTCATTTTTCAGGAATTGAGTATGGTGAAAAAGGAGAAAGAAGACACAAAAAAACCCCTAAAAAAGAATGGGAAAAACTTTTAGAAAACTTGCCTAAAAATAAAAAAATTATAATAATTAATGAGAGTCCTGACCCTCTTGGAGATACTATTGAAGGTATGAGAGTTTACAAAAAATTGTGAAAAGGTGAAAATATAAAAAATTGCAAGGGAAAAACCTGCTCAAAATCTGTTCAAAATCTACTCAATGTCTTCTTTTTTAAATTCTTTTTCTCTTTTTATTACCTTGCTAATTTCTTCAAGAATATTTTTTGCTTTTTCTGGATTTTGTCTGCACATATTTAGAACATAAAGCATTTTTCTTAAAATCTGATCATAACTTTCTCTCTCATATTCTTTTAATTTATTTAATCTTCCTTTTGTCTCTCTCATTACTTTAATAGTTGTTTGATTAATAGAATTACTTTTAATTTTATAAGGTTCTTTTTGTTCTTGTGGCTGATTTTTACTCATCTTAATTATTTTTACATGCTTAAGAGGTATATTTGAAATTTTTCTCTTTAATTTCTCTGATTTTTGTTTTAAAACCTTAGAATCTTTCATGAAAAGTATACCCAGGTATACTTTATAAAGGTTTTTATTGGTGTAATCATTTTATAGTTAATACAAGATAGAAATGTTTATAAAGGAAATTTAGGTTTTATGACTAATTAAATTTTAAATAGCTTAATATGAAAAACAAAACAGTTATGGTTTCTATTTTAGCATTCTTTGCTATAATTTTTGCTTTGAATATGGTTTCAGCTGATATTGCTACTATTACTGAAGTAACAGTTAATGGTATAACTGCTGACCCTGTTTCACCAATTGTTGCAGGTTATGTATCTGATACTGTTCCTGTAGAAGTTGAGTTTGTTGCAGATGAAGATGTTGAAGATGTTCGTGTTAAAGTCTATATTGAAGGTTATAGAGATGAAGTTACTGTGTCTACTGACAGATTCAAGATTGTTAATGGCAGTAAATACATAAAAAGATTCTCAATAAAACTTCCTTCAAGCATGGATTTAGATGATACAGATGAAGTACTTGATCTTCAAGTAAGAATCACTGCAAAAGGCGAAGATTCTGTTGAAGAATCTTATGCAATAAGGATGCAAAGAGAACTATATGGCTTGAGTCTTTTATCTGTTGAAGCACCTCAGCAAATTACTCCTGGAAGTGTGATTGCTGTTGATGTTGTTTTACAGAACAATGGATTTGAGAGACTTGATAATACATATGTTATTGCTTCAATACCTGACTTGGGTGTTGAGAAAAAAATATATTTTGGAGATATAGACTCTGATATTGAAGAGGATTATGATGATATTAGAGATACTATGAATAAGAAAATATATTTATCAATACCAAGAAATGTTATTCCTGGTGTTTATGACTTGGAAGTTAAAGCTTATAACTATGATGCAAGTGTTAGTGTAACAAAGCAGATCACTATTGGTGGAGACAATACCGGAGTTCTACCAGTTATGACTTCTAAATCTATTTCAACTGGCGAAGAAGCAACTTTTGAGATTGTTTTGGTGAATCCTAATGATAGGATGGTTGTTTATTCAATCACTCCTGAAGAATCAATAGGATTACTTATAAACGCAGAAACTCCAGTAGTTGCTATTGGCGCAGATTCAAGCAAGACTGTTAAAATAATAGTTAAAGCTACAGATAGTGCAGAAGAAGGAACACATATAGTAACAATTAATGTTAATTCAGAGTCTGGACTTGTTGAGCAGATTGATCTTACAGTTAATGTAGAAGATTCTGCAACAGCAAACAGCGCTGTTTTAATACTAACAGTTGTTCTTGCAATTATCTTTGTGGTATTGTTAATTATTTTAATAGTTCTTTTAACAAAGAAACCTGCTGAACCTGAAGAATTCGGAGAAACAAGTTACTACTAATTATTTTAATTTTTTATTTTTATAATTTTAGTTTCTCCTTTTTTTATTTTATAAAAACAAAAAGAGGTTTGAAAAACCAAAAGAGTTTGAAAAATAAAAATAAAAAGAAGTTGAGAATAAAAAAGAGTTTAAAAACCAAAACAAATTTATAAATATGTAAATATGTAGTATTAAATATGTTAAAGACAAAAAAAATCCCAGATTTTGATACTGCTGTTTTAAAAGGATTAAAAGCAATAAAAGAATTTGCAGACAGGATAGGTGGACCGTATTGTCCTAAGGTTTACAAATGCAGAGTTTTATCGCAAATGGCTTTAATGCCACCTAAAAAAAAGACAATTACACAGGGGGGATTAATTAATCTTACTGTTGAAGAGACCCCAGCATATAAAAGTTTAATGCTAGGATTATGTTGTAATGGAAGAAATCACTATGAATTATGTGAAACACTTAACAAAAAAGGTGGCGGATCTCAAATTACTGAAAGTATTGAAGAACTTGAAGAGCAAGATCTTCAAACAAAATACGAAAAGATATTATTAGCTTTTAATCAAAAAGGATGGAATCTTTACATACAAAAGATGAAAGAGAGGAAAGTAAATCCTCCCCTAGTAAGAGAACTCGGCCCTGTTACACAAATTAAGGCAAGAAAAGTATATTTGCCTTGGCCTATGGACTATCCTTTTGGAGAACCTGAATTATTAACTGGAGGCTTAGTAAGAGGGAGAGATTTATTTAGAATATCACTAGGCTGTCCTGAAGGCAAACCTAGAAAAGTAAATTATAGAGCTGAATCTCATAAAATAACCTATCCAGAGGTTCTTAGACAAGGCCAAATATTAGATTTTGGGAGATTCACTATCAATAAAAAAACTGATATACAACTTTCACTTCCTACTGAAATTCATCTTCCTATTGATAGCTTTTTAACTGCTTTAGAAACTTTAGAAGATATTTCAGAACTAATAAAAGATGGTCCTGGAGAAAATTATGAATTTGCAGCAGATATAAATGTTGAAGAAGAATTTGAAGATGATCAAATAGTTTCTAAAAAGTTTGAAGCTGCTGAATTTGTTTAAACTTCTAAACTTAAAATTTTAGAAATTCCTTCTTGCATTGTTACACCATATAAATTATTAGAAGATTCAGAAATTAATGAATCATTGTGAGTAATAATTAAATATTGCCCTTGTTTCATGTATTTTTTAAGAAGATATGCAAGTTTTTCACTATTTCTTTTATCTAGTGCTGCATCAATTTCATCAAATATATAAAAACAATAAGGCCTAAATTCCTGAATTGCAAATATTAAAGACAATGCAACTAAACATTGTTCTCCCCCGCTTAATGATGTGACATCAAAATATTTTCCTGCTCCAACTTTTATATGAATATCTAATCCTGCTTCAAAAATTTCTTGTTTGTTTTGAGGCTCAAGAAGAACAATTCCTTTTGTTGATAATTGAGAAAAGTTTCTTGAAAATAATTCATTAACTTCTCTTAAGGTTGTTAAGAAAACTTTTTTCTTTTTTCTGTCTATCTGAGCAATTACATTTAAAATTTCTTGTTTTTCCTTATCTAGTTGCTCTACTTTTTCTCTAATTTTATCATATTCTGCTTTTATATCATCATAAACTTCTAATGCCCTAAGATTGACATTCCCAATTCTTGCTAAAATGTTTTCTGTATTAATTAATTTTGATTTTAGGTTATCTATTGTAAGAGATAAAAATTCTACATTTGGAAATTCTTTTATTTCTTCTTCAAAAGTTTCTTTTTTAGCTGAAACCTGGGCTTTTTCTATCATCATATTATTAATCTCGTTTTCAAAAACTCTTTTATCATTTTGCTGTCTTAATAAGTGGCTTTCAAAAAATCTTACTTTGTCCTGCAACTCATTTTTTTGCTCATACATTTTTTGATATTTTATTTTTAAAACTTCTGCTTGTTCTTCTTTTTCCTCAACAGCAGATTCTTTTTCTTCTAAAGACTCGTTTATATCTTCTAGATTCTCAGTTATATCTTCCTTATCTCTTGCAATCTGTTTCATAGCAAGTTTTGTTCTTTCTAATTCTCTTTGTTTTGAAGTTATTTCAAACCCTAAATTTCTTTCTTCACTTCTTTGCAGCTCATTAACTTCTAATTTTAAATTTTCATGCTGTTCTTCACTTATTTTTATACTTGATACCTTAGTTTCAAGAGCCTTCTTTTTTGTTTCAAGATTTTTTAATTCATTTTCAAGCCTGTCTATGACTTCTTTGTTTCTTTTTAATTGCTGTTTTTTATCTTCTATTGATTGGATTTTAACTATGTCAATATTACGAATATTTATTTCTGAAACTAATTTTGTTATTTTATTTTTTAATTCAGATAATTTGCTTTTTATTTCCTCTATTTTTTTATTAGATTCTGTTATTATTTGTTTTGATTTAAAAATATTATCATCTGATTTTTTTATTACTTCCCCTATATGTTCTTTTGTCATTTTTGTCTTGCAAAGGGGGCATATATCTAATTTAGATACTTGTGATTTTATTTTCTCAGCTTCATTTATTATTTGTTCTTGAGCTGCTGTTAATCTTTCTTTTTCAATTAAATTCTTTTCTAATTCTGGAAGCTCCTTCTTGTTTTTTTCAAGAAAATGTTTAAGTTTGATTAGATTTTCTTTTTGTTTGTCTAAGCCTTCTTTTATCTGAATTTCCTTTTCAGTTTGCTCTATTTGATTAAGTATGAAATTAGAATTATTTTTTAAGGATTGTATTTGTCTTTTTTTATCTTCTATCTGGCTGTTTAGTGAAGACAGGTTTGATTTCAAAAGATAATATTTTCTTTTTGTGTCATCTAATTGCTCAAGTTTTTCTTTTTTGTCTTGTAATTCTTTTTTTTTATTTTTTCCTTTTTCTTTGCTCATTTCTTGAATTTCTTTTTCAGAATCTTCTATTGTTTCTTTTAATGCTTGTTTTCTCCTGTCTAATTCAATCAATTGAGTTTCAAAATTTTCTTTTCTTGCAATCATTCCTGCGATTTCTTGTTTTAGTTCTGAGATTTCTCCTAATAAAGAATCTTGCTCAAGTCCTGAAGATTTTTGAATTGTTTTTGAAATATTATTAATTCTCTCATTTAAAGTTTTTATTTCTTCTTCTGTTTTTACTATCTGCTCTTGTTTTTTTTCTACATCTTTATCTTTTGCTTCTATTTTCTTTAATATTGTATCAAGTTCTTTTTGTTTTTCCTGCAAGTTCTTATTAATAATTGATGCTTTGCATCTTTTTACAGTAAGTTCCAGTTTTTTAAATCTCAGGGCTTGTTCTCTCTCGTTTTCCAGATTTTTTAAATAATTAGTTCTTTCTCTTAAAACGGCATTTATTTGTTTTAATTTTTCTTCTGTTCTTTCTAATTCTCTCAGAGATTTTGATTTTCTCATTTCATAAACAGAAATCCCTGCAACTTCTTCAATTATTTTTCTTCTATCATCTGCAGGCATTTTAACAAATCTTTCTATTTCTCCTTGAAGGATTATATTAAACCCGTGGGGGTCTATTCCTGCCTGGCTTAATAATTCTAAAACTTCTTGTCTTGTTTTTAATTCCTTATTAATTTTATAAGCGCTTTGCCCGTTTTTCTTTACTGTTCTTCTTATTATAATTTCATCTTTTTCCAAAGCAAAAGTTTTATCAGAATTATCAAAAACAATTTCTACATATGCTTCTTTTCCAGCTTTATAATGCTTGTTTCCTGAAAAAATCAAGTGAGATGCTTTTGCTGCCCTCATTGATTTAATAGAAAGCCTTCCTAGAACAAAACATAATGCATCAGTGATGTTGCTTTTCCCAGAACCATTTGGACCCACAATAACATTTACATGCCTGTCCATTTCCATGGTTGTTTCTCTAACAAAGCTCTTAAAGCCCTTCATTGCCAGTTTCTTAACATATGTCATGGAGTATATAGAGAATAGGGATTTTTAAATGTTATTTGGATATTTATTATATATATCAATGCTATTCTAAATACTAATAATCAACAATAGATTTCTGTCCTTCTGGACGAGCATATCTTTTATAAGTTGACCAAGATTTTCTGAAAATCTCTGGATATTTATCCCAATTTTCTTTTACAAATTTTTGTGTTATTTTGTGAGAAGGGTAGCCTGGCCCAGTATCTCCATATTTCTTTTTGATTGCATCCATTTCTTGTTCTCTTTTTACTTTAGCAAGAATTGATGCAGCAGAACAAACCTTATATGTGACATCTGCTTTATGTTCAACAATAAGTTCTATTTTTTTATTTTTTACAAGATTTTGCAAGAATTCTTTATAAGATTTCTCATTTATGCTTGGACAATCAATAATAGCTATGTCTGGTTTTAATTTATTTATTATTTCTGCTTGCTTATGTGCTTCTAGCCAATTAAGATTAAGTTCCCCTGACCAAACTGCTGCATCTATAATTTCTGGTTCTACAACAAGTATTACATACTCTGCTACCTTTTTAATGTCCTTATCTAGTTTAACTCTCTGTTTTTGCCACAAAGTCTTAGAATCTCTAACCTTGCCTAATTTTTCAACATCTTGTTTATTAATCATAACTCCTGCAATTACGAGGGCTCCAAGAACTGCTCCACGACCCGCCTCATCAATGCCTAACACTTTTACCATATTAAATAGCCAATACCTTATTCTTTACTTCTCTTTTTATCCATTCTTTGTTTTCTTTTCTCTTTACCAATCCTAATCGTTTCAGCTCTTTAATTCTTCTATATGAACTCTTATAATCCACCCCAAAATGTTTTGCCATTTCTGAAACTTTTTTAGGACTTTCTAAAAGAAGGAGATAACCCTTTTTAAGCTTTGAGATAATAATAAGCTTACTCTCGTTTGTCCAGTAGTCCTTGCTCCCAACCCTAAAATTCCATATCTTTTCCTTTTTCTTAAGATCTATTAAAACATCCTGTATTCTTGTAAGGCTTCTATTAAAAATGGTTGACAATTCCCTTGCTGTTTTTGGACTGTCTAATGAGCAATAAATATTTTTTAATAAATATCCAAAATCATAATGTTCCTCTTTAAATTCATTATAACCTTTCCAGAATTTTTCTTTCTTTTCAGGATGTAAGTCTGCTAAGTTTAACTTTGCAAAAATATCCCAATGTTTTTTCCCATATATTACATAATTCCTCTCATCTGGACGGAATTTATATTTTATATTAAAAAAATCTAAAATATTTTCTATTAATTTATTTTTATTCTTTTGTGCTATTCTTAATACCCTCGAATTATTTGATCCTAATTTAATATTTCCCTCCCCTGCAAAAAATCCCCTTAAAATACTTTCATATAATCCTTCATTTTTTATTATTTTCTCTACGATCTCTTTCCACTTTTTGTTCTTTTCCACAGAAGTTAACCTAACAATGTAATAGGACCTTCTTGCTCTAGAATCTTGATAATTTTTAATTATGCATTCCTTATTAGGAAAGCTTATAAGTTTCTTATTTTTAGAATAAGTATATATCCTTATTTTCTTTTCTTCATCAAATAACTTAACTAAAATTTTATAAAATATATTCACTAACTTAAAACAAGTATTAGTAAAAGTTATCTCTAATTTAGACTTTGTATCTCCTTCTGCCAACCATAATCCGATGCATTCTGCAACTTGCTTATTAGATTTAGAAATGTCTTTCATGTCTCTTATAAGGTATTATATTATTTAAATATTTGTGTGATGTGGTGTTATAGGCCCTATAGTTAAATTTATAAGGGTTTTGGCGCTGGTTTTTATAAGATATAGCGGGATGGAGAAGTCTGGAGTTCTCGCCGGGCCCATAACCCGGAGGTCGCGTGGTTCAAATCCCGCTCCCGCTACTTTAATCACAAAGCAGGATTTGAAGGAGATAAAATCAGATTTAAAAGAGAAATTTTAAAATGTCAGGACCCGGACCAGGAAAAAAGAAGTTAGGAAAAGCAGATGTTTATATTCATGTTAAAGGCAAATCTAACGCAAGAATCACACATGTTGATATTGAATTACCTGAATTAAATAAGATTATAAAAGACAAGGAAGCTACTTATGTTGCAGCAAAGCCTGGAGGGGTTTTTATTGGTTTAAAAAAAGAAATGATTAAAAGAGCTGAGAAGATTGCAGAAAGCAAAAAAGAAGGGAAAAATTGAGTGAGGATATTCCCTATTTAGTAGTAACAATAGGAAGGTTTATAAACCAGATTTTTTGTGTAAATATATGGACATTACCATATATTCAGAAAGCCCCCATGAAGGAGATATACAAAAAGCAGCTAATCTAGATTTTCCTGTAAATATTCTTGTTTCTGCAAAAAACTTAGGAGAATTTAGAAATTTACAAAAACAATATTTAGAAAGTTCTAAAAATATTAAGAAAGTAGGATACTGGCTTTCTTTAACTAAAAAACAAGGTTGTTGGATCTCTCCTTTTACAGATAAATCAGCTTTAGAATCTCTTTTTATAGAAATTGAACAAGATAGAAGCAAAAAACCATTACAAATTATGTTAGATTTAGAACCTCCTTTGTTAGCAAATGGAATTCAAATGTTTAAAGGGATTCCAGGTTATTGGAGAAAAAAAGCAAGAATAAAACAATTTGTGGAAAATGCAAATGAAAAAAATATAGAAGTTGTTACTGCTGAATATCCTAGTATTTTAGGCACTAAATTTTTACAAAGATTCGCTGGGATTGCTTATGACCCAAATAAAATAGCTCATTTAAAAGTCCCGATGTTTTATACAAGTTTTGTAAAATCAATAGTACGTTCAAGAGCACTTACAAAAGCACTTTTAAGAAGAGAAGCAAGAAATGGAAAGAAAAAGTATGGAGATAATTTTGGGATTGGATTAGGTTGTATTGCGCGCTCTGGTATTGCTCTAAATCCAAAAAAGAAGCTTTTGTCTGCTGATCAACTTAAAGAAGATTTACAAATTATTCAAGATGAGGGCATTAAAAAAACTTTTATTTATTCTTGTAAGGGTCTTGATTTGAACACCCTTTATGGTAGAGAATGCCATGATGTTTTAAAAGAGTTTGCAGAATAATTTTTGGATTAGATTTTAAGCATTATTATAATAAAAGTAATTCTTAACAATAATCTTTATAAGGTAGAACAATAAAGAATTTATATGTCAGAACAAAAACCTCCTCAGGTTCTGAATGTTTATGATTTGCCTACTTCAGAAAATATATGCAATCAAATTCTTAGAGAAGTTATTCAGCTTTAGAAAGTTAGTATGGCTCATGTTATAATGGAAAAAGGGAATGTCTCTCTTTTGCATAATCATTACCGCATGAAAGAAGTATATTTTATATTAGAAGGCATGGGAAAATTATATATTAATAATAAGGTTTTTGAAGTTCAAAAAGGAGCATATGTTCCAATCCCCCTGCATTCTACTCATAAATTAGAAAATATTGGAAAAGGGCAATTAGAACATCTTGTTTTTGTAATTCCTCCTTTTGATGCAAATGATGTTCATTTAATTAAAGAAAAAAGACCTGGCAGTTTTCAGATAATGCCTCTTATGCTTAATAAAAGAGAATTTACATCTTTAGATGGTGCAATTGTTTATGAACTAGGTTCTGAAAAAGAAAGACAAGCTACGGGAGTTGGATTTGCAGCAGGATTTCTTCCAGGAGACAGAAAAGCAAAACCTCATCATCATAAGGTAAGTGAAGAACTTTATTATGTTATCTCTGGACAAGGAAAAGTCAGATTAGATGATAAAGTATTTGATGTTAAAAAAGGTTCTTTAGTTTATATCCCTACTAAGGTAGTGCATGGATTAGGAAATACTTATTCTGAAAATCTTGAAATTTTGTGTGTTTCTTCACCATGCTATAAAGGATCAGATTTTATACTTGCTTAAACTTGAAGACTGAAGGTAAGTATTGCTTTGCTGTGATTGATGACTGCTCAAGATATTGTTTAGGATTATTTGATTTAAAAAGAGTCACAACTCAGATTATAACACAAATCTTAAATGAACTCACAAGAGTTCATGGAGCTCCAATAGAAATATTAACTGATAATGGTAATGTGTTTGGATTAGGAAGTAAGCATAGCAAGTTTGATAGGTGGTGTAGAAGAAGAGGAATTAAGTATATTGATTATATTGTAAAAGTTTATAATATTTTATTACTTTTAATTCCGTGAGCTATAATGAATACAGACAACCTTATAAAACTAATTAGCATAACTGATGAAGAGCATCCTATTGGAGAATTAAGATGCGAACCTCTAGGGAGCCTATTATCAATTAGTAGGGATGATACTATAATTTTCAATGCAATACCCAATAGGGGTCGGGCTGAAATAAGCGCAAAGGTTATTTTGATGTGGTCTGAAAAAGTTAAGAGGTGGTTAGCAATTACTTATGGAAAAACAACTCCTGCATTTGATGGAGGAGCACATATAATTGACAACTTTAGAGAGGGATATTATGTACCAAATGATTCTGCGTGTAGAAAAATTCTTGAAGCATACAAAATACCAGAAGGCGAGGTTTCTTTATTAGATGTCCGGTGCATGAACCCATCTCAATTGAAAAATTATATGAAACGCAAATGCTAAATTTTGAAAGATTTGAAAGCCTCGCTCTTAAAATGAAGATTTACAAATTATTCAAGAGGAAGGTATTAAAAAAGCTTTTATTTATTCTTTGAGAGGATTTCATTTAGAAGACAAGTATAGTAATGATTGCCATGATGTTTTAAAAGAATTTGCAGATTAATTTGTAAAATAATTAAACTTAAAAAGTTTGTTAACTATTAATTAATATCAATTATAAGGAGGTAAAAATGAAAAAATATTTAATTTGGATTATAGTCTTGATTTCGGTGTTAATAGTAATTGTTGCAGCCTTTCCATTAGAAAAAATAATCAATGTTAGGCTTGTTGGAAGAAGTGCTATGATAAAAATTGTTAATGATGATTTTAGTGATACAGGTGTTACTGGATTTGTTAAGTATTCTAAAAATGGGAGCTGTCTTAGTGTTGCTTGGGTTATTTATGATTTGCCTCCAGGAGAACAATACAAATTAATACTTCATTCAATGGAAGGAGACCCAAGAGTTGCAGAAGCTTGCGGAATAAATAACAGTGAGGAGTGTGGATATTTAGGAGAAGAAGGTTACCTAGTAATGGGTATTTCTGATGCAAGTAGAACCGGAAAGGTTAACGAAAGGACAAAAGAGTGCAGACTTTCTCCAGGAGATTATGAGGATGCTAAGTTCATTGTTAAACAAATAAACACTGGTGAAAAAGCATGGACTCAGGAATATTCTGAAGATACTGACCTAGATTATTCTAAGTGTCCAACTAATATCGGAGGAGGAATAAAATATCTCCCAGGAGATCCTTGGTGTGGCGATTTATCAACCTTTACTATTAATTAATTTTTTATTTTTTTTATTTTTTAAATGCATAATATTTAAAAATGAGTATTAATTCTTATACAAACAGAAGTTACAATAATAGAAATGTTAAAAGCTGTTCCCCTTGTATTAATTGGTGTTTTAATATTATATTGGAAATTCGTAGCTCCTTACCTAAATTAATAATATAAATTAATCCAATAGTTTTTTACAACAATGTTTTAAGACTTAGAAAATGAATTTATAATTAAAAATGGGGGGTGGTATTTTTTTATATTATTTCTTACCTACCTTTTCCTTCTTTTTCTTAACCAACCTAGCTTCTAAAACAGGCAATTCCTGTTTAATCTCTTGTTCTCTTTCTTGATATTTCTTCATCCTGATATTATAAACTAATCCAGAGATTATATTTTTCTTAAATCTATCTTCTTGAGCTTTTTTCATGAGTCTCATTAAAACTTCTTTTTCTGCTATCATCTTTCTTATTTTTTTCTTTATTAATTTTTTCCCAAACTTTTTATAAGTAAAATATCCAATTATGGATAATAAAATTAAAGCTATTATAATATGAAACAAGTATCTCTGAAAAAAGTTTTTAGCTCCTTTTTTTATTCCAGACAGAGTTGATGCTTCTGCTGTTTCTTGTTCAAGAGCATTTCTAAATTCTTCAAGCAGGTTTTCAGTATCTTGATATCTATCTTCTTGAAAAGCAGTTTTGGCATCTTCTAA
>Ga0315550_1001360_pt1 | contig 15169 bp, 15 predicted proteins | sample SalMarSW160190MG_2_FD_203100 | JGI IMG/M metagenome (GOLD analysis project Ga0315550, IMG submission 203100) | Salt marsh sediment microbial communities from the Plum Island Ecosystem LTER, Massachusetts, United States - Salt Marsh Sediment SW1601-90 ... | reverse complement strand
ACGTCAGCGGGTCGCCCATGAACCCGGCGGCGCGCGCCTATCCGCGCGAGTTCATCCAGACCGGCATCTCCACCATCGACGGGCTGAATTCGCTGGTGCGCGGACAAAAGCTGCCGATTTTTTCCGGTTCGGGCCTGCCGCACAACCGCCTGGCCGCGCAGATCGTGCGCCAGGCGAAGCTCATCGGCGAGGAGGCGAAATTCGCGGTTGTGTTCGCCGCCATGGGCGTGTCCTACGCCGATGCGCGTTTCTTCGAGGAGGATTTCGAGTCGAGCGGTGTGCTTGGCGATGTCGTGATGTTCATCAATCACGCCGATGATCCGCCGATCGAGCGCCTGATTTTGCCGCGCACGGCGCTGACCGCGGCAGAGTATCTCGCCTACGATCTCGATCTGCACGTGCTCGTGGTCATCACCGACATGACGAACTACGCCGAGGCGCTGCGCGAGGTGGCGACGGCCAAGGGCGACGTGCCGTCGCGCAAGGGCTACCCCGGGTATCTGTATTCCGACCTCGCGGAAATCTACGAGCGCGCGGGGCGCGTCAAGAACCGCCGCGGTTCCATCACCATGGTGCCGGTGCTCTCCATGCCCAGCGACGATATCACCCATCCGATCCCGGATCTGACCGGCTACATCACGGAAGGGCAGATCGTGCTGTCGCGCGAGCTGCACAACCAGGGGATCTATCCGCCGGTGAACGTGCCGCCGTCGTTGTCGCGCCTGATGAAGGACGGCATCGGCAAGAATGATACGCGTGAGGACCACCCGCGCGTCGCCAGCCAGTTGTACGCCTCCTATGCGCGCGCGCTCGAGGTGCGCAACCTGGCGTCCATCGTCGGTGCCGAGGACCTGGCAGAGACCGACAGGCAGTATCTCAAGTTCGCCGAGGAATTCGAAAAGCGTTTCATCGGCCAGGGCGAGGACGAAGATCGCACCATCATCGAGACGCTCACGATCGCGTGGCAACTGCTGTCGCTGTTGCCGCCGGAAAGTCTCACGCGCGTCAGCGAGGCCGATCTCGCGAAATATCATCATTGGGAACGCGAGGCGGAGGCAGTGTAAACGACGGCCGATTTCTGATTTGAAATCGGAAATCAGGAATTGGAAATCTACAGTCAGGAATCGTGGGATGGCACAGCGACTCAAAATACCCCCGACGAAGAGCGCGTTACTGTCGCTCCGGCGCCAGGTGACTTTCCTGGAACAGGGTCACTCGATGCTCGAACGCAAGCGCGAGCTGCTCACGCGTCTGGTCTACGAGCGCCTGGCCCAGTACCGGAAACTGCGCACCGAGGTGCGCACGGTCCTCGTCGAAGCGTACCGCTGGCTGGGCATGGCACATATGCGCATGGGCAGCCAGATGTTGCGCCAGTCGGCCATCGGGCTCATGCCGGCACTCCGGCTGAACATCCTGCCGCGTTCCAGCATCGGCGTGGAATACCCCTCGGTCACCGTCGAAGCCCTGCCGTTGCAGCCGGTGGGGCTCATGTGGACCGACGCGAGTTTCGACCAGGCCCGTCAGATGCTCGCCCAGGCGGCGATGATGCTGGCGCGCCTGGGCGAGGCCGAAACGTCGTTGTGGCGCCTGCTGGCCGAGCAGCGCAAGACCCAGAAGCGCGTCAACGCCCTAAAATACAACGTGATTCCGCGCTACCGCAGCACCATCCGTTACATCCAGTCCGCGCTCGAGGAAGAGGAACGAAATACGTTATTTCAGATCAAAATTCTGCGTGAATCTTTGAACTGAGCACGGATGATCCATTTCCGTTACCTGGAACGCCGGTCCAAGGGCGTCATATTCCTCATCAGCCTGGCCATCACGGGCCTGCTCAGCATCGGCGATTACCTGACCGGACCTGAAATATCGTTTTCGATATTTTATGTCCTGCCCATCGCGATCGCCGCGTGGTATGGCTCGCGGACCGTGGGTATCCTGATCGCTGTGGTGGTGGCCACGACGCTGACCATCGTCGAAATGATGTCGGGCGTGGTGTATTCCCACCCCCTGATCGTGTATTGGAACTCGATAGCCAGTTTCGGCATCGTGTTGATCCTGGCTTACCTGTTTTCGGACATTCGCGAGCATCTGCAAAAGGAGCGCGAGATCGCCGACACGGATTCCCTGACGGGCTCGCTGAACCGGCGCCGGTTTTACCGGCACGTGGAGAACGAAATCCAGCGTGCCTCGCGGTACGGCCATCCCTTCACCATCGCGTACATCGATCTGGACAATTTCAAGACCGTCAACGACAACCAGGGGCACCCGGCAGGGGACGAACTGTTGCGCGCCGTCGGACGGGCCATGGGCGCGCACGCCCGGGAGACCGACATCGTCGCCCGCCTGGGCGGAGACGAGTTCGCCATCCTGTTCCTGGAGACCGGCTCGCAGGAAGCGGCGAAAGCGCTCGGGAAAATCCATGCCGGGCTGATGGCGGCGATGCGGGGGTCCGCCTGGCCCGTGACTTTCAGCATCGGATTGGTGACGTATGAAACGGCGCCGTTCGACGTGCGGCAGGTATTGAAGCAGGCGGATGAAACGATGTACGCCGCCAAGCGCAGCGGGAAAGATCGCGTCGTGCATATCGCTTTCCGTGCCGACGTCATGGTGGATCACGGCTTCCGAAGGAGCGTCGGCTGATCCATCGATCTGTGCGTGCCGTCCGGCATCCCGTTCGCCGGACCGGTAAAGGTCGATTATACTGGAAACGGAACAGCTATCGGCGCGTGTGTTCTCTAAACGCCGGGGAGGGCAAGGCGCGTGAAACAGCTCGATGACATTTTCAGACGCCTGCCGTCGTGGGTATTGTTTCTGGTGTGCCTGGTCCTGACCGGATTCGTCGGCCTCGTTGACGATCTGATCGGACCTGAAACCACGATGACCTTGTTTTATGTCGTGCCCATTTCCCTCGCCAGCTAGTACGGCAGCCGCAGCATGGGGCTTACCATCACTATCGTCGCGATCGCGACCCTGACGACGGCGGAAATACTGGCCGGCCGTCATTATTCACAAATGTATTTACAGGTCTGGAATAATCTGGCCAGGTTCGGCGTGTTGACGCTTATCTCGTATCTCGTGGCCAGCCTGCGGGAACGGTTTGACGTCGAAAAAAATCTGGCCGAAACCGACCCGTTGACCGCGGCCTGCAATGGCCGCGCTTTCCGCCAACGGGCCGCGACCGAGATACACCGCCTGGAGCGTTATCGACGTCCGTTCACGGTCGCTTATCTCGACGTCGACGATTTCAAGAAGGTCAACGATATTCATGGGCATGCGGCCGGCGATGAGCTGCTGAAAAAAGTGGTTTCCGCGATCCAGCCGTGTGTGCGCGAGCTGGACATCGTCGCGAGGCTGGGTGGCGATGAATTTGCCATTCTGTTTGTCGATACGCCGTTACCAGGTGCGGCCGAAGCCATGGAAAAGATCCAGGCACGCCTGCGGATGGTCGCCGGGGAAACACGTTTGCCGGTCACCTTCAGCATCGGCATGGTTACCTATGAGGAGCCGCCTTCGGACGTGCGCCAAATGCTGAGAGTCGCGGACGAGGCGATGTACACCGTCAAGCGGCAGGGCAAGAACCAGGTGCTGCATGTCACCTGGCGCGGTGAGGGCAAACGCGCGGTCAGCGCGGACACGGTGCGTTCCGGCCATGGCTGAAACCGGTCGCTGCGCCTGGGCCATCGGTGCCGGCCCGCTTTATCAGAAGTACCACGACCGGGAGTGGGGCGTGCCGGTCCACAACGATCGGCGGTTGTTCGAGTTCCTGATCCTGGAGGGCGCGCAGGCCGGGTTGAGCTGGTCGACGATACTCAATAAACGCCGGAATTACCGCAAGGCTTACGACAACTTCGACGCGCGCAAGATCGCGCGCTATGACGCCGCGCGGGTGCGGCGGCTGCTGAAGAATCCGGGCATCGTCCGCAACCGCCTGAAGATCCGCGCTTCCATCCTGAATGCCCGGGCGTTTCTCCGCGTGCAAGAGGAGTTTGGCAGTTTCGATAAATACATCTGGCGGTTCGTCGCCGGCAAGCCGGTCCGGAATCGCCGTCGCCGCAAGAACCAGGTCCCGGCGCGGACGAAGGAGTCCGACGCCATGAGCCAGGATCTGAAAAAGCGCGGATTCAAATTCGTCGGTTCGACCATCTGCTACGCCTACATGCAGGCGGTGGGCATGGTCAACGACCATACGATAAACTGTTATCGATATCGCCAACTGGCGGGGAAGGGCTAAATGAAATATTTCCAGAAAGCCGGTGCACTGGTTGCGTTGTTGATGTGGATCGCGCCGCCGACGGCCGACGCGCAAGGCGCGCGCCAGAAGGTGGAGCTGCCGCCCATGATGCAGGAGCACATGCTCGATAACATGCGCGACCACCTGCGTGCGCTGACGGCCATCCAGGCGGCGCTGGCGAAAAAAGACTTCGACGCGGCGGCGGACCTTGCCGAGCAGCGCCTGGGCCTGAGCTCGCTCGAGGCGCACGGCGCGGCGCACATGGCCCCCTACATGCCCAAACCCATGCAGGACATCGGCACGGAAATGCATCGCGCGGCCAGCCGTTTCGCGCGTACCGCGCAGGAGGCCGCGGTCAAGGGCGACATGTCGCCCGTGTTCGCCGGTCTTGCCGGCGTGCTCCGGCAATGCGTCGCCTGCCACGCGACGTACCGGATAAGGTAGTTTCCGCCGAGATGCGTTCGCACCGTAGATATTGGCTGCAAGGGATCGCGTGGACAATGCTCCCGGCGTTGCTCCTGCCCCTGCTGGTTTCCTGTTCGTCGGAACCGGATACGCCCGAGGCGCAGGTGCGCGCACTCCTCAAGCAGGGCGAGGTCGCGGCGGAAAAGAAGGAGAGCCGGGTCCTGCGCGGGCTCATTTCGGAAAAATATTCCGACAGCGAGGGACAGGACAAGAAGGCGGTCGAGTCGATACTGCGTTATTACTTCCTGCGCAATGAGTCGATCCATCTTTTGACGCGCGTGCAGTCGATCACTTTCCCCGAGCCGGCGCGCGCGCGGGCGGTCGTGCTGGTGGCGATGGCCGGCCGGCCCATTTCAAGCGCCCGGGAACTCGAGCGACTGCACGCCGACCTGCATCGTTTCGATATCACGCTGGCGCGTGAAGGCAAGGAATGGAAAGTCATTCGCGCCGAATGGCGGCGCGCGGAATTCGCCGATTTTCTCTGACCGGATGGTATCCAGCCGCCTGGTAATGACGCTTGCGGCGTGCGCGGTTCTCGCGCGGCGCAACACGCTTCGCTATCGTGCCTTGCGCACGCTGACAATTTTGTCCGGGACAAAATTGGACGGCCACAGGCCGCCCGCAGGATACGCGCCAGGGATGGCGCGCATCACAAATCCGGGTGATCCTGTCTGTCGCTCTTGTCGGTTCTCTGGGACAGTCCGGGAAAATTGTGATGTAATGAGTTCTGACGGGAGGTACCGCGAGGGCTGAGAATGGAAGCAGGATTTCTTCCGCGCGCTGCGTTCCAGAGGCTTCTGGATGCACTGCACGAGGCCGGCTACCGCTGCATCGGTCCGCAGTTGCGCGACAATGCCGTTGTTTACGACACGCTCGCCCGCGTCGGGCAACTGCCACAGGGCGTGCGCGACCGGCAGACGCCGGGTTCCTATCGCATAGAGAAAACCGACCAACCGAGATTTTTCGCCTGGGCCAACGGCCCGCAGGCATTGAAACCCTTCCTGTTCGCTCCGCGGGAACCGTTGTGGCGTTCCCAGCGCGCGGCCGATAACGCCATCCGTTTCGCGGAAGTGTCGCCGCCGCCGGAGCCGCTGGCCGTCATCGGCGTGCGTGCCTGCGATCTTTCCGCCTTGCGTCTCCAGGACCGGCATTTTCTGGAGGGAAATTTCGCCGACTCCCGTTACGCCGCGCGGCGCGAAAATCTTTTCCTGGTCGCGGTCCATTGTTCGCATCCCGCGGACACTTGTTTCTGCGCCTCGACCGGGGACGGGCCGCGCGCCGAACAGGGATTCGATCTCGCTCTGAACGAGCTGGACGACGGTTACCTGGTGCAGACCGGCAGCGACCGGGGGCGCGGCATCGCAGCGCAATTGCCGTTGTCGCCGGCGACTGACGCGCAACGCCGGTTGGCCGACAGCGAGATCGGGAACGCCGCGCAGCAACAGACCCGGCATCTGCCGTCGCGCAATTTGCGCGACGCGCTTTTCGCCAGTCTCGCGCATCCGCGCTGGGAGGAGGTTGGCGGTCGCTGCCTTTCCTGCGGTAACTGCACCTCGGTATGCCCCACCTGTTTCTGCCACAGCGAAGCGGACGAAACGGCACTGGATGGCGGCCATAGCATCCACGCGCGCCAGTGGGATTCCTGTTTCACCCAGGGCCACAGCTATATCCACGGCATGACATTGCGCTCGGAAACGCGCATGCGTTACCGCCAGTGGCTGACGCACAAGCTCGGCAGCTGGCACGAGCAGTACGGGCGCAGCGGCTGCGTGGGTTGCGGGCGCTGCATCGCCTGGTGTCCGGTCGGGATCGACATCACCGAGGAGGCCGTGGCGATCTGCGGAGGGGAGGCGAATGGCTGATCCCCATCTTCCGCAGGAGGCCGAGGTGGTGGAGCGCATCCAGGAATCGCCCACCATCTTCACGCTGCGGCTGCGCTTCACGGACCCGGCGCGGCATGCCGCCTTCCGCTTCGCGCCTGGCCAGTTCAACATGCTTTACCTCTACGGCGTGGGCGAGGTGGCGATCTCGATCGTTTCCGATCCGGAGGATCCGCAACTGTTCGACCACACCATACGGGTCGTCGGACGGGTGACGCGCGGCCTGGCGCAACTCAAGACCGGCGACCGCCTGGGCGTGCGCGGACCTTACGGCCGCGGCTGGCCGCTGGCGCTGGCGCAAGACCGCGACGTCATGATCGTCACCGGCGGCCTCGGCTGCGCGCCGGTCGTCTCGGTGATCAATTACGTCATACGCCGGCGCGAACGGTTCCGCCGGCTGGTAATCATGCAGGGCGTGAAACACTCGGACGATCTCATCTGGCGCAGCCAGTACTCGCGCTGGAGCAAGCAGCCCGACACCCAGGTCCTGGTCGCGGCGGACGTCGGCGCCACGCTCTGGCCGTGGCACGTCGGCCACGTCACCGAGCTGTTCGGCAAGGTCGAGATGGATTTTCCACGCGCGGTGGTCATGATGTGCGGGCCCGAGGGCATGATGCAGGTGGCCGTGGATCATCTGCTCGAACGGGGCGTGCGCGAGGACAGCCTGCACCTCAGCATGGAACGCAGCATGAATTGCGCCGTGGGGCTTTGCGGCCATTGCCAGTACGGCGGCAAGTTCGTCTGCCAGGACGGGCCGGTGTTCAGCTATTCGGAAGTCAAACCGCTTTTCGGCATTCGGGGGTTCTGATGGCCGGCAAGCCCAGGGTCGCGGTTCACAAATTCGCCTCCTGCGACGGCTGCCAGCTCGCGTTCCTGAACCTGGGCGAGGAGCTGCTGACGCTGACACGCCTGGTGGACATCGTGCACTTCGCCGAGGCCGGACCGGTGAATCCGGACGCCGTCGTGGACATTGCCTTCATCGAGGGCAGCATATCGACGCCGGAAGACCTGGAGCACGTCCGCGGCATCCGCGCGAACAGCCGTTACCTGGTCACCATCGGGGCCTGCGCCACGGCCGGCGGCCTGCAGGCGCTGCGCAATTTCGCCGCCGCGGAGGAATGGGTCGCGGCCATCTACGCCAGGCCGGAATACATACACAGCCTCGCGACCTCCACGCCCATCGCCGCGCACGTGAAAGTCGATCTCGAGCTCTGGGGATGCCCGGTGAACGGCCGGCAGCTGCTCGCCGCGGTACGCGCGCTGCTGTCCGGGGTGATGCCGTGGTTCGAGAAGGACAAAGTCTGCATGGAGTGCAAACGGCGGCAGGCGGTGTGCGTGATGGTGGCGCAGGGTCTGCCCTGCATGGGGCCGGTGACGCGCGCCGGCTGCGGGGCCTTGTGTCCGAGCTTCGGCCGCGATTGCTACGCCTGTTTCGGTCCGGCCGAGAATGCCAACACCGAAGCGCTGGCGCGGCGCCTGGAGGGCCTGGGCCTGATGCCGGAGGCCGTGGCGCGGCGCTTCCACTTCATCAACAGCGGCGCCTCGCCTTTCACCGAGGCCGGCGCGCGCCGACGGACGAAGCATGACTGAAGAACGACGTGTCCCGATCCAGGTCCCGGTGCTCGCGCGCGTCGAGGGTGAAGGCACGCTGGAGTTGCGCGTGCGCGGCGGCGCGATCGAGGAGGTCAGGCTGCGCATCTTCGAGCCGCCGCGGATGTTCGAGAAACTGCTCGAAGGCCGGGACTATTCCGAGGTGCCGGACATGGTGGCGCGCATCTGCGGCATTTGCCCGGTGGCGTATCAGATGAGCGCCGTGCACGCCATCGAAAGCCTGTTCGGCGTGGATCCCGGATCCTGGGTGCGCGACCTGCGCCGCCTGCTGTATTGCGGCGAGTGGATGCAGAGCCACAGCCTGCACATACATATGCTGGCGGCGCCGGATTTCCTGGGTTATACCGGCGTGACGGACATGGCGCGCGATCACGCGGAGGAGGTACGTCGCGGTCTGGGACTGCAGGCGCTCGGCAACGACATCATCCGGCTGCTGGGCGCGCGCTCGGTGCATCCCGTGGGTGTGCGCGTCGGCGGTTTTCACCATGTCCCGCCGCGGGCGCAGGCAGGCGCCCTGCTCGACAAGCTGCGCGCGGCGCTGCCGCAGGCCGAGGCGCTGGTGCGCTGGACCGCGGCATTCGACCTGCCGGCGATGGAACAGGACTTCACCGCCGTGGCGCTGCGCCACGCGCGGGAATATCCCATGAACGAGGGCCGCCTGGTTTCCAGCCACGGGCTGGATGTCGCGATCGATCAATTCGAGACGCGATTCGTCGAGCACCAGGAGCCGCATTCCACGGCGCTGCATTGCCTGCACGACGGCAAGCCCTATCTCGTCGGCCCGCTGGCGCGCCTGAACCTCAATCTCGATCGCCTGCCGGTGCCGGTACGCGCCGTGCTGGAAAACACCGGCGTCAAATTTCCCAGCCGCAACATGTATCACAGCGTCGTGGCGCGCGCCGTGGAGATTCTGCTGGCGCTGCACGAGGCAATCCGGATTCTGGAGGCCTATCACGAATCACCGGCACCCGGCGTGGATGTCAAACCGCGTGCCGGCACCGGATATGGCTGCACCGAGGCACCGCGCGGCACGCTGTGGCACCGCTATGATATTGACGCCGCGGGAAAAGTCACCCACGCGCGCATCGTGCCGCCGACGAGCCAGAACCAGGCGCGCATCGAGGCCGATCTGCGCCAGGCGTTGCAGGCCTATGGTTTGGATCATGAGGACGCGGCACTGCGCCAACGGGGCGAGATGACGATACGCAACTATGATCCTTGCATCTCCTGCGCCACGCATTTTCTCGACCTGCGCATCCATAGAGTCTCATGTTTTTAGTTTCCAGTCTTAAGCCGACAATGCCTGAACAAAATATCCGAAACCAGAAACCAGAAATTTAAGATGACATCCAAAATTCTGATTCTGGGCATCGGTTCTCCTTTCGGCGACGACCGCCTCGGCTGGGCGGCGGTGGAGGCGCTGCAGCGATCCTCCGCGCTGGCGGCGGTCGCGGGCGGCTGCATATCGTTCGCGGTGCTCGATCGCCCCGGCGCCTTGCTGCTCGCGCAATGGCGCGACGCGGATTACGTCATGGTCGTGGATGCCGTGCGCTCCGGCGCGCCGCCGGGAACCCGTCACCGGCTGGAGCCCGGTGAATGGATCGCGCGCGAACCGGTTTCCTCGCATGGTTTCGGGCTGGCCGCGGCACTGGAACTGGCGCGCGCCCTGAACGACCTTCCGTCGCATCTGGCGGTGTACGGGATGGAAATCGATCCGTCCTGCACCGGTTTTTCCCTGAGCCAGCCGGTCCGGCGTTCGCTGCCGGACCTGATCCGGGAGATCGAGCGCGAGGCTTGTGCCTGCGCGCAGCCAGCCATTATCTGACATAGAACGGCTTCCGCATCGGACCTCCCGCGGCATGTCAGGCTTGGCCCGCGAGGGGTACCCCCGTCCAGGGCATTTCTGCCTTCTGTAATACGCAAAATCCGTTAGGTTTCAATCACCTGCCGAGATGCGCCATTTTTGGCCCAGTTCATCAGATTCAGTTCCATGGCATGAATGCTGCAAACCCTGCCTCAAGAGTGGTGGCATAGGGCCTGAGGCCGATATGCCGGCAGAGGAGAGAAACAGGGTGAAATGCCAGCGGGACAGCCGTCCCACATTTTTCGCACGCACGCAAACCGCGCGCTGCTTGACCGGAGATCGCCGTGGCACTCCGATCCGCGGTCGTCGTCGCGGGCAATGCCTGGCATGGCTTGCCGCGGGCGCACTGTTGTCCGGATGTCTCGGCGGCCCGGTGCGCGCGCCGGTGTCTTCCGATGCCATCGCGGTGCTTTCCAGCAGCCATTCCTCCGCTTTCTCCGGTGTCGAGCGTGACATCAAAAAGCGCTATCCGCATCGCGTCGAGGCCTACAACCTTGGCGGTCGCGATGTTTTGTCCGCCGAGATGAAGAAAAAGCTCGAATCGCCGCAATTACCGGTGATCGTGGCGATCGGATTGCATGCCGCCCGCGCAGCGCAAAACCTCGCCGGCAAGAAAGTGATCTTCTGCCAGGTCTTTAACTACGAAGAGGAGAATCTGGTGACGCCGTCGATGAAAGGCGTCGCCGCCACGCCGCCCGTACGCGAGATGTTCCGCGTCTGGAAAACGCTGTCGCCGCGGCTGCGTAAAGTCGGCGTCATCACCGGCGCCGATTTGACCGGTCTCATGAACGAGGCACGGGCGGCCGCTGCGGAGTACCGCATCGAACTGGTGCATGTCCGGGTCCGCTCGGACCGGGAGACGCTTTACGCCTTCAAGCACCTGGCGCCGAAGATACAGGGACTGTGGCTGGTGCCGGACAACCGTGTATTAAGCCGGGAAGTGATACGCGACATGATGACTTATGGCGTGAAACAGGGAAAACAGATGGCCGTGTTCAGCCATCAATTGCTCAGTCTCGGCGGGCTCGTCAGCGCCGAGAGCAGCCATTCCGATATTGCCGCCCAAGTAATGGAACGCGTCAGGCAGGCGCGGCAATACGCCGGTGTGCCGGGCGGGCCGTTGGCCCCGTTGAGCAAGGCGAGCATTCGCATCAACAAGGTCATGGCCGGACGGTTGAATCTTTCCATCCCCCGGACATTGCGAGGCATGGCGAGTGAATCGTGAGCTGAAAAAGAAATTCGCCGCCTTGACCGGCCGGTTGCCGCCTCTCTCGAACTGGCGACGGTTCGTCCCCGGGATGGGCGGGCAAAGTCTCGTCAGCCGTCTCCTGGGTCTTGTGCTGCTGGGCGCGGTGGTGGTCTATCTCGCGGTCAATATCGGTCTATGGTGGACGTCCAGCCGCCTGATCGAGGACAGCCTGGAGAAACAGGCGAGCGGCTGGCTGGTGGAACTTGACGATCTGGGCACGCCGCACTACGCCTCCGGCGGCCACAAGCATCTCGCCAGCATCGACCGGCGTATCAGGAATTTTCCCGAGATCGCCTATATCCGATATTACGATGCCACCGGGACGAAGGTGCTGGGTGAATACGGCAGAGTGAAGGGTGAAGAGATCCCCTCGCTCACGCCCGGGCAGATGGCAGAGCTGTCGCATTCCGCGGGCGACAGGGATTACATAGTGACTCGTTCCCTGCTGCATGGCTCTTATATGCGTTTTGTTGCGCCCGTGCGGGTGAAATCCATCCGCTCCGACGGGCTGCTCAACTTCAGCCTGGACAGCACCCGCCCGGAAAATGAGAAGATCGTCGGCTATATCGACCTGAGTATCGACTTCGGTTACTACAGGGAACAGCTGGTGCGCAGCATGGCCGCGGGCAGCCTGCTCATCGCCGCGCTGCTGTTGCTCGCGCTGATTTTCGGGCGCCGCCTGATCCGCCAGGCGCTTGCGCCCCTGACCGAATTGCAGGTGCCGCTCGCCCGTCTCGCCCGGGGGGAAACCGATGTCGAAGTCGTGGGGGCGAAAGACGTCGAAATTGCCGTGATCAGCGATGCACTGAATGCCACCATCCGCGCCATTAAAGAACGGGATGAGGCCTTGCGGAAAATGGCGGAAAGCGATCCGCTGACCGGGCTTGTGAACCGCAGTTATTTCGCGCGCGTGCTGGAGGAGGAGATCGAGCTAATCACCCGTGACGGTGTCGAGAGCGCCGTATATTTTATCGATCTCGACAAATTCAAGCAGATCAATGACATGTACGGACATGCCGCGGGCGACAAGCTGCTGATTCGCGTCGCCGAGCTGCTGAAATCCCAGGTGACGGACAAGGATGTGGTTTCGCGCCTGGGCGGCGACGAGTTCACCGTTCTCGCGCGCAATGTATCGCGCGAAGCGGCCCTGGAACTTGCGAGTTCCTTCAATAAGGTCATGCGTGAAACGCGTGTAACAGAAGGCGAATGCACTTTCGGCGTCAATGGCAGCATCGGTATCGCCATGATCAGTCCCGGAAAACACACGGCCGATGAAATCCTGTCACACGCCGATACCGCCTGCTTCGCGTCCAAGTCAAAAGGGCGCAATTGTTTTCATATGTATGAACACCGGGATGATGGCCAGGCGGAAAGCGCGATGGATATCAGCTGGTTCAAGCTCATTCAGGAAACCATCCGCAAGGACCAGTTCGTGCTGGTTTACCAGCCGATTATTGATAACGTGGATTCAGACAAGGAATGCTATGAGGTGCTCCTGCGCATGCCGGGGCCCAACGGCGAGCTGGTGCTGCCGTCCACGTTCCTGCCGATGGCGCAGCGTTTTGGCCTGATGCAGGACATAGACCGTTGGGTGGTCGTGCATGCCATGAAGACACTGGCGGACTTCCTCGCTTCCGGACGCGAGGTCATCTTCTCGATCAATCTGTCAGGGCAGTCGCTGGCGGATATGTCCTTTCTCGCGCTGATCAAGGACCAGATGACGCTCAACCACTTGCCGGCGGGATGCTTGATTTTTGAAATCACCGAGCAATCGGCTTTGCGTCATCTGGATAATATGAAGCGCCTCATCCAGGGGTTGCGAGACAAGGGCTGTCGTTTCGCGCTGGACGATTTCGGTACCGGCTTCAGCTCCTTCGTTTACCTCAAGAATCTGCCGGTGGACTTCATCAAGATCGACGGCTCTTTCGTCAACAGCATGGCGAAGAATACCATCGACGAGACGATGGTGCTTTCCATCATTCACATTGCCCGATCGCTCGGCATGAAAACGATCGCCGAGTTCGTGCCGGACGAGAAAACCATGGTCATGCTCAAGGATGCCGGGGTGGACTATGCGCAGGGGTTTTACCTCGGAGTGCCGTCCGAACGGCTGCCGGCCAATCTGCGCGTGGTATCCGATGCCAAGAAAAACGCGAGCTGAACGCCTCCCGCGTTACAACACTTGCAGGTTCTGGAATAAATACCCTTCGTTCTGAATTTTCGAAGACGCAACGACCGGCTCAGACCCGCTCGTGTTTTGACAAGCCCGGCACTAACAGGTCGCGGGCTTCAGGGCAAACGGAGGGTCAGGCGGTCCCCTGGGTCTTGTCCTTCTTGATCATCGCGTAGGCGGAGTGGTTGTGGATGGACTCGAAGTTCTCCGATTCCACCACGTAGGCGTCGATACGGTCGTCCCGGTTCAGCACCGCGGCGACGTCGCGCACCATGTCCTCGACGAATTTGGGATTGTCATAGGCGTGCTCGGTGACGTATTTCTCGTCGGGACGCTTGAGCAGGCCGTAGAGCTCGCAGCTTGCCTGCTTTTCCACGAGGTCGATCAGGTCCTCGACCCACACGAAGGTGTTGGTGCGCACCGTCAGCGTCACGTGCGAGCGCTGGTTGTGCGCGCCGTACTGTGATATCTCCTTGGAACAGGGGCACAGGCTGGTCACCGGCACCACCACCTTGATGGTCATGATGTCCTTGCCGTTGCGGATCTCGCCGGCGAACGTCACATCGTAATCCATCAGGCTTTTGACCCCCGAGACCGGCGCGGACTTGATGAGGAAGTAGGGAAAGCGCATTTCGATATGGCCGGTGTCGGCTTCCAGGCGCTGGCTCATGTCCGCGAGCATGTCCTTGAAGGACTCGACGGATATTTCCATGTCATGGCTGTTCAGTATCTCCACGAACCGCGACATGTGCGTGCCTTTGAAATTGTGTGGCAGCTCCACGAACATGTTGAAGTTGGCGATGGTGTGCTGCACGCCCTGGGAGCGGTCTTTGACCACCACCGGGTGGCGGATGTCCTTGATGCCGACCTTGTCGATGGGCAGATGGCGCAGGTCCGGGGTGCTCTGCACGTCGGCGATGAGGTCGACGACCTCGGATTTGCTTTTCAGCTTCATAACCAGGCTCTCTCGTTCTCGGGCGGGCGCTAATGATGTAGTAGTTGACCGATTCGGTCAAATTTAGGCCGATTCCTTGGCCGGAAGTTCCTGCGGCATGTGGCGCAGAATCGTACGCCGAATGCCGGCCGCATCCAACCCGCACCGGGCCAGCTGTTCTTTGGGGCTGCCGTGCTCGATGAATTCGTCCGGGAGTCCCAGATTGACCACGCGCGTGGCGATCCCGGCCGCCATCAGGCACTCGTTGACCGCGCTTCCGGCCCCGCCGGCGACCACGTTTTCCTCGATCGTCACCAGCAGGTCGTGGCTGCGGGCCAGCTCCCGGACCAGCACCTCGTCCAGCGGCTTGACGAAACGCATGTTCACCACCGTGGCGTTGAAGGCCTCGCCGGCCTCCAGCGCGGGCGCGACCATGCTGCCGAAGGCGAGCAGGGCGACGCGTTTGCCCCGGCGCCGGACCTCGGCCTTGCCGAGCAGCAGCGCCTGCATCGCGGGATCGGCCGCGACTCCCGGTCCGGTGCCGCGCGGGTAGCGTACGGCAACCGGGCTGTCGACCTGGAAACCGGTAAAGAGCATCTGGCGGCATTCGTTCTCGTCCGCGGGCGCCATCACCGTCATGTTCGGCAGGCAGCGCAGGTAGGAAAAATCGAAACTGCCGGCGTGGGTCGCGCCGTCCGCGCCCACCAGCCCGGCGCGGTCAATGGCGAACAGCACCGGCAGGTTCTGCAGGCAGATGTCGTG
>Ga0315550_1001359_pt1 | contig 15171 bp, 14 predicted proteins | sample SalMarSW160190MG_2_FD_203100 | JGI IMG/M metagenome (GOLD analysis project Ga0315550, IMG submission 203100) | Salt marsh sediment microbial communities from the Plum Island Ecosystem LTER, Massachusetts, United States - Salt Marsh Sediment SW1601-90 ... | reverse complement strand
CTTCTCGGGCGACTCTGCTTCTCTGAATTTTTGTGCGGTTGCCCTTCAAAGCTATTCCTCAACCCTGTTACTTGTGGAGGAAACTTTTGGATGTTGCTGTTTGTTGTGGTCAAGAAAAACCATTAAAAAACATAATTATGTTGTTAAACAATTGTTAATACGCAAAAAATGGCTGACAAATAAGGCTGTGTGCGCTAAGCGTCTTTTATTTTGATTTATCCTGTGCAGTTCCAATAAATGGTTTCTTGGTACATGTCTGCTATTGGAAAGTCCGGATCGTCATAAACAATATCTAGAGCTAACCCGTACTGGTCAAGCAGGTCTTGGGATAACTCCCAGATTTGCGGTGACAGCTCATCTGGCCCCCAGTATCCCCATATTTTATCGTCTGGGTTACGCATAGCCCACCCGTAATTCTCAGGAAGAACCATGGCAGCTTGACCCGCCGTTTTTCCGTAATCCTCCGGATGATGCTGCATGTAATCCCAGAATTGCTGCAATGCCTCAAAGTGCTCATCTTCTAGTATGCCGTAGGGGTTGCCTGAAGGGGCTTTGGGGTAGTTAAAGATAATTATGTAGTCTGCTCCTGCCTCGTATGAAATGAGCATATCGTCAAGCATTTCTGGTCCAGTCTTATAGATTCCGTTCTTTTCGTTTTCTGGGTCTCGGTCCTTCCATACTATGATTGTTCCCCAGTCTTTCTTTTGAACGTTCGCTGCGCCTCTGCAGAGGGCGATGTGTTTTTGTATGTTGTGATCCCATCCAAGTTCAACGAAGATTGTGTCGTAGCCTGCGAGGTAATCAAACCAGTATAAGGCATAATCAGAAGTGAAAGACGTAATCGAACGGTTAATCAGTTCTTGAAGCCGCATATGGACTGAGATATAGTAAATATGCCGTTCTTTTACTTCTTCATAATCGCGGGTCACAGTCTGGTTGAAGCTTTCTTGGATATACTCTTCTATTGTTTGATAAAATTCTGGGTCAACTTCCTTAATGTGGTGAAAAATGTATGCCCAGTTATAGTCGATTTGGATTCCACCCGGTTCATCAAAAAGGTAAACTCCTAAGAATCTGTCGCCCCATCGTTCTTTAGCGAAGTTGAGCCATGGAATCTGCCATGGACAAGCGGGGTCAAACCATCCAAAAAACACAATAAAATCTAATCCAGACTCAGCAGCATAATCGCAGATTATGTTTGTGGCTGTTTCATTCTTGCTTATTGGTCCTGATTGCAGCACAAACAGGTTGGTGTAGTCTTTGGTTCTGTCAATCAGCAGTTTTGCCTCGGCAGTTGTGTTGCCGCAGAAAGAAACTCCGAAATAAGGTTCTACTGGATATATCTCCCCGTTTTCTGGATTATTCGGGAAATAGGCTACTATCGTCAAAACTAAGGAAACGAGTATTAAACAGAGGAAAATCCACTTCAGTCTAGAACTTAACCATTGTGTCAAACTCAAACTGATCGGCCTAACCCATTAACTAGATAAGAATTTTGGACCGTTTATTTATCATTTCTTGTGCCACGTGTGTATATATGTGCATGTGAGAAAGAACTAAAGTACATGTTTGGGTTTGGGATTAAAATCTAGCTTTTTTATGGGGTTTTCCGTTCGCTCTGTAATTCAGTTGGGTAATCCCCGTTTCTTTGAAGAAAAAAAAAAACAAAAAAATAAAAGAGAAAAGATTCTGAACGAAGGATAGATGTTAACTTGTGATGTTAGTATCTTCTTCGTTTAGCAAAACATTCTCGACAATATACCGGTCTGCTTCCGCTAGGCTTGAATGGAACTTCACATTCTTTGCCACACTCTGCACAAACTGCTTTGTGCATTTCTCGGCTTTCTCTATAAGACAAGTAGCTTACACCTCCAATTTACTCGAAAAGAACTAGTTCTTAGGGAACTACAATTCTTGTAAATCACATCAATACAAAGTCTCCTTATTAACTGTACGCATAATTTGACTGCAAAGAGCGTCCTTGATTGTTTGTGAAGAAGAGTCTTGTCTGCCCCATGGTTTTAATGTCAAGGGCTCTAACCTTCACCATCACGGGAAAATCTTTCACGGCTCTTCCAATGAGGAGGCAGTGATGGGGCGGAAGTTCTTGAGCTATCGATTTCACGGTTTCAGAATCCACTCTGGCAGCCTTTGACACGGTTTCGAGGTCACGTTCATTGGTGAAGTTGAAGAGGAAGATGCTGTCGGCTTGGCGGTAGATGTTCTCTTTTATCGTGTCCGGTTGATTAGTCACAAAATTGGTGAATAAGCCGAAGTGTCTCATCCGCGTGACAATGTCTTCCCAGTATGTTTCCCTGAGGTAGAGATGAGCTTCCTCAGCAAACAGAAAAACGGATTTAATCTTCCACTGATCCAGAAGATTCACAAGATTCCCAAGCGTATACTCCAAAACAATCTGACGATCAACCGACGAAACATCCTTCAAATTAATAACCAAAACTCCCCCGTCTTTCTTGGTTTTTTCGAAAAGCTTCCCGAAACTTGTTGCCGACTCTTCGTCATCCGTGAAAAACCCTGAATTCACGAGGCTGTGGTAACGGGAGAAAAGGGCATCCCGCACATGTATATTACAGCCAAATCTTCTAATGGCCTCTCCAAGGTCCTGAAGCGTAAACCGTCCTTGCTGGCTCAACGTTTTCCATATGTGCTTAAACTCTCGGGTCGACGTTCCCGGCAGAGCAAGAGCATGAATCATAATCTTCAAAATTACGCTTAATCCCATTTGAGACAAAGAAACCCTGAAGTTGGCTCCGGGGGTAAGCACATGCACCCTATCACTATACTTGTTGCCGCCTCCCTTAGCAGAAAAGCCTAAGCCAGCATATTCGCCGTTAAGGTCAAGAACCACAACCGTAGCCCCGTAATCAACAAGACCCAAAACAAGCAGCTTCGAAAGATGCGACTTTCCAGTTCCCTTCTTCCCAGTTATAATGTTCAGTCTCCCATCAAGATCATGAGCCGTGATGTTCAAGGGAGAACCATCCTTTGTTTCGCCAACATTGATTGGAAGACCGTTGTTGCCGCCCACATGACCCAGCAGAGAATTAAAGGAAATTTTTGTGATTCCCGACTTGGAGCGGCAAGGAAGCCATGAGGAATTCACATGCAGCTTATCGTTTACTATTGTTCCCCGAATCTTGCAGATGAGCATGCGGGCGTCCTGAATGTGATTTATGTGGGATGAGACTCCCAAAGGATCAAAGTTTTCGCCATAAACCTGCTCTTCGGATGTGGAATCGCGGAGAAGTTCTTCAAGAAGCCCGGGAACACTGGCGAACTGAACATCGATTACCTGCGTAATCAATTTTCTGTTAACCAACATGTCCTCTACAAGAAGATAGTCGCCTTTTTCCACATCGTCTTTTGGAGAGCTGAGAATCTGAAGGCTGTTTCCCTCCTTCTTGTAGAGCCGCATCTTCTATCCCTCCGCGCCTTTTCCGAATGGCCCAAAAAGCAAACGACGCACATTCGGTCTTGTAACTATCTTGAGCCCATACTGGTGGGCTATGAAACGTTGAATGCCGATTACCTCAATGGCGGTGAAGGTTGAGAATATATGAGCCAAACGTAAAGTCTCAGGGTAACTTTGAACAAGCAGGTCACTTCCGAGAAGGCTCTGCACAGCCTCTATCCCCCGTTCTCGTGGAACCTTTCGGTCAATATCTAACCTGAAAGAGCACACTCCAGGAGTTAGTTTTGCGACATAGACGTCTCCAAGAAGTAGAACGGGACCTGAAAATAAGGGAAAATTGTTTATTTGAAGGAGACAAGGGGGCTCAGCTTTTTCCGCATAATCAGTTAGCTTATGACCTGAAAACCTCAGGGTGGTGTTCTTGGAGAAAGCCAAAACTGTGCTGAGGCGATTTCTGGCGATCTCTAAGAGCCGAGACATCTCATCCACAGGGCTGTCAGCCATTCCAGCGGTCATTGAGCCGTCCCATAGAATAATGGTGTCGTACGCCGAGCAGGAGATGCCCAGCTGGAGCCAGCGTTCAAGCAGGTTGCCGATTCTGGATTGTATGTTGGTGATGCTGGGGACTTCTGAGATTTCAAAGCTGTGGTTTCTGAAGAGCTTGTAGATTTCTTTTTTGTTTTGCTCTGTTATGTGGAAGGGGAAGGGTCCTATGCGTTGGTATTTGTATCTGTTTTTTTCTTTCCACACTATTGCTCCCCTTATTGCGCAGAGCACGCCTGCCTCGGTTTCTCCTATTCTTATGCTTGAAACATCTACGGCAACAACCGTTTTCTCGTCTAAGCTGTGTTCCAGGGGGATTGTCTTTATTGTTGAGGGGTGTTGAATTCCCAGAATTGTTGTTGCGTTTTCAATATGTTCTGTTGGGGGTTGGTTGAGGGGGGTTTCGGTGGGTTGCAGGTAGTTGCTTTCTATGTTTTTCATGGAGTTGAGGCTTAGTTCCATGAATGTTGGGGGGAGTTGTAGGTTCTCTATTTGGGGTGGAAAGTTATATGTTGGTGTTGTTGTATAATGTAATTGTTCAATCAATAGGATTCACCAATATGGATGTGGTTTGGGCGAATGAATATTTAAATGTTGTGCATGTGCATCATGAACAATACAATAAACAATAAGGGAGAACAATGACAGAAACCACAAAACCCCCAATCCGCCTAAAAATGAAAGTAGGAAACCTAGAATTCGAGATAGAATGCCAACAAGACCAGCTGGAAGAAGCCGTAAAACGAATCCTGTCCACAGTAACAGAGTACTCAAAGGAAGCCATGATCATACCCGAGCGCCCCCTCCCCGCGCCAAGGGCAGAAACATGCAAAAGCCTCATACAGAAGCTCTGGTCAGAAGGGTGGTTTGCATCTCCACATGGACTAGGGGATGTCCACAGTGAAATGGCGCGCAGAGGCTTCCATTACGACCGCACAGCAGTAGCCCACGCACTAGTGGACTTGGTGAAAGAGGGGTTGCTGACCAGAGAGGGGCAGCCCCGACGTTACCGTTATGCCCAAAAAAGACCGCCTAGAACCTAACCGATTAGTTCAGAGGAGCTTTTGCAGATCTTTCCACTTCTCCACAAAATTCAGTCCTCTCTTGGTTGTCACGTATCTGGTTGAATTGTTGTGGACTTCCAGAAGTTCCAGCGATTGCAGTTCAGAGAGATAATACTGAAGCATCTTCCATGACAGATTTGTTCCGTACATGACATGCGTTTTGGTTTTCGGCTCTGAACATAAACCAAGAATGTCCGCCATGATTTCCACTCGATCTCTTTTACCGCCCATCGCAATCACAAGAACACTTTCTTTTTGTCAATGAAGTGTTTTTAATGTATCTGTTCTGTATCTCTGTTGAACAACATTTTCTGCTAACTTGCCCTGTTATTGTCCCTTCTAGACGTTACAATGACGACAAACAACCGTCTACCACAAACCAGAGAATGCCCTATAAAGTGAATCATGTACTTGTGGCGCCGAGGGAGGGATTTGAACCCTCGCGACCCAATGGATCACAGGCTCACCGTAGTCGGAGATTCCAGGCGTGAACTTCCAATGTGGAATCTGCTCCCTACCAGATTTCCCGCAACATGGTTGCTCTAGGAGACCTCGGCACAACAGTAGAATAGCATCCAACAGGTTTTTAGTCTTTTCGAAACAACTTTTCACTGGCTGCTGCGCCACATCTTAGGATACATGCCGCGTGGCATCAGAACCCGTTTGGTCTTGGCTACGAAGCCGTGGTCCATCTTCAGCATCTTCTCGGAGGAAACGGCGGCTTTTGCTATGGTTATGGCTTCTCCTTTTTGTGTGAAAACGGCAACTGTGTCGTCGATTTTGATTCCAGAATCTAATGACAGCACTCCTGGCGCGGTCAGGTGTGCTCCGTGGCAGATGGCGTCCACTGCGGAGTCTCGCACATTGATTTTGGGCATCAGCTGCAGGGCTTTTTCCATGGGGTAAACGAATTTTCTGAGCATGGATTCGTCTTTGGTTTCTTGCCATTGGCTGAACAGGTAGGATATGTCGTGTAGGGTGACTAGGCTTTCGTCTTCTATGAATGGTCCAGCTCTTGTTCTGCGTAGCTCCTGCATGTGGGCGCCGCATCCCAGAGCCTCGCCGATGTCGTAGCAGAGTTTCCGTATGTATGTTCCCGCTTCACACCCAACCTTGAAGAGAACGTTCCGTTCGTCCATCTCCATGAACTTATTGTAGTAGATTGTTCTTATCCGAAGCCTCCGCTTAACCGACGAGCGTACAGGAGGTCGCTGATAGAGTGGTCCCTGAAATTCATCTAAGATTTCTTCAACTTTGTTTTGTGGAATTTGAGAATGGAGCCTCATTACGCAGACGTATTCTTTGCCTGCCAACAGAAGAGCCTGAATTACCTTTGTAGCATCCTCTATAGCATTAGGTAGAACACCGGTGACTTTGGGATTTCCCCGGCTATTTTAAGCCTCAAGGGTCCCGCCGTGACCGGCACTTTCAAGGCTGAGGATTCGCTTGAGCCATGCTGTAACCTCGTGGCTTGACGGTCCAGCAGGCTTGTCCAAGTTTATTATTCCAAACCGCATGTGCTCTTTGATGGGGCGTTCTTCGGGTCTGTGACCAAAGCGGGGGTTGGTTTCTTCCTCAGCTTTAACTACCAAGCTTCGTTTGATTTCCCAGGGTTTGTTGATTTTTTGCATAATTTTTCTCCAGAAAGGAAAAAAGGGTTAGGATAGGTTAAAAGATTTAGGATAGGGTGGGCTTCACTGTCTTGGCTGTTTCATCCAGTTTGTCTGCTGCCTTAAGTGCTTCAGTGACTTCCTCGTCGGTTGCGCCTCGGTTTATGCCGATTTTTTCTTGAGTTGGTTCTAGGTGATTAATGTTGGCGCGTCTCCGTTTTATGCCAGAAACAGTTCTGGGTCCGGTGATGAGAACAAAGTTTTTGTCCACGATGTCTACGATTATGCATTTTTTTCCTGCTTCTCGCCCTACGGTTTTGACGCAGATTCTTCCTACTTCCATTGCAGCCAACTTTAACCCTCCTCCCTTTGACTGGGAGTACACATCTTTATACTTTACTCATGCCTGAAAGGCAGCCGCCATCCTGAATCCGGCTTATGGCAGAACCGCAGCGGATAAATTTTGTGCTCAGACCTGAAACACAGCAGATTAACGTCAGGTTTTGAGAACTTGGAATATGTATGGAGAATTCAGAAACGTTTTATTTGTCGGATTCGGAATCTGAACTGAGCGCACGCATCCCTCATAACGGTTGAACACCCATGTCTCCACGACCCATTTTGCCTTTGCGTGCGCTCCACACCCCCCTCCGTTAAATGCTAACTGCTTCTCTCATGGAAACTGTAGGCTTTAGTTGCTTGGTTTTTCAGAAAAAAGCTATTTTTCAACAATCTTCTGTTATTAGTCTCCTAATATGCTCGGGGATGTGGACAATAAATAATTGTCTTGCTTGGAAAAACAGAAAAAATACTGTTTTCAACAATATACCTTTATTAGTCTCCTAATATGAATGGCGAAGAGTAGCTGGCAGTTTTTTTGCTCTCTGGTTTCTCAACGTTTTTAAGCTGAAATAATGTGTTAATAGTTCTGTCCTAAACAGAAGAGGAGTGTAGACCCGAAGGTTGGGGTCGTGGTCTAGCATGGTCTAAGATTCGCGCCCGGGGCGCGCGAGGTCCGGGGTTCAAATCCCCGCGACCCCACCAAACAGCTTATTTTAATAAATAAAGTCCAAATATTTGCTATTTTGTTAAATGAATCTGAAAATGTGGATTTTACGCTGTTCTTGTTGACGGTTTCATTGCGATTTTCTCAACATGGCCCAATTAGTAAACTTGGTTTCGGGAACAATAGATTTCTCGATAATTCTAAAGCCAAAGTGCTCATATATTGAGACGTTTTTCTTATCAATCGTTTCCAGATAACATGGGAGACATTCTTTATCGATTTTAGAAAGCATCGGTCTAAGTAACTCACTTGCATGGCCTTTACCCTGAAACTTCGGAACTATGCCAATTGCTTGCAAAAACCAATGCTTGAAAGGGGCTTGACGTTGATGTACTCTGTCTATATAGTCGGCAAAATGCTTCATTTTAGAGCCGCCATGCCTACCAAAACCTAATATCTTCGATAGTGGAACAGAACGCAACATTTTCCAGAATGATATCGGATAATTATTTGACGGTATCCAAATAGCAATTCCTTCCAGATTCGAGGATGTTGCATATACTTCACCATACCTAATACCGCTATAAACAGCGAAAGATAAAAAATAATTTGATATCTTCTCTCTGTTTGACTCGTTAGGGAAGTAGTATTTGAGAAAAGGATAATTTCTGAATGCACTACCAATTACTTCGACAGCTGTTTCTGCATTGTCCTTCTTTATTCGGACCAAACTTTTGATATCTTTGCTCATGAGATATAATGTTTATTTGCTTGAGTATATAAAATCCTTTTTCAACGACTTATGTTGGGTTTTAGGCTTGGAATTTAATTATTGTCCTTCTTATGTTGGTTAAATTCTCCAATAAAAAAAGTGGAGTTACGGGAAAAAACGGGTGATGTCTCCATTGGTCTGGGGTTCAAATCCCCGCGACCCCACCAGTAAAGCTGTGTTTTTTGGTTTTTACAGGTTGATCTTTAGTCCTTCAGCGACGCGTTGACCGTACTCTGGGTCAGCTTTGAAGAATATTTTTGTCTGCCGGATTTGGATTTCCTTTTTAGCGTTGCAAAGATGAGAAACTATGTTTCCGATAAGGTGGTCCCGATCTTGATCCGTCATGACTTTCCGATACAGATTTCCAGGCTGCACAAAATCATCGTTGGGATGAGTGTATGGTTGACGAGCGGCTTTGCCTGAAACCTCGTAGGGTGGTTCAGCTGCTTGGATGTCAGGTTCTGGACCCCCAAAACTGTTTGGATAGTAGTTGGGTGCGCTGCCTCCGTTGGCGTCAAAACGCATGTACCCGTCACGCTGATAGTTCATCGTTTTCACTCCTTTAGGTCGGTTAACTGGCAACAGGTGATAGTTCGGTCCCAATCTGTAGCGATGAGCGTCATGATACGCAAAAAGGCGACCCTGAAGCATCTTGTCCATTGAAGCCGCAATACCCGGCACAAAGTTTCCTGGAGAAAACGCCGCCTGTTCCACCTCAGCAAAGTAATTTTCTGGGTTTCGATTCAAAACCATTCGACCCACCTCCCTTACTGGGTAGTCTCCGTGGGGCCAAACCTTGGTTACGTCGAAAACGTCAAAACGGTACGTCTCAGCATCCTTTACAGGCATTATCTGCACTTGGAGAGTCCATGAAGGATACTCTCCCTGTTCAATCGCGTTGTGGAGGTCCCGAGTAGCATGATCTGGGTCAACTCCTTTCATGTGCTCAGCTTCTTGGCGGGTGAAATTCTGTATGCCTTGGTCGGTTTTGAAGTGGTATTTGATCCAGAATGATTCGCCGTCTTGGTTGTACCACTTGAAGGTGTTGCTTCCGTATCCGTTCATGTGGCGGAAAGATTTGGGTGTTCCCCTGTCAGAGAATAGGATTGTCACCTGATGAAGAGATTCTGGTGTCAAAGACAGAAAGTCCCAGAACATGTCTGCATTTTTTAGATTGGTCTCCGGATTACGTTTCTGAGTGTGAATAAAATCCGGAAATTTCAGGGGGTCGCGGATAAAGAACACGGGCGTGTTGTTTCCCGCAATATCATAGTTTCCCTCTTCTGTGTAAAACTTCACTGCGAATCCTCGGGGGTCACGTTCAGCGTCTGCTGATCCTTTTTCACCGCCAACTGTTGAGAATCTCGCGAAAACCGCGGTGCGTTTACCTATTTCAGAAAGAAACTTTGCCTTCGTATATTTGGTTACGTCGTTTGTAACCTCGAAGTATCCTCCCGCCCCGGCTCCTTTGGCATGCACGACTCGTTCAGGTATCCGTTCCCTGTTGAAATGCGCCAATTTTTCGATCAAATGAACATCCTGCAGCAATACTGGACCACGGGTTCCAGCCGTAACAGAATTCTGGTCGCCATCTACTCGTTTTCCAAAGTTTGTGGTTAACCTCTTCTTATTATCACTCATCTAGAAAACCTGTTAATTTAAAAGCTTCATTTCTATTTAATTTTTTCGTTTTTCTAAATTCTAAGCTGAATCTAATCTGAGCAACATCAAAACGTGCTATTGCATCAAAAAACGGATGATGCCTCCATCTGTATGGGGTTGAAATCCCCGCGACCCCACACGTAAGTCAGGGAGCATTCACTCACTTTTCTGAACACTATTTTAAAAAAAGCCGCATTTACCCAGAAAAATAACACACAACCTTTTGGTTGCATTTAAACAAAAAAGGGGGATGTTTAAACCGAGATACTTCTAGGCATCATCGGGTTTAAACTATTTCTCGTTTCTTGGAGCGTTTCCTTAGATATAGTGAGCCGGCTAGCATAGAAACCGATGAAAGTACCGCCATGATTCCAAAGGTTAAGCCCTCTGGTATTGGGTCCATTGAGTATCCATCGATTAATCCCCACGTGTCTGGAGCATCCCTGTCACTGCCTGGTGCCCACGCTGCAAGTGTTTCGGTGTCTGCGTCGTAGCATGCGACTCTCATTCCAGTTGGTGGTGCGTTAACTGCAACTCTTGTTGTCTTTACGATACCGATTTCTAGAATCCAGTGAGCAGTGGTATTCCTCGGAGATCCATCCAGCATGTTAGCCCATGTTATTTCACCGTCATCTGGGGTGATTACATCCCAGCTAGCTCCATTTCCTTCATAAACTATTAGATTCGCGTGGCCTACAATGTCTATCCTGAAATCGCCGGACTGAGGAGCACTGCCTCCAGTGTTGCTGTCATCAATGCAAATTTGCCAGTAGTCTTCAGCGTCGGTGGTAGTGTCCGTGAAAAATTCGATACACCACTGCATGGCATATGTGTCAAAGTTCATGTTATATACGCACAGAGCGCTGCCTTCCATATCCAGTTCTGGTCCGTCGTACCATTCAAGTGGCTCGGTCCAATGTCCATCATAAGTGGTTTCGCCTATACCGCCATACTCTATGACTGAGTAGTCTGGGTTGCCTGCCCTGACGGTTCCAACGGTTACCATCAGCAGTAGACTGCACAGCATCAATATTGAAATTTTTCTTTTCATTTTAGCTAAAGCCCCTTCATATTGCTAGCTATATATTCATCCAGTTCGGCTTAAGAGCTTTTTTGTGCACGTAAAAACAGAAGGGTAAACTCTTTGAAGAATCAACCAAAAGCCCTCCTGAAAAACTATGGTATAACCTAGTAGAGTTTGAAAACCGTTCTACCTGCTTTAGTAACGATTCTACAAAAAGCTACTGTTTTCGTCTAAAATATACTAACGGGAGAGGGAAGTTGTGGGCTTGATTGGGTGAGATATCAACACTTGTCTCCTGTGCAAATCTCCACGACCCCCACAACAAGAATGGATTTAATTTTTGGGATTTTGTGCAGATAACCCTTCTTTGTGTCTCTGGAATTAATACCCCAGATTCATAATCTATTTAGTAATATGTTTTTCATAGACAAAGATCAGAAGAGCCAGTTCGTGTCACAAATTGCTGAGACCCTTGAAAAACAATAAGGCATTAAGTCCAGTGATAGCGGCGATAATACTAATCGCTGTTGTTGTAGCCGTTTCCATAGCCGTTGCTGCATGGATGGGATCAATATCCTTCTCGTTCATGAAAGTTGATGAGCTAACAGTTAGCAGTCACACATGGGCTTCAGACAATAGCTACGTTGACCTCATCCTCAAAAACTCGGGAACCAGCACCATCACCATAAACGATGTTAAAGTGAATGATGTACTAGCCACCGATGTAGCCTTTACCTCCGGAAATGCAACCTTGGGCGCTGGTGACACCTCAATCCTTAGGGTGACTCAAAGCTTCAATTCGGCAATGAAATACAAGTTTACCGTAATTACCGCTTCTGACGCAAAATGCGTACACCTCGCTGTAGCGGGTTCTTCTACTGGTTCACAGATTGATTGGGTTGGCGACGGATCAGACGGGCCCTTAGCGGTTTCAGGTAGCGACCAAATAGTTAATGTTTATGCCTTTTTGACTGGCAACGAGAATGCAGGGGAAACAACAATAACGGTAAGTGACGCCAGCGGATTTGTTGAGGACGATGAAATACTGCTGATGCAGATGCAGAATTCAAGTGGAGGCGAAGCTGGAACCTACGAGTTCAAGCACATAAGCTCAATCGTGGGAAACGACATAACGCTCACATCCCCCATCGATAACAACTTTCACTCTGGCAGTTTTGACGGCGTAGACGCAACCGCAAGCCAGATCGTGCGTGTGCCTCAATACACGTCGGTATCAATCGATTCTGGCAGCAGCATAACAGCTTCTGCTTGGGATGGATACACCGGGGGCATAGTTGTGTTTCGGGCAGAAACGGTGACCGTCAGCGCTGGCGGCAGCATAGACGTTTCTGAAAAAGGGTACAGAGGCGGAGCATATGGACCAAGCAATAATCTGGACGGTTATCAAGGAGAAAGCTATCTCGGCAAAGGCATCGGCGGAGGCGGTTACGGTGTTGGAAAAATGAATAACGCTGGTGCGGGAGGAGCTTACATCTGTGGAGGCGGAGGAGAATATGGAGGAGGAGCAACAGACAGTGATCCATGGAATGGCGGAGAAACATACGCCAGAAAAGGAGTGGTCTATGGCACAGTTGACCTAACCAAAATATTCTTTGGATCCGGAGGAGGAGGACAATGGAATGGTAATGACCCTGACCCCTCAGATGGTGGTGACGGAGGAGGAATAATCATCATCTACGCAAACTTGATTGTCGCTCCCACAGATAGTTTCTTAGCGATTGGGGAAACAACAAACGGAATCCAATATGGCACATTCAGCTATGGATCTTCCGGAGGAGCTGGAGGATCAATATTTCTGTACGCAACAACAATTCAGGGAGGAACCAATTTCTGCAGAGCCATAGGCGGATCAGGAAACCATCTCCCAATGAAGGTGGGTGGAGATGGAGGAGTTGGCAGAATCCGCCTTGACTATAACACTCTTACTGGGACAACCACCCCATCGCCCGGATACACCGGATCAGTTTCATAGAAAAAAGGGGAAGTTTAGAATTGAACAACACCACCAATTTATGCATAATTTTTGGGGCTATCATAGCAATAGTTGTTCTTGCATTCGCAAGTGTGTTAACTGGCATGCAAAATCAGCTAGCCCAAAAAGATGAACAGATTCAAGCGCTGGAGGATCAGATTGTGGGACTCGAAAGCGATTTGGGAACCGTGAAAAAGGGGGCATGGAATGTGGTTGAACTTTTTGGTGGTTCTTCAGGGTTTACCACCGATTACTTCTACGTTGCTGGGGCTGAGTTGCGGATAAACTGGATAGCATACACTGGTGTGGAAGCATCTATCGTTTTCAGCATATACGTTTACACGGAAGGGCAAAGTGAACCTTTAGAGGCGTTTACGAACCTTCAAGCTGAAGGAACCGTGTTTCTGCAGAACATCGAAAAAGGTAACTATTACTTGGACATATCTGCAGACAAGGTGGATCAGTGGAGCGTAACCGTGGAAACATGGATTCCGCCTAGTTGATAATGTGTAGGCGCGCAGAATCCTGTAATTTTGTTTATGTGCATGCAAGCGCCTAGAACAAACAATTATCTGGTTTCAACAAGAAAAAAGAGAAAATGGGGAGATATCTTCCAGCAAACAAGTTTACTTCACTAGAGTCATGGGTTGTCCGCAGCAAACCAGAGTTCCGGCGCCAGCTTCTAAAACTTCCACTTTGTTTCCGCATATCTCACAAACGTATACTTGTCCTTCCTCAGTCACGTTTACACCCCCTTACAGTTTATTTAGTAGTTTTCGCACCAAACCTCAAAGTAGCTTCTTGCGTGGTCACACACTGGGCATCTCTCTGGAGCTTCGCTGCCCTCGTGTATGTGACCGCAGTTTCTGCACTTCCACCTGATAACCTTGTCTTTTTTGAACACTTTTCCCTGTTTAACGTTTGCCAGCAGTTTCCGGTATCTTCGTTCATGCTTCTCCTCTACTTGTGCAACCATGCGAAACGTGTCTGCTATCTCTGGGAACCCCTCTTTCTCCGCTACCTCAGCAAAATCTGGATATAACGTTCCCCACTCCATTTTCTCTCCTTCCGCTGCCGCCTTCAGGTTCTCTGCTGTTGTTCCTATCACTCCCGCAGGGTAAGCTGCAGTGATTTCTACGTCTCCGCCTTTGAGATATTTGAAGAAAAGTTCGGCGTGTTCTTTTTCGTTGCCTGCTGTTTCAGTGAATATTTCTGAGATCTGTTCGTATCCTTCCTTCTTTGCTACGCTGGCGAAAAAGGTGTATCTGTTTCTTGCCTGTGACTCGCCAGCAAACGACTTGAGCAAATTCTTCTCAGTTTGGCTTCCATTCAATTCCATGTACAAAACCTCTTTTAACCAAAAAAATCATCCTTCATCAGCCTTCTTAAATTTATCTAAAAACCAAAGTTCGGGTTATGTACGGTACCTCGTATCCCAGAGCTTATATGGGAAGAGAAAGTCTTAACAATGGTAAATTGTTACAAAAAGGTTTCCAAGCGGAGAAAAAATGAGATGTGTAGAAATAAGATTGTGTGCCTAACGTTACTTTCTGTATTGTTGGTTACTGTTTGTTGCCAAGTTGGTTACTCAGCCGATACAGTGCTGACTTTGGATGATTTGCCGGCTTCAGGCGAATCTCTGGTCATCACCTCTGACAGCATATTAACTGTTGATGAGGGAAAAACAGCTGTTATCGAAGGAGCACTGCAGATTAATGGAACAGAAGACGCCATAACTGAACTTAAAATAGTGAACAATGGCGAATTAACTATAAAGGACACCACAATCAGGTTTAACCACGCGAATCTTACAATACATAACGCTGGATTCCTGACCTTCGAAACTGTTCACTTAACTGTGATAGGCAACTCCACATTCGCGGTTAACAATGAGGGCGACTGCCTTATGATCGAAACTTCAGTCGATGTCCTCGGAGGCTACTTCTACTTCACAAACGATGGCGCATTGACTGTTCAGGATGGATATTTCAAGGACCAGTTTGACGGCACCTTCATCACAAACTATGGCGAGGCTGGGCTGTTTGAGACCATTTTCGTTGTTAA
>Ga0315550_1001355_pt1 | contig 15187 bp, 16 predicted proteins | sample SalMarSW160190MG_2_FD_203100 | JGI IMG/M metagenome (GOLD analysis project Ga0315550, IMG submission 203100) | Salt marsh sediment microbial communities from the Plum Island Ecosystem LTER, Massachusetts, United States - Salt Marsh Sediment SW1601-90 ... | reverse complement strand
GAAGTCTCCTGCGCTGTCATTGGACCCTTATTGGTCATAACAGGCAGATTTTCTCCCACCAGCACATCATCGATCCAAAGAGAGTAAGTTTCAGCGTTTCTATCCATAATAACCGTGACCTTGTACCATCTATCAGCAACGTAAGACTGCAGGTCTCCCTCTCCCATTACCCGTATTGTGCCAGAATCCCTGAAAAGAATGGGCGCATAACTTGTGGCACACACGGGCGGCACAATCGTCGCAAACCCCAATCTGGCAATATCTCGAGTGCCATTTCCCAGACTTTCAACTTTTACGCTGGCATTAAAACCGATCAAAGGCGAATCCGTCTCAATCGGCTTTGCCGCATAAGCAGCCCATCCATTGATTCCCTGAAGCTTCAACGATTTTGTTGGATAACCGAGTGTTTGATAACTGGGAAGATCGTAAACAATAAACTGATGCTCGCTTCCCATTCCGTCATACCATAACTCCCATCCGCCACTAGTTGGAAATGTTCCAACATGATAGCTTTCAAAATCCTCTCCGAAAATCACTTGTTCAGCCGCTCTAACCTCAAACTGAACTGTGCAGCTTAAAGCCAAAAACATCAAAGAAAGTGTCAAAAAAAACGTAAATGTAGACTCAAACTTTTTCATATCTGAATCCCCAACGACTCATTTTTATTCCAAAATAAGCGTAAAAGGGTTTTTGTAAAGATTTCTTGACCAAACAAATAACACGTTAGTCAAGTTTTCTTGACAAACTTTTCTTCGTCTTTTTGAATGACTTTAGGGGTTCTTTAGGGAGTTTCCGCGTTATGTTTCGGTTTCTTTGATTTTGAATGATTGGTTTTTAGAGGTTGTTTAACAACCTGTAGAATGAAATCCGTTCTTTAAACGTTCTGTTTAAGAAATAATCCTTTTTAAGCAGTTATTTTCGTGAACTAACCTTAAATCAGCCTTATTTTATCTATTATGTCTGGTGACGCATACTTTGGCATCCGTTTCAGCCGACGACGTCCGCGACGTAATCAACGTAACCTCAGAGGAGGTTCCAGACAACAAAATCTCTAAGATGATCAAACGAGCCGAAGTCACGCTGGAGCTGGAAACAGACAAACAGGTGGACAGCAGCAACTGCAGCGACGCAGAAAAAGAAGCCATAACCGTTCTCTCCGCAGTTTACGTCGTCTGCTACCTGACCGGCGGCTCAGCCGTGGGGCTAAGCTTCAGTGTGGGAGACCAGAACGTCAGCGTCCTAGAAGATTCGCCGCCGCTAACGGTTCTGCAAGCGGAGCTGGAACGCATCCTGAACAAGCTGAAGGGGTCAACGCTGAGGAGAGCCTAGACGATGGGAACAGTTCCGCAGCAATACATTGATTTCATTATGGATTATGCCCCATACTTCTACGTTATCCCGGGGACAGGCGTTGACACGGAGTGGGGGAGAGGTCCAGCCGCAGCCGCCCACGCCATCGACTTCCTAAACGAAGCATACCAGAGCAGCCAGTTTGAGAGCCAAAAAACCGCAGTCTACAACAAAATCGTTGAGTTGGCAAACTATCTGGTTTCTATCCAGTGCACAGACAACGGTAAACTGGCTTACGGAGGCTTCCAAAGCAAGGACGGCAGCACAGACTACTACAGCATCGACGCCATGCGAGCCGTCCCCGCGCTCCTGAAAGCCTACACTCTAACAGGCACCACATCATACCTTGACGCTGCCCTGTTGGCTGGAGAAACCTTCCTCTACAACATGCAGCACAAACCAAGCGAACTGGAAGTGCACGACCAGTATTATGGCGGCTTCGCCCAGGCAGTCACCATCACAGACGAGTGGCTCCCAGAAATGCACATCATAGACCTCTACGGCTTGATTGCCCTCAAAATGCTCTACAACCAAACCAGCGAAAACCAATATCAAACCATGATCGACGATGCTCTAGACTTTTACCGAAGCGGCTTCGAAGCGCTGTACAGCCGTTTTTCTCCTCCCCCAAGCGGAGACGGAAACTGGCACAGAGTAGGCGCATCAGACGTTATCTACGACGACGACTTCGGCTACGCCCTCACAGGACTCCTCTACTATGAGGGATGGAGCTCCACGGTTAAACAGGTCTACTGGAACATCAACGCCATCGGTCCAAGCGCAGGCCATCCTGCCTACAATCCCACTGTCTGCTGGTCCGGGTACGTTGACGTGGTCGCAGGAAAGGCTGACAGCGACTACTACGACTCCGTAACGTCCGGAATTTTGTGGCAACTCAGAAGTGGACACGACAAATCAGCGCTGGAATTCAGCTTCAACGTGATAGGCGGTCATGTGGAGGAGTTCATGTTTTGGGGCGCCAAATTCATTGACTACAGTCCTGTGGAAAACAAGAAATCTATTGTGACGGTTTCGTGGCTTTCCCTCCTCTTCCTGAACTACAGCCCGCCCATAATAGCCTTCACCAGAATCCTGCGCAGCCACGGCGAAGAGGTGACATTGTATCCGGTGACTGAAGCCGTGGAGTCAGTGTCCTATGGGGAGGGCGTAACCATCAAAGCGTTGGTCAGCCCCTCCAGAACCGACGAGATAGTCATGGAGCCGGGCTACATCGTCAACGACTACATCACCGTCCACACCTTCGCGCCCATCCGCCACCACTACAAACTGCGACACAGGGGCGCCGACTACGAGGTTGGTCCGGTGGAAGAGTACAGTTTTCAGGGGCAACTCATGTCCCGCAGAGCGGTTTGCAGGAGGCTCATAGGCTAATGGCGGAGATCGAAGACCCCGTTACAACCCTTGCGCGCCTTTTGGACAAGAACCTCCAAGTTGTGAAAGACAACGGCTCATTAGCGAACATCTGCGTCACAACCGAATGGTACGACAGGGAACTCCTCAAAAACGTTGATGGACAGGTGACGGTGGGGCTAGACCACAGCGAAGACCAGAAGCTGGGGTTTTCGGCAACCTTACGCAGAAGAGTCGGGTATGCCCGCGTCAAAATCTGGGTAGTCGACAAGCCCGGTTCTGGGGGAAAGCAGATCAGGAACAAGCTGAGGCAGGAGGTTAACAGGGTTGTCCGGGAGAAAAGAACGAAACCCAACCAAACCAACTACAATTACTGCGGAGTTGGAGCCGAATCCGCCACTCACAGGGCATACTATGCAGAATCAGCCTCTGAGTTAGCTCCCGGCGCCCAGGGGTGGACAGAGTTTTCGGCAGCAGATTACGAGAAACTGTGGCAAAGCGACGATTCCCGTTTCAGTTTTTCCCAGTCCGAGGATGGAGAATATTCTCTTCTGTTGTTCCGCATCAAGGTTGAATCCAACCAGAAAACCGTCAAGAAGATGGTGCTCAAGTTTGAGGGGTACGGGGCTGCTCCTGCCGGAAACGGCGTTACAGTGAAGGCTTGGAATTCCGAGGCGTCTGCTTGGCAGAACACGCAGACTGGGAGTGGAGGAGAAGATGAGGGGATCGTTATTACTTTGGAGTCTTCCCTCACGGACTACATCGACTCTGGCGGTTACGTGTATCTGCTTGCCCGGACAACCAACGCAAGCAACGGCAGTTCTCCGGCGGTTATCCACTGCGACTATGTGGACTGTCTGGTAGCGGTTAAGGGAATCAGCTACGTGGACATGGTTTCTTACAGGGACATGGATGACGTGCGGCTTAAGCCCTACATCTGGCGGACGGAGTTCACGGTCAAAACTTGGTTGTTCGAGAATGTTACGGTCACATGAAAGAAGGAGACAAAAAACTTGACTACACCAGTATATGGAGCCCATGAGGCAAAAGCCTACTACGTCGTAGAATCAGCCTACGGCGTAACCCCAACAAACCCATCCATGACAGGATTAGCCACCGCCGAAAACGTGGAACCCGACCTGAACCCCGGACTAATCAGGGTCCGAGGCACAGGCTCCCGAGACCTGCAGACAATCCGCAAAGGATTACGGCAAGTGGGACTAAAAATCGCCTATAACCTGCCCAGCGCATCCCCCATCGACTTTCTGCTGAACATCCAAACCCTGAACTCGCTGAGCATGGAGGTTGTGTACGAGAAAGCGTCAGGGATAATTGATCTGCTCTACACGGGCTGCAGATTCAACAGCCTAACCGTTGAATGTTCAGTGGAGGATCTGGTGAAGGCAACTGCCGAGCTGATCGGACAGGACGTGGCGGTGGGAACAGCTAAAATCAGCGGCGCATCCTACAATGACCACTCCGGAGCCGTGCCCTACTATGAGAGCTACGTCAAAAAGGACACAGCAACATTGGATAGGGTGACGGACTTCCGCTTCACCATCGAAAACAACCTGAAACGCGTACCCGTAATCAGAACATCAGACGGGCATCTGCTCAAGTATCTGCCGGAACGTCACAGAAACTGCACTGGAGAAGTAACCTTCGATTTTGAGACCAAAGATGAATTCGATGATGTCATCAACGACGCGGCTTTCACTCTCGAGTTCGGCTTAGGCGGCAGCAACAAGGCTGTCTTCACTGACTGCAAATGGGACACTGTAAGTTCTCCAACTCGCATCGAGGATCTTGTGACGTTGAAGGCGCCATTCACCGCGAAAAGCGTTGCGATAAGTTGAGGGGCTAGACATGAGGAAACTTTCTGTTCCTTTGGTGTTGATGGTTGCCTTTGTCTGTGGCTTGCTTGTAGGGACAGCATCCTACGCGATTATCAAGCAGATCAGCCAAATTCGTAACATCGGAACTATACGAACCATTGGCGTCGAAGTTTACGTTGACGAAGCGTTGACAGAAGTCATGACTGAGATTGCCTGGGGCACGTTGGATCTTGGAGAAGTCAGAAGTGTCGATGCTTGGGTGAAAAACACGGGTAACGATGCACAGAAGCTTGTTATGTGGACGGAAAATTGGAACCCACCATCTGCGCAGGACTGGATGTTTCTGGCATGGAACTACGACAGTTCATGGATAGCTGTTAACTCTTCGTTTCCTGTTGTGTTCACGCTTTCTGTGGACCCTAACATCACTGATGTCACCAGCTTCAGCTTCGACGTTTGGGTGAAGGGAGTGCACTAGGTTGGATGAGTGGATAAGAAGGCTACATGCGTTGCCTATCGAGCCTCAAAAGCGCAATTATAGAAGACATGAAAACGGTGCTCAAAAACAGAATCAAAGTCATGGAGAGGATTAACAATAAGACAAGAAAAAGTTGAAGTAGATGAGCGGTTCGGAAAAGAATACTTGGGAACTTACGTTTTCGGGGAGATTTCTTGGGCGAAACGTAACCGCATCATCCAGAAGCACACACGGTATCATCCGGTGACAGGTCAGGTCGTGAAGAGCGATTATGTTGCGATTCAGGCGGAGACCATCTGGGCGAGCCTCAGGGAGCAGCCGGCAAACCAGCCTGTAAGCCTCGAAAAGTTGCTCAGCGAAGAAGACGGAGTGCCCATCGAGCTTGGAGAACTGTTCAGCCAAGTCACTAACAGGCTGTGCAGCGTCACGGTTGAGGAGACCCGTTTTTTATCAGGGCAATCAGGCGAGGCAAGCCCCATCAGTCAATCACAAAGTTCCGGCTGTGCAAAGAATTTGGGTTCACCCCAACCCAGCTCGGCAGGCAGCCAGCCAAAACAGTCCAGGAGTTCATCCTGATTCTCAACGAGTTAGACTGTCAAGCAGAGGAAGAAAAACAGAAAATGGAGAGGAAGGGAAAATGGCGATCCAGATAAACATTGACGTAACAGGCGCTGAAGAGTTCAAGGCTGCAATGCAACAGTTCGATTCTGGTATGCAGCGTCAGGTTCATGAGCGGTTGGCGAACTGGGCTGCGGACGTTAAAGCCTCAGCTAGGCAGCGGGTTCCCGTCAAAACTGGAAATTTACGAAACTCGATCTACTCTAAAATAGGCGAGTGGGTTACAGAGGTCGGCGCAGAAGCAGCCTACGCAATGTTTGTGGAGCTGGGAACCCGGCACATGAGGGCGCGTCCATTCCTTTACCCCTCTGTTCAGGAGGGTTTGCCGCGGCTGGAAGCCATAATCTGTGAAGCCATTGAAGCGGCGAAGAGGGAGGCGGGCTTATGAGTTTTCGTGAGATAGCGGTTACTGTGAGGGCGGTTAATCGTGCAAGCAACGAGTTCACGAGAATACAGACAGACGCTGAGGCGTTAACTGCGAGAATCAAAAGTTTAGGCTCTGCGGTGGCGGGTTTAGGGGCTGCGGGCGTTGCGGTTGGCTATGTTGCCCAGCAGTTTGGTTTACTGAATAGCGAGCAGGCCAGGGTTTTCAACAGCGCAATGACTGTTGTCGCGGTTATGGGCACGTTCATGAGAACCAGCGTAGGGGTGGCTGCCGCCCAGAAAGTGTATGCTGCTGCATGCTGGATTGCAACTGCTGCACAGAACGCCTTGAACATCAGTTACGCCACGTTCTTGGCTTTGACTGGGGTGGGTGTGGCTGTGATTGTTGCTGCCGCGGCTGCGATGTGGCATTTTGCGTCTCAGATGGATGCTGCAACCGATTCTGTGAAGAACTACAATGCTGCTTGGGCTGAAACGGGCGGTTACAGTCGGAACGTGAGGCGTGCGGGAGAGGAAGAGGCTTTCAGGAGGAGGGGCGTCGAATGAGTGTTGCCTTGCCTGTTGTTGCCATGGTTTTCGGTTCGGTTACGCCTCCTCAGGGCGACATTCTGGATTTGAGGGTTCATCTGGGCTGCACTAACGAGGTTTCAAGTTTTTCTTGTCTTCTCCAGAATTTCGACAAAAAATACACGGAGACCTATCCGGTCACTGTGGGCGTTAACGGGAGCTTGAGTATCGGAAGAGGAGCAAGCTGTCCATTGGTAGCCAGTATACGGGTTGAGGAGGTTACGTGTGAGTCTTCGCCTGTTGAGAATTATCTTCGGGTTAAGGGGCGCTGCTGGGGCGAGAAGCTGTTCAGGCGGGTGATAACGAAAACGTATGAGAACATGAAGGGCGAAGCCATCGTGAAGGATTTGATTGACTATTATGCGGGTCTCAGTCATGTCCGGGACTCAACAGAGCTGATAGAAGACACGGACACAACCTATACGCTGCTGGAGTATGAGAACACGCCAGTTTTTGATGTCCTAAAATACGTTGCCTCTTCATCCGATAAATCTGGGGTAGTCGGCTTTGACTTCAGAGTTGAGCCCGACGCCAAATTTGCGTTCTTTCCACGAAACAGCAAAACCAGCCCAGTCAGCCTCTCTGAGCTGATCGAGTCGAGCGAGTATCGGCGGGACATTCACAGGATAAGAAACAGGATAATGACCTATGGAGCCAGAGGGCGACCTTACCCAATGGATGTTGATGGGCAAACATGGAGCGATTCCCTCTCCGAAAACCTAACTCAGATAAATTACTGGCTGGAGCATGCGCTTGGAAAATGGGAGCCCCTAACCGCAAACACAACCATGAGCATCGAAACGTCCAGTATGTTTCAGGGTTCAAAATGCGTCAAGGCAACATGCACAGCCTACATGTATTACCTTTCTTTTTGGTGGGTGTTCACGGACGGTTACGTGAACGCAAACCAGTACCCAGCCCTAGTTTTCGCCATCAAAGCAGATTCTCATCATAGCTTAAGCCATTCAATCGAACTTCACGACGGCACCGGCGACGACAACATTGTCTGGAGAGGCTTCACCATCCCCAAAACCGACGAATGGGGCGTAATCAAACTGGACATAGGAAAAAACCATGTGGACGAGTGGACGGAGAGCGTTTTCAATGTCAGCGATTTTAGGTGGGACCTCATAAGAGGCATCAGATTCAGCGTCAACCAAAAATCCACAGAATATGGAGACGTCTGGGTGGACATGTTCCATTTTGGAAAGGGACGATGGGAAGCAAGACGACCACTAGAGGTGCAGGAGCCGACAGGCAGCCAAACAGCGTATGGTGTACGTGAACTGGCGGAGGTGGATGAGGAACTCCACAGCGACAACGAATGTGACCTTCGGGCTAAGGCTTTGCTGGCGCATCTGGAGAACCCCGCCGAGTACATAACGGTGAGCAGTTCAGTCATAGACTACGGCACAGACACGTTGCTGCCGGGAGACAAGATTCATGTTACCCTCCCCAACGAGAACATCGACGCTGACTACCGAAGCATAAGCGTAGAATACAGACTAAACGCCGCCACGCAGACTCTTGAGGTTGTTCTGGAGCTTGGAAAAGAATCTCCCCTGCTCGCCGATTACCTGTACACCCTACAAAGCAGAAGCAGCTCGTTAGCGCGATACAAACGGGGGCAATAAAATGGATAAAAAAACGTTAAACAAACTTGACAAACTAAGTTTCGGAGACCTTGTTCGAGTCTACTGGCTTGACGCCAGCGAAGCCATGGGCAGAACCGGGGAAGGGGGGGAACCACATTTTGACACTCCCGTAGCCAGCATTGGACACTACGTGGGAGTGAAGGGAAAACGGACAAGGCATCTGATTCTGCTGAAGGACATCTTCCAAATCACCGAAAAAACCTACGATCTGGTCTACAACTGCATCCCCTTGGGCATGATCGAGAAAATCAATGTCAGAAGAAGAAAAGACTTGGAAACAAAGTTCCATGAACTCATCAAGAAGAACCTCATGAAAATCAAAACCAAAGGCGGACGCTTCGCCAAAGTCAAATGCAGGTGGAGCAAACATGAAAGAACGAATCTCTAAACTGCTAACCAAGAAGGTTCTGGTGAAATCCGGCGAGAAAGTGAAACGCGTCGAGGTTCCGCCCAGCCAAACCCTAGTTTACGGGGTCCTAGCAGCCATCGCCACGTTACTGCTGTTGACGCTTCTAGAGATTGCCCACATGGCATTCCTAGGCAACTTCAACGTCGAAATCTTCGCAACCATAACCCTGATCGTTGGAACCCTGCTTGGAACATTCTTTGGACAGAAGGTGTGAACATATTTGAAGACTAATAGCAGAATATTGTTGAAAAATAGCTTTTTTCAGAAAATCCAAAGGACAACAAAAAAGTTCAACTTGAACACCCAAGAACTCCGCGCAGACCTGATTTTAGACCTGAAAGTCCTAGCAGAAATGGCGCATGAACAGGCAACCAAAACCACTGAACGTCGTAAACCAACCAAAGAACAGCAAAAATGGGCAAAACTGGCGGCTTACATTAGCCGAAGCATCAACATCATCGCCAAGGAGTACGACACAGGCAAAATCAAAGAAAAACTTGAGGAACTGAGGAAGCTAGTCAATGAGGAGCTTGGAGAAGGAAACAAAAAAGCTTGAACAACAAATCAAGCAGAAACTTCAAACAAAACAGCTAACATTCCAAGACAACCCCATAGACTTCTTCGAGCAGGTTCTCGAATTCAAGCCAACAGACTACCAGAAACAGTTGACAGGCTACTTCATGGAGAAACAGTTTGTTGCAGCCCGATGGTGCAGACAAAGCGGAAAAAGCCACATAGTAGCTGCGCTGCTGCTCTACTACGCCCTAACCCAACCCAACGTCTCCATTGGAGTTGTGGGTCCCAGCTTTCGGCAAGCCAAACTGATCATGCGAAAAATAACAGGTTTCCTCAGGTATCTCCCAAAAAGCGCCATTCTGAAGGCGAGAAAAACCGTCATCTACTTCTCCAGTGGCAGCATCATAGAATGCTTCCCAAACAACCCCGACACGATTCGTGGTCCTACCCTGCATCTGGTCTACTGGGACGAAATGAACTTCACAGCCAACGACGAAGAAATGTACGACGCCATCCTCTTCACACTGGGAACCACAAACGGCAAATTCGTCTGCAGCAGCACACCATGGAGCACAGACCACGTATTCTACAGAATCTTCAACCACACGGACTACAGCGACTTCGCCAAATCCCACATCACATGGAAAGACGCAACAGAACCAAACGGTCCCCTCAAAAGGCAGATTCTCGAAAAGATACGGAGACAACTGAAAGCTGACCCCTGGCGATGGCACAGAGAGATGGAGGCAGAGTGGGCTGAAGACGAGAGCCGATATTTCCCGCAGGAACTCATCACCAAATGCATCAGCGGAAACCTAACCTACTCCAGCTTCATAAACCGTCTCACAGGCAGATTCTGCATCGGAGTGGACTTGGGAAAGAAACGTGACCACAGCGCAGTTGCCGTCGTGCAGCTCAACAAAGAACAGGTTCGGCTGATTCATCTGCACAGATTCAAGCTGGGCACCCCCTACGCCAGCGTCATCGGCTACATCAAAGCCCTCACCGACCGGTACCGAACAGTGGAAGCAATATACGTGGACCAGACGGGAATAGGCGAATACGTGACAGAGGACATGAGCACAGTCGTCTCCAACACCAGAGGCGTTGTTTTGACTGCAAGAAGAAAAGAAGAGGTGCTGAGCCACCTGAGGGAGCAGATGCAGACATGCAAGCTGTCCATGCCCTACGACAGCCAGCTAATCGCCGAGATTCACTGCGAAAAATATGAACTCACCAAAGACGGGCACACAACATTCAGCCACCCCGAAGGAACCCACGACGACAGACTGTGGGCACTAGCCCTAGCCTGCATGTCAACCAGAAAAACCGAAGCCCCATCCAGACTGGTCAGAGCGTGGTAAAAATGGCAATCAGAGAACTGTTCAAAATCACCAGACTCCAAAAAAAGTATGACCGAAAAACAGGCATCTTCAGAATCAACATCTCCTACAAAACCAAAACGGACGTCACAGACCGCACAGTCAAAGTCGCTGAGGCATTCGGCATCGGGGTGGACAACTTTCAGGAACACGTCATCTACGACAATGTGGAACTCAAAATCGCGCCCAACGACATAGTTTACATCACAGGAGACAGCGGAAGCGGAAAAAGCGTCCTGCTGAAGGCTCTGGAAAAGGACCTGCAGCCAGAAACAATCAACCTCAACGACGTAAACATCGAACCATCCAAGCCCCTCATCGACACAGCCGGAAAAAACTTCCACGAAGGCTTAACCCTGCTCTCCAGAGTTGGCTTGAACGACGCCTTCCTTTTCGTGCGCCGCTACAGTCAACTCAGCGACGGACAAAAATACAGGTACCGATTAGCCAAGATAATCGAATCAGACAAAAAATACTGGTTCGCAGACGAGTTCTGCTCCACCCTAGACCGGGACACAGCCAAGATTGTGGCGTTTAACATCCAGAAAATCGCGAGGGAAGAGGGACGAACCGTTTTTGCAGCCACAACACACACAGACCTGCTGCAAGATTTGAAGCCGTCAATTCACATCCATAAACGGTTCGGAAAAGAAATCAAGGTTCACTACTACCCCAACACAGCCAACAGGGAATGCAGCATCGTAAAAGAAATGCACATCACAAAGGGAACCAAAGCTGACTACAAGAAGCTAGCCCACTTTCACTACCGAGACTCCAGACTCTTCGCGCACCACAAGATATTCACCATGAAAAGAGACGACGAAACCGTGGGCGCCATAGTTTACGGTTCTCCGCCCCTCGCCGTAACAGGCAGACGCCAAGCCATAGGAAAAAACTTGACCATACAGGAAATAAACCGTGACATAATCAGAATCAGCCGAGTGGTCATCCACCCCAAATACCGCACCATCGGATTAGGAGCAAAAATTGTGGCAGAAACCCTTCCTCTTGCGGGCAAGCCCTACGTGGAAACAATAGCGGTCATGGCAAAATACAACCCCTTCTTCGAGAAGGCAGGAATGACCAAAATCGCCGAAACCACACCCAACCCTCAGGTGTTGAAAGTGGTGGAGAAGCTGAGAACCTTCAACTTCGATCCTGTCTTCCTCACCTCAGAAAAAGCAAACCTGAACAAACTGCAAAATATGACAGAGAAAGAGGTGGACAGAGTTAGAACGGTCATCAAAGAGGTCACAGGCATCTACAGGAAAAGAATCGCGGGCACCAAACAGGCATTCCTGAACAAACAAGAATACGGAGCCGTTGTGGACGCCGCAGACACCCCAAAGCTGGCTAAGATGATCCGCATCATCGGCTTCCTGACACAGACAAAGGTCTACCTGTTTTGGAAGAACAAATAAAAAATCAGCTTTTCTAAAGTTTAACTTAGTTGTTTCGGCTTATTTGCGCTATGAGACTAACATACTCTTCAATAACTTGTTTTTTAGCCTTCTTGTTTTTGATGTTACCTATCAGGGAGCGCAGACGAAAGGCACGCCGTTTCATTTTGTCTCTACTCAAATCAACCGCCTTAACGACAACTCTTTTCAAACAGCGGATTGAGTTTTCAACTTATAAATCTTATGTAGTTTTTCGACAAAGAGCTACAATCTGGCTAAATTCGTTGTTATATTCCTCTGTGGGAATATGTACATTTCGGAAGCACGCTTTTTATGTGCCCGGATTTTACTTCCACTATAGACATAAACTCTAGAAAAAAATTAGAGAGGTTTAGTAACTTGCAAAACGAACACAAACGCAGGAACCGACTTTACATAATAGCGGAGATATTGACTATAGCAAAGGAAGGGAGTTTGAAAACCCAAATCATGTACAGAGCAAACCTGAGCTTTGCTCAATTAAACGAGTACCTCACCTTCCTCATCAAAATCTATCTCCTCAAAATCCACAACGAAAACGGAAAAAACATCTATAGAACAACCGCCAAAGGCAACAAATATCTAGAAAAATACAAGGACATTGCAAGCCTCTTAGGGGACAACGAAAAGGACTCTTAGAGCCTATCTAAAGGCTATACACTAAACGCGTGCCGCCTAAACGTCAGACAAGTTACATTATGGTCAAGTCGACACAAAATCTACAAACAATAAGTTCTTTTGCTTATTTTCTCTGAAACTGGAGAAACCTCGTTCAAAGGCAATATCTAAGCGATTAAAAACCCATTCATTAATTAGTTACGCGTCCGCATTCCAGACTCGTTATCTATTGCCTGTTGTGGAATCAGTGCTTTTCAGGTATTCAATTGCCCGCTTCTTTAATGATGGAAAACTTTCAAGCATTACTTTCACGATTTCCCATCGGGTTTCGTGTGGGTCCATTGTTTTTCTCCATTATTTGTTTTGGCGAGCGGGTATTAAAAGCAATAAGTCGAAAACAGATACATGCTATCTTAAGATATAATAAACGTGTTGTTGTCAGCCGAAACAGAAATGAGGGCATTCAGCTCTTGACGGCAATACATCACAGGAATTGGCAGTTAACACCCTCTCACTTATCAAAAAGGACTTTTTAACCGCATAGAAAACAGTTCTATAAGTCTTTTGCATCTGCGTTCAGTAATATTTCGCTCAGAGAAATATCGCCTTTATCTTAAGAGATTAAGTAAACATCAAGAACATTGTAAATCTTAGGAGTACAAACTGAAATGTCTTATTACATCGCAGAAATCAGGTTCAACAAAAACAAGAGTGAAAAGTCTGAAAAAAAAGAGAAAAAAAGGAAACGCCTGATTACTAGCCTAATCACTTTAACATTGATTTCCTTGCTGATTTCAGCCCCTACCATGCTCTTTTCAGCAACAGTGAATGCCGCTGAACCTTCATTGCCATCCATTCTCGACAACTTGGGCTTCACTAATATCGCCCTCACCGACATTGAAACATTTTCGTCAGGCATGTACAGCGTCACATTATACGCCGAATTCGCTTGTTACAATCCTCAAAACGAGCTCAGCTACTATGCAGTTGAAACAAGCGACTTCCAGACAATTTTCACCGGACCCGAAGGGGCAACCGGATATTATGGAGGATACGTAGAACCACCTATATCTAAGATGATTACTGTTGATAGCCAATTTGGTTTATCCATGCTTGCTCCTGGACACAGATATTTCACAGAACATGGGCTAAACCCTGATGCTCCTGAGCAGCACTCTGTGGTTTACGAAAATTTGGACGTTCCTGGCATGTTTCTGATAGGGTTTGAGAACTTCTTCGGAGGAGGAGTCTACAGAGATTACAACGATATGGTGTTCTCTCTTGTGTCTATTCCTCCCCCTGAAATCATCAGCGTGACGAGGACTCCTGAGACTCCCAATTACGATCAGTCAGTGAAGATTGCAGCTCAAGTCAAGATGGGATTTGCTCCTATTGACTCTGTTATCTTGGGCTACCAAATCGGCTCTGGAAGCTGGGTTAACGTAACCATGAATCTGGATGGTGGGCTCTACGTTGCCAATATTTCAGCCCAACCGTACAATACCTCAGTAAACTACAAGGTTTATGCCTATGACATGCTTGGAAACTCTGACGTTTCAGGACTATTTTCATATACTGTAGGCGATTTTGTTTCCCCCGTTATCTCTGATGTCGTCCATGTTCCCACATCACCGTACCCCTACGAAAGCGTCACGGTTTCAGCGAAGGTAACCGAGCCTGCAGATGCCAGCGGAGTTAAGAACGTCACCTTATGGTATACGGAAACTGGCACTTGGGCATCCACTGCTATGGCTTTGCATGAAGGGTTGTGGACAGCTGATATTCCAGGGCAGGGTGCAGGAGTCTATGTTAATTTTTACATTGAAGCTTTTGACAATGCAGAAAACAATACGAAATCGTCCACTTTCGGCTACGCGGTTATAATTCCAAACATTCCGCCAGTAGCTGCGTTCACTAAATCGGCAGCCATCGTTTACACCGGCGAGGTCATATATTTCGATGCGTCGGCTAGCTACGACCCAGATGGCTACATTTTCAGTTATTCTTGGAACTTCGGAGATGGAAACGCTGGTTCAGGAGTCACTGTGAACCATTCATATGCAGATAATGGCGAATACATCGTTAGCCTCAAGGTAGTCGATGATTATGGTGCATTCAGCATCAAAAAAGATTACATCGTTGTGAAAAACAGGCCGCCAGTAGCAGTTTTGGGCACGTCCTCGGCAATCCTTGACAAAGAAGAGATCGTGACATTCGACGCGAGTGGTAGCTACGACCCTGACGGCTACATAGTCAGTTACTCATGGGATTTCGGCGACGGAAGCACCGCAGCTGGAGTCACCACAAGTCACTCATACCCCGCAAGCGGAACATACATCGTGACTCTCACAGTCACCGACGACGATGGGGCAACCGACTCTATCACCGCCACAAAAACAGTCAGGAACCAATCTCCGGTAGCAAGCTTCACCGAATCAGCTCACACAGTATACACTGGCGAAACAATTGATTTCGATGCTTCCGGAAGCTATGACCCTGACGGCACCATAGTTAGTTACTCATGGGACTTCGGCGACGGAAACACAGCCACAGGCGTTACAGTTT
>Ga0315550_1001352_pt1 | contig 15195 bp, 15 predicted proteins | sample SalMarSW160190MG_2_FD_203100 | JGI IMG/M metagenome (GOLD analysis project Ga0315550, IMG submission 203100) | Salt marsh sediment microbial communities from the Plum Island Ecosystem LTER, Massachusetts, United States - Salt Marsh Sediment SW1601-90 ... | reverse complement strand
GAAGCAGATAGACCGAGCGCCAGCTCAGCGTCACCATCACCGCCGCCAGCATGGCGATCATCACCAGCTGGCCCACGCTCATGCCCGACATCACAACCGCATTGGCGATGCCGGTGCGCGTGGGGAAGGCGCGGGTCACCATCACGCCGACGGGGATGACCGAGGCGGCGCCGTTGCCGAGCGCGAAGACCACGCCGTACAGCACCAGCGCATGCCACGGCGCCGCCATCGCGCTCATTGCGCCGATGCCGATGCCGCTGACCAGTAGACCGCCGCCCAGCACCAGGCGCGGACCGCTGCGGTCGACGACGCGGCCGGCGACGAACATCGCGGCGGCCGACACGAGCTGAAACAAGGCAACGGCCAGGCCGAGCTGGCTGCGTTCCCAGCCCAGATCAACGACGATCGGCTTGAAGGTCAGGCCGACGGCGAAGCGCGCGCCGCCGCCGACGAATAGCACGAGGAATCCGGTGGTGAGGATGAGCGCGGCGCGTGCGGTGATCTGTCTTTGTCGCAAGGAAAAGGGTTTCGCTCGGGCGGAAGATCTGCGTCTGGTTCAAGTCTGGCTATGCATTCGACGACGCCGGCTGCGCATCGTGGATGGCCTTCGAATCCTCCGGTGCCGCGGTGCGGTCGGCGAGCCCGTAATCGCGCAGGACCGCGGCGACGCGCAGCCGGTAGTCGGCGAAAATGCCGGCGCGTCCTTGCGCCTGGCTGGCGCGATGATGCGCCTGGTTGCGCCATTGCCGCACGGCTTCCTCGTCGCGCCAGAACGACAGCGACAAGAGCTTGCCGGGATCGGTGAGGCTCTGAAAACGCTCAACCGAGATGAAGCCGTCGATTTGGCTGAGCTCGCCGCGCAAGGAAGCTGCAATAGTAAGGTAATCATCCCTGCGGCCGGGCGCCGGCCAGACTTCGAAAATCACCGCGATCATAGGGCCCCGTGCGGGTCATTACACCTTTCACATGCCTAGCACGCCACGCACACGGCGTCATGCGCGGGCTTGACCCGCGCATCCGTTTCTTAACAGCGGAGCAATATCAAAGACGTGGATGGCCGATAAGGCCGGCCATCGCGATTGAGAAACCTCACGCCGCCTTCTTGGCGTAGAACGAACACCAGCCGTTCGGGCTGATGTCGCCGGCCACCAGCTGGCAGGACTTCGGCGGACGGAAGAAGTTGCAGGTCGAGCACTGCTGGCCATTCTTGGGATGATCCTGGTATTTCGCCGTCTTCTTGCTCACCTTCGACTGCGCCTCGGCAAGTTGGCTTTTGCCGAGCGAGATGGCTGCGGCGATGATCGCCGCGGCGCCGATCACGCTGGGGAATAATTGCCGCCGCGACAGCGCTCCGTCGGGGGGATTGGTTGGGTTGCGATCGGGGCCGGACATCAGCGCCTCCGCAATGATCGCGTCGCCGTCGCTGGGCCAACGCCAGATGGCGCGAGAGGTTCCGCGCGTGGGTGGGCTGGAACTCACACCCCCCGGCCTGCTATGCATCGGCCGCCACCGCAACGATCAGGGAGGACACCGGTGCCCGCAAAGCTCCAAGGCGAGATGCAGCCGACCATCTACCGTTTCAAGCTCGGCGGCTTCGACGTCGCCACCATCATGGACAGCAAGGTGATCCGCTCCGGCCTGACGCCGAGCTTCGGCGGCGAGGCGCATGCCGCCGAGGTGAAGGCGCTCGCCGCCGCCAACCATATCGAGGCCGACCGCTACGAGCATCCGTTCACGCCGACCGTGGTCAATACCGGCAAGGAGCTGGTGCTGTTCGACACCGGATGCGGCTCGCTCAGCGCCGAGCACGAGCGGCTCAAGGGCCGGCTGCCGCCGGGGCAGCTGGTGGCGCGGCTGGCGCAAGCCGGCTATCAGCCGGAGGACGTCGACGTGGTCGTGCTCACGCACGGCCATCCCGACCATATCGGCGGCCTGACCAAGGGCGGCCAGTTGGTGTTTCCCAACGCGCGCTATGTGATCGGCGCGACCGAGTTTGATTTCTGGAACAAGGGCGAGAATGTGCGCGAGGCGCGCAAGTTCAACCGCGAGCTCTATGTGAAGATCGTGGTGCCGCTGGCCAACCGCGCCACGTTTATCAAGCCGGGCGACGAGGTGGTGTCGGGCATCACCGCGGTCGACGCCTTCGGGCATTCGCCGGGGCTCTTGGCCTTCCACATCGAGAGCGAGGGCAAGCGGCTGCTCGCCTGGGCCGACACCTGCAATCATTACGTAGTGGCCATCCAGCGGCCGGACCTGCATCTCGACGTCGACGACGACAAGGAGAAGGCGGTGTTAACGCGCAAGCGCGTCCTCGACATGGCGGCGACGGAGGGGATTTCGGTCGCCGGCTTCCACATGCCGTTCCCGGGGCTCGGCTATGTCGAGCGCGCCGGCGGCACATATCGCTGGGTGCCGCATAGCTATCAGTTGAATTTGTGATTTCTCGGCGGCGCGTTTGCATCTCCGGTTGCGCGCTTCCCCTCTCCCCCAGGGGAGAGGGGAAGAGTGATCGTGGCGCGGCCTGTGCCTAACTCTCTCTTCTTCTCGCCCCCACCGCGATCGACAGCAGCGTGCGCTGCGCGATGGCTTCGGCGAGCGGAGCGTTGCGGCGGGCGTCGAGCGAGGCCTCGGCGAGCTGCGCCATGGCGCGCAACAAGCGCGGCGCGCTCCACACGCGCAAGGCCTCGCCGACCGCCTTGGCGCGGGTGAAATGCACCGGCGGCGCGCCGCGCTTCATGACGAACTCGATGGCATCGCCGGCGTCGATTGCCAGCCGCATCTTGTGCAGATTGGCGACTTGGCGGATCGCCGCCGAGATGATCACGGCCGGCGAGGCGCCGCCGGCGCGCGTCTTGGCGAACTCGGCTTCGAGCTCGCCCGTGCGGCCGGCGAAGGCGGCATCGAGCACGCTGTCGAGCGCGAGATTGGAGGCGTCCGACACGACCGCCAGCACATCGGCAAGATCGACGCGCTCCTTGCCTTGCGCATAAAGCACGAGCTTGCGCAGCTCGTTGCGCGAGGCGAGCCGGTCGCCGCCGAGCAGCGACAACAGCGCGGCGCGCGCTTCCGCCCCGATGGCGAGATTACTGCTGCGCAGCTCGTCGTCGATGAGGCGGCCGAGATCGCGCTCACTGTCGACATAGCAGGGCAGCGCGGCGGCGACCTTCGCCTTCTCGCACAGCGCGCGTAGCGGCGCGTTGCGCTTGAGGTCGCCGGCCTCGATGATGATGCGGCATTCGGCGGACGGCTCGGCGATCACGCTCTCCACCGCGGCGGCGATATTGCGCGAACCCGCCTTCACCAGAACCGCGCGGCGGCCGCCAAACAGCGGCACCGTGTGCGCCTCTTCGTAAAGCCGGCCCGGATTGGCGGTGAGTTCATCGGCCTCGATACGGGCGAGCGCGAAGGGATCGTTGGGGTCGTCGACCGCGCCGCGCACCAGCTTATCGACGCGCTCGCGCACGAGCCCTGCGTCCGGCCCGAACACCAGCACGATCGGTTGCGCCGGATCGGGCCGTGCGATGAAACGGTCGACGTCGGAAGCTTTAATGGCGGTCACGACCCCGCCACGAAATACGACACCAGCCGCGAGCGGATATTGTCGGCGATTACCTTGGCGGCGCGGTTCTCGGCGTCGCGCAGACCGCGGGCGCTGGCGAAGCGCTGCTCCTGGCCGGGGATGTTGTAGGACACGCGCGAGAAGGTCTGCGCGCTGATCACCGGCTTGCCGGTGGCGAGATTGGTCAGCGTATAGACGGCGTTGATGCCGTAGTTCTGGATGTCCGGCCGGCCGCTATTGACGTCGACGATCACCTGCCGCTGGTTGGTGGTGAGCCTGATGTCGAGCCGGTGGGTGGGCGAAGCGGTGCCGCCGCCGCCAGTCAGGTCATACATCAGGTCGTTGCGCACACTGACGCTGATGCGTGCCAGCGGGGTGCCGTTGGGCGCATTGATCGGCGCCACGTCGACGGCGGCAAGCTTCCCTTCGAGCGCGCCGCCGCCCACCGCATGGTCGCCATAGAGCGGCTGGTAGCAGCCGGCGGTGAGCCCGCCCAGCGCCAAAACGGCAAGCAGCCGGGTCAGGCGGTTTGTCTTTTCAAGCCACCACATTGACGATCCTCTGCGGGACGACAATGACCTTTTTCGGGCGCTTGCCGTCGAGCGCCCTTTGTACCGCATCGAGCGCCAGAACGGCAGCCTCAATGTCGGCCTTTCCCGCATCGCGGGCGACGGTCACGTCGGCGCGTTTCCTGCCGTTGATCTGCACCGGCAAAGTGATGGTGTTCTCCACCAGCAGGTCGGGCTCGAGCTCAGGCCACGATTCGGTCGAAACCAGGCTCAAATGGTCGAGCGCGGCCCAGCATTCCTCGGCCAGATGCGGCATCATCGGGTGGAACAGCCGCACCAGAATGTCGGCGGCCTCCCTTAACGCCCAGGCGAAGTCGGGCGAAGGCCTGGTCTCGGCAGCGCCGATGGCGTCGGAGAGCGCGTTGGCGCATTCGTAGATGTGGGCGACGCAGCGGTTGAAGCGCAGCCGGGCGATGTCGTCGGAGACATTGGCGAGCGCGCGGTGGGCGGTCTTGCGCACGGCAAGCGCCTGTTCGGAGAACGGCGCCGGCCGCGCGGTGGGCGGCTTAATATCGGTGATCTCGCCGATCAGCCGCCACAGCCGCTGCACAAAGCGCCAGGCGCCCTGCACGCCCTCCTCGGTCCAGATCACGTCGCGCTCGGGCGGCGAATCGGAGAGCATGAACCAGCGCGCGGTGTCGGCGCCATAGGCAGCGATGATGTCGTCGGGGTCGACCGTGTTCTTCTTCGACTTCGACATCTTCTCGACGGCGCCGATCTCGATCGGTTCGCCGGTCGCCCCCAGCACGGCGCGGCGGGCATCGCCCACGCCTTCGATCTTCACCTCGGCCGGCATCGCCCAGTCGCCATCGCTCTTGCGGTAGGTCTCGTGCACCACCATGCCTTGCGTGAACAATCCGGCGAAGGGCTCGTCCAGATTGACGTGGCCGGTCTTCTTCATGGCGCGGGTGAAGAAGCGCGAATAGAGCAAGTGCAAAATCGCGTGCTCGATGCCGCCGATATATTGATCGACCGGCATCCAGCCATTGGCGACCTTTGGCGTGGTCGGTGCGCTCTCGTTCCACGGATCGGTGAAGCGGATGAAATACCAGGACGAGTCGACGAAGGTGTCCATGGTGTCGGTCTCACGCGTGGCCTCGCCGGAGCACTTCGGGCACTTGACGTGTTTCCAGGTCGGGTGGCGGTCGAGCGGATTGCCCGGCACGTCGAACGAGACATCCTCCGGCAGCGTTACCGGCAGGTCCTTCGCCGGCACCGGCACCACGCCGCATTTCTCGCAGTGGATGACGGGGATCGGGCAGCCCCAATAGCGCTGGCGCGAGATGCCCCAGTCGCGCAGGCGGTAATTGACTTGGCGCTGCGCCACCGGGCGGTTGCCGCGCACGGTGGCCGCGAGCACTTTTGCCACCTCTTCTTGAGCCTGCGCGGGCGTCATGCCGTTGAGGTCGATGAAGCTGTTGCGGGAATTGATGATGCGGCCGTCGCCGACATAGGCGACGTCGGTGATGACAAAGGTGGCTGGGTCCTGGCCTTCGGGGCAGACCACCGGCGTGTTGCCGAGCCCGTATTTGTTGACGAAGTCCAAGTCGCGCTGGTCGTGCGCCGGACTGCCATAGATGGCGCCGGTGCCGTATTCCATCAGGATGAAGTTGGCGACATAGACCGGCAGCTTCCAGTTCGGATCGAACGGATGCACCGCCTTGATGCCGGTGTCGAAGCCCATCTTCTCGGCGGTGTCGATCGCTTCCTGCGAGGTACCGATCTTCTTGGTCTCGGCAATGAACTCGGCGAGCTCAGGGTTCTTCGCCGCCGCCGCCGCCGCCAGCGGATGATCCGGCGACAGCGCCATGAACTTGGCGCCGAACAAAGTGTCCGGCCGGGTGGTGAAGATCTCCAGCTCGCTCTCATGGTTCGGCGTCGTCTTCGGATCGAGCATGAAGCGCACCAGCAGGCCTTCCGAGCGGCCGATCCAGTTCTTCTGCATCAGCCGGACTTTCTCCGGCCAGCGGTCGAGGGTATCGAGCGCTTCGAGCAGCTCTTGCGAATAATCGCTGATCTTGAAGAACCACTGCGTCAGCTCGCGCTGCTCGACCTCGGCGCCCGAGCGCCAGCCGCGGCCGTCGATCACCTGCTCGTTGGCGAGCACCGTCTGGTCGACCGGGTCCCAGTTCACCTTCGATTGCTTGCGCTCGACCAGGCCGGCCTCGAGGAAGTCGAGGAACAGCTTCTGCTGGTGCTGGTAATAGGCCGGGTCGCAGGTGGCGAGTTCGCGCGCCCAGTCGAGGGAGAGCCCCATCGACTTGAGCTGCGCCTTCATGGCGGCGATGTTCTCGTAGGTCCATTTCTTGGGGTGGACCTTGCCCGCCATGGCGGCGTTCTCGGCCGGCATGCCGAAGGCGTCCCAGCCCATCGGGTGGAGCACGGCGTGGCCCATGGCGCGCTTATAGCGGGCGACCACGTCGCCCATGGTGTAGTTGCGCACATGGCCCATGTGGATGCGCCCGGAGGGGTAGGGGAACATCTCCAGGACGTAGTACTTGCGGCGGCGGTCTTCGTTTTTGGTAGCGAAGATGCCGCGCGCGTCCCATTCGGCCTGCCAGCGGGCTTCGGCCTCGCCGGCGTTATAGCGCTCGGGGCGCTCGTTTTTTCTCGATTCGGCGGTCATTGGCGGGGCTTTTTAAGGCCCCGGGAGGTGACATGGAAGAGGGTGGGGGTCAATGGGCGGCTTGACGGGACCGCCCCTTTAACTGGCATTAGAGACATGACCGTGACCCAACCTGCTGATGCCACTGACAGGCTTGCCGCCGTCCGCGCCGAGATCGCGCGCGCCTGCCGCGATGGCGGCCGCGATGCGGCCGAGGTGACGCTGGTCGCCGTGTCGAAGACCTTCCCGCCGGAGGTCATCGAGCCGGTGATCGCCGCCGGCCAGCTTGTGTTCGGCGAGAACCGGGTGCAGGAGGCCAAGGCCAAGTGGCCGGCGCTGATGGCGCGTCATCCCGGCATCGAGCTGCATCTGATCGGGCCGCTGCAGTCCAACAAGGCCAAGGAGGCGGTGGCGCTGTTTACCGCCATCCATTCCGTAGACAGGCCCAGCCTGTGCGAAGCCCTGGCCAAGGAGATCGCCAAGCAGGGGCGCGGGCCGCTCTTGTTCGTCGAGATCAATACCGGGGCCGAGTCGCAGAAGGCCGGCGTCTTGCCGCAGGATGCCGATGCGTTCCTTAAGGCCTGCCGCGACACTTACGGCCTGACCATTTCCGGCCTAATGTGCATTCCACCGTTCGACGAGGCGCCGGGGCCGCATTTCGCGTTGACCGCCAAGATCGCGCGGCGCAACGGCCTCAAGCTGTTGTCGATGGGCATGAGCGCGGATTTCGCCACCGCCATCGCCTTCGGCGCCACCCATGTACGGGTGGGCAGCGCTATCTTCGGGGAGCGGAAATAGCTTGCAGTGCGGCGCATTCGCTTCCATCTCTGGGGGACGGGTGCAGGTGGAGAACCATATGGATCAATCCGAATTCGAGCGTTGGGAGTCCCGCTTCGCGGAGCCGGGCTATCTGTTCGGCACGGCGCCGAATGCCTTCCTCAAGGCGCAGGCGCATCTGCTGCCGAAGCGCGGCAGCGCGCTCGCCATCGCCGACGGCGAAGGCCGCAACGGCGTGTTCATGGCCGAGCACGGGCTCGACGTGCTGTCGGTCGATTTTTCGCCCGCCGCGCAGGAAAAAGTGCGCAAGCTCGCGGCCGAACGCGGCGTCAGCCTGCGCACCGAGCAGGCCGACATAACGAACTGGCGCTGGCCGCAGGCGGCCTTCGACGTGGTGGTGGCGATCTTTTTCCAGTTCGTCGACCCGCCCGAGCGCGCGCAAATCTTCGCCGGCATCAAGAAGACGCTGAAGCCGGGCGGACTCTTGCTGCTGGAGGGTTACGGCCTGAAGCAGCTCGAATACAAGTCCGGCGGACCGTCACGTCGCGAGCGGCTCTACACGCGCGAACTGCTGGAAGAGGCATTCAAGGATTTTTCTTCGCTCGACATCAGCGAGTACGACAGCGAGCTCGAGGAGGGCTGCCGCCACGTCGGCATGTCGGCGCTAGTCGATCTGGTGGGGAGGAAGTAGTCCGACCTACTTGGACCGCGGCGGATAGCCGTGCGGCCGCGGCGACCCGCCGAGAGAGGCGTCGAGCGGCTTCTTCAGCAGGCCGGCGCGCAGCGCTTCGCCGCGCGGGGAGACCGGCGGCGTCACCGGCGCCTGCGGGATGGACGGCGGCGGCGCCGGCTGCAAGGGCGCCTCGAGCGACGCGCCATATTCCATCATCTCCTCGCCGCCGCGATAGCTCATGCTGGCGCTGCGCCAGCGCTCGACCACCGCGTTGATCATGTCCGGCGTGATGGAGCCGGCGTCGGAGTGTGTATTGCCGGAGGCCTCGCTGTGCGGCCGCAGCTCGGCCGGCAAAGTCACGAAGCGCATGCGGGTCGGCAGCGCCACACCGAAGCCGAAGGTGAACACTTCGCGGGTGCCGAGCGAGGGGATGAAGCTGAGCAGACTGGCGGCGGCGTCCGACACCGCCGAGCGGATCAGGCTCTGGTCGCGGTCATTGGCCAGCCGCATGACGAAGAAAGTCGAGCACTGCGAGATGATGGTGGGGTCGATCTCGGCCGGCCGCTGCGTCACCAGGCCGAGGAATACGCCGTATTTGCGGCCTTCCTTCGCGATGCGCGAGAGCGCGCGCCGGGTCGGGCCGAAGCCGATCTTCTTGTCGGCCGGCGCGTAGCGGTGTGCCTCCTCGCACACGAACAGCAAGGGCGCCGCGCCGTCGCTCCACAGGCCGAAGTCGAAGGCCAGGCGGCACAGCACCGACACCACCGAATCCACCACTTCGGCGGGAAAGCCGGCGAGCTGCATGATGGTCATCGGCTTGCCGTCCGGCGGGAGGCGGAACAGGACCCGCAGCGTCTCCGCCATGGTATCGCCGCCGATATTGGCGTTCTCGAACATGAAGGCGTAGCGCGGGTGATTGCGGAAGGTCTGGATGCGCGAGATCAGCTTGGAATAGACGACGCGCGAGGAGCGGTTCTCCAGCCGGCCCATGCGCTCGTCGAGCAAGGTCAGCAGGTCCTCGATGCGGTAGGGCACCGGCGTGTCGGCGGTAAAGCCGGTGTCGCGCGGGTCGCGGCGTTTGGCGAGCGCGCGCTCGGCGCCGGCGCGGTATTGCAGATAGGCCGATTTGGCCGCCGGAATGGCGTCCGACAGAATCTCGACTTCCTCGTCGACGCCGGGCCGGCCGCCGAAGAAGACGTCGATGATCTCCTCGAAATTGAACAGCCAGAACGGCAGCCGCAGGTTGCGCGGATTGAGCACCTGCGCCTTGTCGCCGAAGCAGTGGCTGTATTCGTTGTGCGGATCGACGAGGAAGATGCGCAGGTTGGGCCGGGTCGCCAGAATCTGCTGCAGGATGATGACGAGGCCGCTCGACTTGCCGACGCCGGTGGTGCCGATCATGGCGAAATGCCGGCTGATAAGCTGGTCGATGTCAATATGCACGCCGATGTTCGGGTTCTGCTGCAGGTCGCCGATATGGGCGTGATCGGCGTCGGCGGTGCCGAAGACGAGGCGCAGATCGCGGTCGTCGAGCAGCAGCGCGCTGTCGCCGATATTGGGATGCTCGGTGACGCCGCGCTGGAAGCGCGCGCTGCCTGCGGCCGCGGCCTTGATCTCGCCGATCAGATCCACCCGCGCCATCTTGCGGAACATGGGCGCACCGGCGGCGACGTGGACCGCCTCCTCGCCGACTTCGGTGATCAGCGCGATGATCACCGTCTTGCCGGTCATCAGGCCCATGAATTTGCCGACAGTGGCCTGCTCGTAGCTTGCCGCGCGGCCGTCGAGTTCGACTGCGGCAGACGCGCCGCTGACCAGGGCGACGCGGCCGATGCATTCCTGTCCCGCCGGCGCCGGCGCGCTGGCATTGCCGGTAAATGGCCTGTCCATGGGCACCCCGTGCTCGGGTTATTGTTTTCGGGCGACGCGCACAGGCGGCACCGCAGCCACGGATACCACAGGGGCCGTTTGTTTATGTTAATGCGGCAATCATGGCCGCCAGCCTCCTGCCGCCATGGCTAATTAATGGTATTCCGCAGCGGCCGTTAACGATTACTCAACCATGATCTGCGTGCGCGGGCCGAGGCGGCCGAGCAGGCGGCGCAGCGTGGTGCGTTCCAGCGCGACGCAGCCGGCGGTGGGGGCAAAGCCGGGGCGGGCGACGTGGATGAATACCGCGCTGCCGCGGCCGGCCACGCGCGGGCGCGTGTTGTGGTCGAGCTCGATGACGAAATCGTACAGGTGATCGGCGCGCTTGAGGCGGTCGCCGTGGCTTAACGGCGAGACCTTGATCGGCCGGTTATAGCGGCGGTCGGCGGGGTCCTCGCACCAGCCGTCGTGCGGCCCGATGCGGCGCGACGGTAGCAAGGTCGGCGGGCGCGGGTGCCGGTCGGCGCGCCACCACAGGCGCTTGAGCCGGAAGGTGCCGCGCGGGGTGGCGCCGTCGCCTTCGCGCTTGTTGGCCTTGATGCCGGCGCGGCCGAGCGCCACCGGTAGCACCAGCGGGCCGGCGACCAGAATGCCGCGCGAGCGGGATAGGCTCGCCGGCCGAACGGTGATTGTCGAGAGCGGCATTGCCTTCATGGCACTGGCGCGGCCGACGGCGTCTCGGCTTGCGCCGGTTCCGGCCGCGGCTCGTCCACGCTAGCTGGCGCTGCCGAAATGCCGGCCTCGCGCAACCGGTCCTTGAAGCTCTCGATCGACTGGACGGCGACGCCATTTCTCCGGTGGATCGCGCGCATATGATAGATGCTCTCGTAGTCGCAGCTCTTGCACCCCGGGCGGAATTCGCCGCGCCGCTGCTCCTCGATCAATTGCATATAGGCCGGATTGTCGGGCGAGAGGATTTCGCGCATTGGCTCGAAGAGGAAAAATCCCATGGCGACGGCCTGCTCGATGCAACCCTCGAAGAAAGCATCCTGCATCGATATCTTGGGGCTGCTTTTCTTGGTGCAGGCGCAGAACCGGCAGTCCAGATTGCACAGGCTCGAGGTTTCGATGCAGACCACGTTTCAACTGCAGCGGAACGCGCTCGCGCCCGATCGCGGTTGGAATTGATTTCGAGCATCGACAACGCATTTTTCGCCGTCTTGGCGAAGACAAAAGGATTCATCGGATCGAATCCGGTGGCGGCAGCCTAAAACCCTTTATAGCCGATATTCAAAGCGAATAATATGCTGGGCGATGCAGCGCAAACCCTCGAATTTGCGACGCAGCCGAGTAATTTCTCCACTTGCTCTTTTGGCGCTGAATGCTCTACTGCGCGACTATTGAGGAGCGGGGCTCGCTGGTTTCGTGCCCCCCAAGGGGCCCCAAGGCCATGGCGAATAAACGCACGATTCTGATTGTCGACGACGACGCCGAGCTGCGCGATGCCTTGGTCGAGCAACTGGCGCTGCACGAGGAATTCGACGCCGTCGCGGTGGACTGCGGCACCAAGGGCGTGCAGGCCGCCAAGAGCGGGCCGATCGACCTGGTGATCATGGATGTCGGGCTGCCCGATGTCGACGGCCGCGAGGCGGTGCGCATCCTGCGCAAAAGCGGCTTCAAGGCGCCGATCATCATGCTCACCGGCCACGACACCGATTCGGACACCATCCTGGGGCTGGAATCGGGCGCCAACGACTATGTCGTCAAGCCGTTCCGCTTTGCCGTGCTGCTGGCGCGCATCCGCGCCCAGCTGCGCCAGCACGAGGCGAGCGAGGACGCGATCTTCACCATCGGGCCCTACACTTTCCGCCCCTCGTCGAAGATCCTGATCACGCCCAAGGGCAGCAAGGTGCGGCTGACCGAGAAGGAAACCGCCATCCTGCGCTATCTCTATCGCGCCGGTCAGAAGCCGGTGTCGCGCGAGACGCTGCTGCAGGAAGTCTGGGGCTACAATTCCGGCGTCACCACCCACACGCTGGAGACCCACATCTACCGGCTGCGCCAGAAGGTGGAGAAGGATGCCGCCCAGCCCGCGATCCTGGTGACGGAAGTCGGCGGCTATAAGCTGGTGCCGTGAGGAACCGGCGCGGCCACATACTCCGCTCATTCCCGCGCAAGCGGGAATCCAGTGGAATGGTTCTGGACTCAGAACTTTGCTGCCCTGGGTCCCCGCTTTGGCGGGACCGAGCAGATGTGCGGCTGCAACCGCGCCGGCTGGAAGCGCCATAACCATGGCCCTCGAAGACGACATTGCCTTTTTCGAGCAGGTGCCGAGTCTCGCCGCGCTCGGCAAGCAGGCGCTGCGCGTGCTGGCGATCGGCGCCGAGAGCCGCCATCTGGCGAGCGGCGCGGTGCTGTTCTATGCCGGCGAGCTCGCCGACGGCGGCTACATCGTGTTGGAGGGCTCGCTGTTGGTGGAGTCGGGCTCGCCTCCGCTGAGCCGTGAATTCACGGTGGGCCCCGGCACGCTATTGGGCGAGCTGGCGCTGCTCACAGACACGGTCTCGCCGGTCACGGCGATCGCCAAGGAGCCGACCACGGTGATCCGCATCTCGCGCAGCCTGTTCCGCAAGATGCTGGAAGGCTATCCGGCTGCCGCCCTGCGGTTGCGCGCCATTTTGGAGGCGCGGTTGGGTTCGCTGGGGCAGGACCTGGAGGAGGTGCAGCGAAGTTTGGAGCGGGACAGCGAGCCGCGGTGATTTTCCGTCTCTCCACCGAACAGGGAGAGGTGGAACGAGCGGATCAGAGTTCGATCCGTGCCGTCACCGGGACGTGGTCGGAAGGACGCGTCGCGCCGCGATAATTCTTGGCGATGGCGATTGCCGTGACGCGGTCGGCCAGCGCATCCGAGGTCCAGACGTGATCGAGCCGGCGGCCACGGTCGGCGGCGCGCCAGTCGGCGGCGCGATAGCTCCACCAGGTGTAGAGCTTCTCCGGCTCGGGGGTGAGCACGCGCATCGAGTCGATCCAGCCGCCGGCTTGCCGCGCAAGGGTGAGCTTCTCGCATTCGACCGGGGTGTGCGAGACCACTTTCAGCATTTGTTTGTGGCTCCAGACGTCGTGCTCGAGCGGCGCCACGTTGAGATCGCCGACCAGGATGGCGCGCTGAGATTTCTCCGGGCGCAGGCCTTTGTGCGCGCGCATCTCGTCGAGGAAGGCGAGCTTGTGCTCGAATTTCGGATTGACCGCCGGGTCCGGCTCGTCGCCGCCGGCCGGCACGTAGAAATTATGCAGCGTGAGTGGGTCGCTTAAGCCTGCGCGCTCGCCCAGCACGATGGAGACGTGGCGACAATCGCTCTTGCCGCAGAAGCTCTGCACCTCGACGGTCTCGAATGGCAGGCGCGAGAGCACGGCGACGCCGTGATAGCCCTTCTGCCCGTTGAGCGCGGCATGCGCGTAGCCGAGCCGCGTGAAGCGCTTGAGCGGAAAAGCGTCGTCGGGACACTTGGTTTCCTGCAGGCAGAGGATATCCGGCCGGGCGCTTTTGAGGAATTTGGCGACTAGGTCGATGCGCAGGCGGACCGAGTTGATGTTCCAGGTGGTGATGGTGAGGGGCATCGACGTAATCATACCACGTCATTCCGCGACGCGAGCGAAGCTCGCGGGCCCGGAAATGACAGAATGTTCAATTGTGATAATTCGTATAGTCGATGTGGAACAGGCTGGGATCAGGCTTGGACGTAGTGTCGAGATTGGACACCGCAATGGTGGTGTCGTAGCCCTGCGGGTCGGTCACCGTCCACTGCTTGAGCTGCATGTCGTTGGCGGAAAACATGATCATCAGCCGGCTGGTGCCGACCAGGCCGCTCTTCTCCTCGACCACCACGGTGACGAACACATCGTCGGCATAGACCGCGACGAGATTGGTGTCCTTCAACAGGTTAACGTGGTCGGCGAGCAGGAAGCGCAGCGGCGTCTGCGACAATGGATAGACGTCCTGGGTCGCCAACCGGCGGTCGCGCACCACCACCGTCTGCCCGTCGGCGATGATTGAGATCGGGCTTGGCGGATCGTATTCGAAGCGCACCTTGCCCGGCTTCTGGATGTAGAACTCGCCCTTGCTGCGGCTGCCGTCCGGGCCGACCTGGACGAAATTGCCCTCCAGCGTCTGCACCGAGGACAGGTAATTGTCGACGCGCTTGATGATGGCGCGCTGCTTGGCGTCGAGCGCGGTGGTGTTACCGGGCTTGCCGAGCAGGGCGGCGAAGGGATTGCTGATCGGGGCCTGCGCTTGCTCTTGCGGCGGTGGCGGAACCGGAATCGCAGGCTTGGCCGCCGCGCCGGCGATCGAGCCGCCGGCAGCCGCCGCGTTGAGCAGCGGCCGCGGCGCTGGCAGTGGCACGTTCTGCGGCGGGGCCTGCGCCAACGCCGGCGCGGCCAGGAGACCGGCGAGGAGCGCCGCCAATGCCAGTTTCCGGCGCCTTCGCGCCCCGCGCGCCTTGACCTGCGCCATTCCGCCTCTCCGCTTTGTCCTGCTGCGGCCCCATGGCTGGCATAGGGACCGGGTGTGGCGATTTCGCGACCCTGGCAAACATGCGCTGATTCGCCGGAAATCGCGACAATAGCAACCTTGTCGTCACCCGGCTTGTACCGGTGACCCCGCTTGAGAATGCAGGGCTTTGCCCAAATAAGCGGGATGGCCGGGACAAGCCGGGCCCTGACAGAGGAGAAAAGTCGCCGGCAGTGACGCGGATCAATAGCGTTCTTCGTCCTCTTCGGCGATGAGGATTTCGCGCTTGCCCGCATGGTTGGCCTGGCCGACGATGCCCTCCTTCTCCATGCGCTCCATCAGCGTGGCGGCGCGGTTGTAGCCGATCTGCAGCCGGCGCTGGATATAGGAGGTGGACGCCTTGCGGTCGCGCTTGACCACGGCGACCGCCTGGCTGTAGAGGTCGCCGCCCTCGGCGAGCCCCATGCCGGTCGCATCGAACACGGCGCCGTTCTCGCCCTCCTCGTCGTCGGTCGCCGTCACCTCTTCCAGATATTCCGGCACGCCTTGCGTCTTGAGATGGCGCACCACCTTCTCGACCTCGTCGTCGGAGACGAACGGTCCGTGCACGCGGCTGATTCGGCCGCCGCCGGC
>Ga0315550_1001351_pt1 | contig 15199 bp, 13 predicted proteins | sample SalMarSW160190MG_2_FD_203100 | JGI IMG/M metagenome (GOLD analysis project Ga0315550, IMG submission 203100) | Salt marsh sediment microbial communities from the Plum Island Ecosystem LTER, Massachusetts, United States - Salt Marsh Sediment SW1601-90 ... | reverse complement strand
AACAAACGTTAAATGCTATCCTTGTGGAGATGGACGGCTTCGAGACCAATGACCAGGTAATTGTCGTGGCGGCAACGAACAGGTCTGATATTCTCGATACTGCTCTGACCAGGCCGGGAAGATTCGACAGGCAAGTTGTTGTCCCCCTGCCCGATTTGAAAGGGAGGATGGAGATTCTCAGGGTGCATGCTAAAAAGGTCATCCTCGGACCTGATGCGGACCTTGAAAAACTTGCGAGAGGCACACCTATGTTCAGCGGAGCAGACCTTGCGGCAATCATCAATGAAGCTGCGCTCGGAGCGACTATGGCAGAGAAGGAAAATGTTGAGATGGCAGACTTAGAGGAGGCTCGTGATAAGGTGCGCTGGGGCAGGGCTAAAAAGAGCAGAGTAATCGACCAGAAAGAAAGGGAAGTGACAGCTTATCACGAGGCCGGACATACTCTCGTTCAGTCCCTGCTCAAGGACGCTGACCCTTTGCATAAGGTGAGTATTATTCCCCGCGGGCCTATGGGTGGTGCGACTTTTGCGCTGCCTGAAAAGGACAGGACGATTTTTACGAAAAAGTATTGCATGGCCCTTATGCAGGTTTGTTTTGGCGGTCGGATTGCCGAGGAGATGTTCTGTGACGATATTTCGAGCGGTGCTCAGATGGATATTCAGCGTTCAACGGAAATTGCAAAACAGATGTTGCTGGCATGGGGTATGAGTGACAAACTCGGTCTAATCAATTACGGCCCGGAGACCGATTCGCGCAATATGGTGTTCGTTATGCCCGGTGAAAAAGAATATTCTGAAAATACTGCCCAGCAGATTGATGAGGAGATTAGAAGGATAACAGGGCAGGCCTACGAAAGTGCGAAGAAGTTAATCGAAGAGAACAAGGACAAGCTCGACCGCATAGCAAAGGCCCTGCTCAAATATGAAACACTCGATGCTGCCGATGTGAAAGCGATTATCGAAGGCCGTGAGCTCGGAAAGCCTACCGTTGCCGACCTGTTGGCGGCTGAAAAAGAAAAAGTCGAACAACAAGAGGCAGAAAAGAAAGAGCCGAGAAAAAAGCGCAAAAGCAGTTAGCTTTTACGGTTAAATTCTGTTTGTCGTTCACGGATAGTCAATAGTCATTAATCTTTTAGAGGCCTGATAATGCAAAAGGAAATTGCCCTTGCTTTATTGCTGTTGCTCGGCCTTTCTTTCTCTTCACCCGCTGGTGAAATTAGGACGGATAATGTAGTTATCACGGTAAGAAGTCAGTATGATTCTGTTCGTCCCGAGAGCAAATCCGCTCTGGCTGTTGATTTTCAGCTTGCCGAAGACTGGCATTTCTATGCTTCTGATGTCACTAAGATTGCATTAAAGGCGTCTTCGGAGGATTATATTGTTTTTTCAGAGCCGGTGTTTCCGCCATCGCAGATGTATGAGTTTGAGCTTGCAGGTCAAAAGCAGCAGATACCTGTTTATAGCAATAGCTTTACTGTTTATCTGCCGTTCGAGGTAGGTGATGTTTCTGTCGGTGCCGGCGAAAGTGTGGATACTGAATTCGAGATTGATATCGAAGGTGCGATGTGCTCCGGCTCGACGTGCATAATGCCGGAATTTGAACCATTGAAGGGGACAATAAAAATTGCTGCTGAGGCGCAAATGACCAAGCCAGCGTTCGAATTGTCTGAATCCGCGTGGTCAAAACCTGAACAGGAAAAAACTGCAGGGTGGATGGATTACTCGGTCTGGGTAGCTTTGCCGCTGGCGTTTTTGGCCGGCTTGATTTTGAATATTATGCCCTGTGTTTTGCCGGTGATACCTCTTAAGGTTCTCAGTATTTTCGAGCAGGCAAAGCACAGCAAGGCGCGGTGTGTTGCGATGGGGCTGGCTTTCTGTTTTGGGATAATTTTATTTTTTGCCGGCATTGCTGCTGTTAATATTATTCTCAAAGTAGGTTATCAGCAGGCTTTTCAATGGGGAGACCATTTTAGGAATCCGGTTTTTCTTACAGGGATGTCACTTTTGATGGTTGTGCTTGCAATGTTTCTTTTCGGTACAGTTCCATTCATAGTTCCGTCTTCGATAGCCGGCAAATCCGGTTCAGGCAAAGGTCTGACAGGCTCGGTTGGTATGGGTTTTCTTGCTGCTATTCTCAGCACACCTTGCAGTTTTGCGATATTGACGGCAGCATTTGCGTGGGCACAGACACAAAAGCTTCTGTTGTCAACGACAGCAATAATGCTTATCGGCATCGGGATGGCAGCGCCTTATGCGGTGCTGGCATCGATGCCGTCGCTTTTAAGATATTTGCCAAAACCTGGGCGCTGGATGGAGCTGTTCAAGCAAACTATGGGTTTTGTTCTTTTGTTGGTGGCGGCCTGGCTCTTGCTTGCTTTACCGAGTGAAAGAGTCGGCGGCGTCTTATATTTTAGCCTGATTCTGGCTTTTTGCCTTTGGATGTGGGGCGGCTGGGTTACTTTGGCCACACCGAAAGTAAAAAAATATATTATAAGGGCGATTGCTGTAGTGATAGTTATCTTTTCTGCCGTTACGTTGCTTACGCCGTCGAAAACGCTTATAGACTGGCAGGAGTATAATCCTGTTTTGGTTAAGAATGCGATTGGAAAAAACAGGCCTGTATTGATTAAGTTCACAGCCGACTGGTGCCTGACTTGTAAGGCGTTGGAATTGACGACTTATTCAAGTAAGAAAATAGCTCAACTTATAAAGGAAAAAAATGTTTTACCGATAAAAGCTAATACTACAGAAAGAGACAGTCAGGCGGCAATTGACCTTAAGAATGTTTATAATGAGCCGGGTGTGCCGGTTTCTATTTTGTATATCCCCGGTCAGGCTGAGCCTGAGAGGATGCACGGATTTGAAATTAGAAGATTACAAGGGCTTTTAAGAAATCTTGCTGATGTGGAGCAGGCAAGTGACGAAGAAGGCGAAGGTTAAACAAACGAGCAAAAAAGCAGCGGGAAAGAGTTCGGCAGCCGACGATAAGTTTAAGACCAAGGCTGCTGAGAGGGTCGGAAATATTTTTCCCATTCTCAAAAAAACGTATCCCGAAGCAAAAATTGCATTGAAATTTACAAATCCACTTGAGCTTCTGATAGCAACAATTCTTTCCGCTCAGTGTACCGATGTACGGGTGAATATGGTAACAAAAGAAGTTTTCAAGAAATACAGGTCTGCGAAAGACTGGGCAAAGGCTGATATAAAAGAGATTGAAAATGACATCAGGAGCACCGGTTTCTATCATAACAAAGCGGTAAATATCAAAGCCGCCTGCGGGGATATTGTTGGCCGTTTCGGCAGCAAGGTGCCGGCTTCGATGGAGGAGCTTGTCAGTCTTGCGGGTGTCGGCAGGAAGACAGCAAACGTGGTTTTGGGCGGCGCTTTCGGAAGGCCGGCTATAACCTGCGATACCCATGTTATTCGTCTTTCGAGGAGACTGCAGCTTTCAAAAAATTCGGATGCTGTGAAGCTGGAGTTCGATTTGGCCGAAATAGTACCGAGGAAGGACTGGACGATGTTCAGCAATTTGCTTATCTTTCACGGCCGGAACATTTGCAAGGCCAGAAAGCCCGATTGCGAAAATTGTCCTGTTGCGAGATATTGTCTTTCGGCACATGAGCCGAGCTTGTGGTAATTTGTTGTGAAAGGAAGGTAACTATGGTTGATGTTGGCAGCAGAGCCGTTGAGGACCTTTGGCGACTTTTCAGGATAATGGCTGAATTTACCGAAGGTTTCCAGGAGCTTTCTACTGTAGGACCGGCTGTTTCGATTTTTGGCTCGTCACGGGCACGGCCGGCCGATAGATATTATAAGCTTGCGGAGAGAACGGCATCGATGTTAGTAGAGGCCGGCTTTGCGGTGATAACCGGCGGCGGGCCGGGAATTATGAAGGCTGCAAATAAAGGTGCACTTGAGGCGGGAGGGACAAGTATCGGCCTTAATATAGAGCTGCCCCACGAGCAGATGCCTAATGATTACCAGAGTCTGTCATTGCACTACAGATATTTTTTCTGCCGGAAAGTTATGTTCTTAAAATATGCTCACGGGTTTATTGTTTTCCCCGGCGGATACGGAACGATGGATGAGTTCTTCGAGTCTATTATGCTCATACAAACCCTTAAGCAGGCATCATTCCCGGTCATCTTGATGGGCTCGGAATACTGGGATGGACTTCTGCGATGGATGAAAGATAAGATGCTCAGCGAAAATAAATATATCTCACCTGACGACCTTCAGGTGTTTACGGTGGTTGACAATGCTGAAGATGCTACAAAGATTATTGTCGACTTTAGAAAAGCAGAAGGCCCTATTGGTATCACTTTACCCGAGGGAATGAAAAAGTAATCTTCTTCGGGAATTTGCTTAATCGCAAATACGGAAGAACAAAGCCTAAACCGCTAATCCTTATTTTCTGCTGCGCTTTTTTCTATAATCTCCAGGGCACAATTCAGGTGACTGAGCAAATAATCCTTTTTTGGTCCGCCGAGATGCTCCCAGGGCAGCAACTCGTCGGTTGCAAACTGTCTTTGTGCTTCTTTGTCGAGGTCCAGGCCGAATTCCGCAAAGGCTTTCTGCCAAATCTGATAGTTGAAACACTCATCCCACAAATCGAACTTCGCTCCATCCGAGAACGCTTTTTCAATAATCTTGCTGAGTCTTCTGTCACCTCTACCGATTGCAGATTCAAGCACACTTCGATTGATATCGTGAAACTTAAAGTTGACAAATTTTGCTCGCAGCCTTTTTTTCTCATCAAGTATCAATTGTTTCGCATTCTCGAAGTATTCCTTTTCTTTCTGCCCGAGCCAGCCGAACGGCGTATGGGCCTTCGGCACGAACCAGCTCACGGCGGCATTTATCTGGCCAGCTCTGCCTTTAATGTCTTTTCTTAACATAGCCAGCTCAAAACAAAGCTGAACGATTTTTTTTACGTCTTCCTCGCTTTCTCCCGGCAGCCCCGCCATAAAGTATAATTTTATCTGTCCCCATCCTGCCTGCCAGGCGGCATTCACGGCGGCAAATAAATCCTCGTCTTTCAGGGGCTTGTTGATAATCTGTCTTAACCTTTCGCTGGCTGCCTCAACGGCAATTGTGATGCCTCCTTTTCTGACTGATGTCAGAAGTTTTGGCAGAAGCTTTAGCTGCTGGTCCACGCGAAGGCTCGGCAGTGACAGGCCGACGTGTTTTTCCTCGAAATATGACTGAAGCACATCAACAAGCTGCTCGAGATTGGGATAGTCGCCGCTTGATAAGCTAAAAAGGCTGATGGTATCGAGACCTGTTGACAGGTAGCATTTTTTTGCTGTTTCTAAGATTCTGTTAATGCTTCTAAACCGGACGGGTCTTCTGCAAAAAGTTGCCTGGCAGAACCTGCATCGGCCTGGACAGCCACGCATTATCTCGATATTTATCCTGTCGTGAACTATTTGTGCGAAGGGGACAATGGGTTTCTCTACGACAGGGGCATTATTAAAGTCATCGATAACGGCATTTTCAAATCTTTTCGGAAGATTTTTTATTATTGGCCTGGGAATTTGTTTCCCATGTTTTGTTTTAAATTCATAAAAGCCGGGGACATATACGTATTCAAAGCTGCTTGCTGCTTTCTGCAGGATTTGGTTTTTACCAGAGCCGCCGTTTTTTTCGCTGATGAAAAGCTTTGCAAGCTCGACAACAGCGTCTTCACCTTCTCCGAGGATGAACATATCGAAGAAGTCGGCTATCGGCTCGCAGCAGTTAGCCATACCGCCGCCGCCTATAATTAGCGGGTCATCCTCGCTGCGGCTGCCGCTTCGAAGCGGTATGTCAGCCAAATCGAGGATGTTTAAGACGTTCGTGTAGCACAGCTCATTGGTTAAGCTAAATCCGACGATGTCGAAGCTTTTCAGCGTCGCCTTTGATTCGAGAGTGAAAATGGGGATGTTGTTTTTGCGCAACAGCTCTTCAGCGTCGAGCCAGGGAGAAAATACACGCTCTGCAGCGACTCCATTAATTTTATTAAGGATATCGTAGATAATTGCAAGGCCGGTGTGACTCATACCCACCTCATAGATATCGGGAAAGCAAAGCGCAACTGTCAATTCGCTCCGGCTCAGGTCTTTTTTTATCTGGTTAATTTCACCGCCTATATATCTCGCCGGCCTGCGAACGTAAGGTAAAAAGTGCTGTTCGATTCTTTCGGTTACTGTTGTTATTTCTTTACTATTCATAACGACATTATAAAATGAAAGGTGATAATTTTCTAATGGATATTGCGTTGTTGTAAAAATTGATACCGGCAGTGAGGCTATTATGAAAAGAAATAGTAAAAGTTTCATACCGATTGCTTTTGCTGTTATCTTTGTTTTGTCCTTTTTGTATTTTAGTTTAGTAAACGAAAGGGCTGAACCATACGAAGCGGACAGCGGCTATCGGCCGGTAATGGGAACCTTCGCCCACGTAATTGTCATCGCCGTGGAGGAAAAAGCTGCGCAAGCCTGCATCGAGGCGGCCATCGAGCAGATTAATAAAATAGATGAGCTGATGAGCTACCACAATCCGGACTCGGAAATCAGCAGACTTAACCGCAGCGCTTTTGAAAATCCAGTTAAGGTAGGGCCATTGACATATCAGGTGATTAAAAAAGCCGTTGAATTTAGCCGCCTGACCGATGGTGCATTTGATGTTACTGTTGGACCGCTTGTTGACCTGTGGCGCAGAGCCGGTGATGCCAATACTGTGCCGACCCAGCAGCAGCTCCAGGAGGCCGGCTCAAGAGTCGGCTGGGATAAACTTATCCTCGAAGACAGCGAACAGAGCGTTCAGTTTGCTGTTGATGGAATGCGGCTTGATTTGGGAGGTATAGCGAAGGGTTTTGCCATTGATAAGGCAATCGAGGCAATCGAAGAAGCTGGCGGCCTCGGCGCTCTGGTCGATATAGGTGGTGACATCCGCTGTTTCGGTAAAACGCCGAAAGGTCAAAAATACTGGCTCGTCGGTCTGCAAAATCCCGACCTTGAAAGTGAAGAACAAATTTTATTTACACTAAAGCTTTCAGCCGGCGCTGTTGCAACCAGCGGTGACTACCAGAGGTTTGTTTTAATCGGCGGCAGGCATTATAGCCATATCATAAATCAGAAGACCGGCAACAGTGCTGAGGCTCTATCCAGCGTAACTATCATCACTGATAGCGCAACCGATGCCGATGCACTGGCTACTGCTGTGAGTGTTATGGGAGCTGCAAAAGGTACTGAGTTGATTGAAAAGAGCTCCAGCACCGAAGCAATTATAATATCTGCTGCACCGGAATACAAAATCACAAAAACCAGCGGAGCAGAGAAGTTTATCAAATAAGTGGTCTTATTCAGATATGGTTTTTTCTACGGGCTGGACATTTGCTTCGATATTTTTGCCGACACGGATTATTACTTTTGTCGGGCATTTTTGCATTGCCGTTTTTGCTTTTTCGTCGTCGCTGTACTTTTGGTAATCGACTTTTGAGAGATTATCGGCGATTACGAACATATCGCTTTGTTTTGTGCACAGGCCGCAAGTGATACAGCCGGCTTTGCACATCTGACGCGTTGTTTTACTGTTCTCTTTGCTGCTGCAGGCGACGGTAATAATATTCTCTTGGGGAAACGGTACCATTTCAATTAGGTTTCGGGGACAGGCCTTTGAGCAGGCTGTGCAGCCGGTACACTTTTCGTAATCAACTATTGCGAGGCCGTCAACTATGTGCAATGCATCGAATTTGCACGCCTCGACGCAGTCGCCGTAACCGAGACAGCCGAATTTGCAGGCCTGCACGTTGGCCAGAGCATTTGCAGCGGTGCAGCTTTCGATGCCCTGATAGGTCGCGTAAAATGTTTTATCGTCCTTGCGAGCGTTGCAGTGGACGACAGGCTTTAGAGGATGGCCGCTGCCGGAGACCTGGAGGTTCAAAATATCAGCTATTTTCGCCGACGTTGCGGCTCCTCCTGGGGCACATTTGCCGATGAGTTCGGGATTTTTGGCGACTGCTTTTGCGTATGAGCTGCAGCCGGCAAAGCCGCACGCTCCGCAGTCGATGCCGGGCAGTGCTTTTTGTATTTGTTCTATTTTTGGGTCAACTTCAGCTTTCAGCTTGATGCTTGCGATAAGCAGAACCAGGGCGAAGCTGCCCCCAAGGCCGACCATTATAGCTCCTGCCGGCCAAATCTGCTGAAGCGATATGGACAATACTAGATACGATAGAATCATTTAATCATTCCTGCAAAACCCATAAAAGCAAGAGCTAACAGCCCTGCGGTAATAAGTGTTATCGGAGCACCCTTGAGGGATTTAGGTACATCTGCCAGTTCAAGGTTTTCTCTGATGCCTGCCATAATGCAGATGGCCATCGTAAAGCCGATACCTGCTCCAAAGCTGAGGACAACTGCCCTTACAAAATTGTCAATTTCCCAGAGGTTCAGAAAAAGACACAAACCGAGAATCGCGCAGTTAGTCGTTATCAAAGGAAGAAATATGCCGAAGCTTTCGTACAGCGACGGGAAGAATTTTCGCAGGTACATTTCGACGAGTTGAACGGCGCCGGCTATGACTAAAATGAAGCAGACATACCGCGTAACTTCCAGGCCGAACCTCATCAAAACGAGATGGTCTATCAGCCAGGTCAGTGTACCCGCCATTGTTACAACAAAAGTTACTGCCAATCCCATCCCGAAGGCCATATCAATTCTGCCCGATACGCCGAGATAGGGACATATCCCGAGGAACTTGCTGAATACGAGGTTGTTTATCAGCACGATTGATATAAAGCCCAGGATTAAAGCTGTTACGGTATCCATAAGTATCACCTTTTGTGTTTTTTTGTTATTTTGTTTACAAGGCCAAGCAGCAGCCCAAGTGTTATAAATGCACCTGCCGGCATTACCATCACTACCCAGGGCACGAATACTTTGTCTGAGAGAATAACGATATCGAAGATTTTTCCTGTCCCCAGCAGTTCCCTTACAATGGCAAGCACGCAAACCGCCAGTGTGAAACCGAGACCCATCCCGATGGCGTCAACGATGCTTACGGCCGGGCCGTTTTTGCTCGCACAGGCCTCGGCCCGGCATATGATGATGCAGTTGACTATAATCAGCGGAACATACGGGCCGAGAGCCTCGCTCATATCCGGTATATAAGCCTTCAGGAATAAATCTGCAATCGTTACAAAGGTTGCTATTGTCAGCGTGAAAATTAATATTCGCAGGTGAGGTTTTAACAGGTTGCGCATCAGGCTTACTACGATGTTACTGCACAAAAGCACAAATATCACACAGCCGCCCATCGTAATCGCAGGCTTTACCGCCGCTGTTACTGCCAGTGTCGGGCACATCCCCAGCAGCAGCCGGAAGACCGGGTTCTCGCTCCAAAGTCCTGCGGCGAATGTATCGGATAGTAACACTGTGTCTGTTTTATTTGCCATTAGTTATCAATCCTTCTGCCTGCAGTTTTTCTTTTATTTTGTTTGTATATGAGTTGAATATTTTTACGACAGCCTCGCTGCTGACGGTAGCGCCGCTTATAGCAACTATTTTGGAATCGATTTTCTTATCGTCACCTGTTTTAACAAGCTCAAAATCGCCGAACGGCGCCCCTGCATACTGGCTGTTGTAGAATTCATCCTTGATTCTGTCGCCGAAGCCGGGCGTCTCGTTGCTTGACAAAACCTTAAAGCCGTAGAATTTTGTAAGCTCTGCATCGACGGCTATCACCACCTTAATTTTGTCTGCAAAGCCGGGCCCTTCTGCAATGTATGCGAAACCGATTGTGTTACCCCCGACATCTATAGCTCTATATAAATCCGTCTTTACGGTCTTGCTTTTGCTCAGCTGTATTACAACCTCGTCCAGCGCCAGCGCAAAGTCGTTGGCGTCGGTGATTAGCTCAGCCATTTTCTTATTTAATTTTTGTTGCTCATTTTGTTCGATTTTATCCCGCAGAGCGGCATTTGCTGCTGCCAGAAGCAGCCCGAAGATAAATGATGTGATAATCAGCAGCCAGCTTTGCTGCAGGAAAAATTTTACTTTAGACATTCGGTTTACCTCCTGCTGGTGTAAGTTTGCAGAGTCTGTCAATCAATGGCGTTACCGCATTCATTAAAAGTATCGAGAACATCACGCCTTCCGGGTATTCACCCACGATTCTGATAAGCATTGTGATTGTCCCCACGCCGATACCGAAGAGCCACATACCCTTAATGCTCAGTGGGGCTGTCACCGGGTCGGTTGCTATAAAGAAGGCGCCGATTAAAAGCCCGCCGCAGAGTAAGTGAGCAACAGGATTGATATTGGCCTGCGGCTCGATTAGGTAAGCAACAAGTGCAAAGACGAAGGCGGATAACAGAACTGCCAGCGGGGTATGAAAATTGATAGTTTTTCTTATTAGAAGATAGATACCGCCTATCAATAAAGCCAGTGCGCTGGTTTCACCAATACAGCCGCCGACATTGCCGAAAAATAAGGCTCTCATTTGTTCGTTTACTATTTCGGTGTCTTTACCTTTTTTTACAGCTTCTTTACTCAATGCAAGCGGCGTTGCCTGAGTTCGAATGTCACTGTAGTCGGCGGTTGTTTTTATTTGCGGCATTGCTGGATCGATAGTCGCAGGTACTGTCCAGGTGGTCATCAGGACCCCGAAACTTGCCATCAAAAAAGCCCTGCCGGCCATTGCGGGATTGAAAATATTAGCTCCCAGCCCGCCGAAAACCATCTTGCCTATCGCTATCGCAAAAACAGAGCCTATCACGGCAGCCCAAACGGGCAACTTCGGCGGAATCGAAAATGCAAGTATTATGCCGGTAACTACCGCACTGAGGTCGCCGAGAGACTCAAGGGGATTTTCCTTTTTTAGTAAGAGGTTGCAAACATATTCGGTTAGGACCGCAGAAATTACACAGGCGGCTGTTAGAATCACTGCATATACTCTGAAAAAGATTATCGCCGCGACCATGGCGGGTGACAGGCCGATTATAACATCCAGCATCACGCTGCGTGTGGACATCGGCCCGCTTATATGTGGGGCAGGTGAAACTTTTAGCTCACTAAGCATTTATTGATTTCCTTCTGTCAACTGTTTTACTGCGGCATCTTTTTTTTCTTTCTGGCAAGATAAATTTTCCCTGTTTTTATATATCCGGTTAATTCTATATTGGCTGGGCAGACGTAGCTGCAGCAGCCGCACTCGATACAGGCGTTGATGTAATAGCTTTCAGCCAGTTCAAGCTTATTGTATTTGACTGCGTGTGCTATTTTTGTAGGATTTAATCTTTCCGGGCAGGCCTGCAGGCACCTGCCGCAGCGAATGCAGGCTGTCTGTCTTCTCTCGAATTTTGCCTTGCCGATTTGTTCACCGGTCAGGATTGTTATTGACCCTGTTGTTTTTGTAATAGGCGTTGACAAATCGCCGATAGCCAATCCCATCATCGGCCCGCCGAGTAAAACTTTGGCGCTTTTTTGAGTAACACCGCCGCAGAAATCAATCAACTCGCCGACAGTTGTTCCGACAGCTACGTAAAAATTTCCGGGTTTGCTAACAGCCTCGCCGGTGACGGTGACTGTCCTGTGTGTTAGGGGCCTGCCGAGCACAACAGCCTCGGCTATCGCCGCACAGGTTGCAATATTGAGGACCACAAGACCTATCATAGGAGGGATTCCACCTGTGGGGACGTTTCTGGCGAGTATCGATTCGATAAGCTGTCTCTCACCGCCCTGCGGGTACTTCGTTTTTACCTCGACCACCTCAATATTTTCGCTATTTTTGCTATCGAGAACTGCCCGCCGCATAGTTTCGATGGCTTGCGGCTTGTTGTCCTCGATACCGATAAGTACCCGCTCGACGCCGCAGGCCTTTCGTGCCAGTTTGATGCCGGCCAGTACTTGATAGGTCCACTCAAGCATAATTCGATAGTCGCAGGTTATATATGGTTCGCACTCGCAGCCATTGATAATCAAAGTGTGTTTTGGTAATCGTGGGTTTGGTTCGATTTTCACTCTTGTCGGAAAGCCTGCGCCGCCCATTCCCACAATGCCTGCATTGCGAACAGCATCGCAAATCTGCTCTGATGTGTATTTTGACTGGTCAAAATTACCGTCGAATTTGTCAGAACAAGGATACTTTTGCGGATTGTTTTCAGTATCGGTTTCGATAATTATTCCCATACATCGGCCGAGCACGGGGTGCGGCTGAAGCGAGACTTCTTTGACCTTGCCGTTAATGGGTGAATGGACCGGTGCCGAGACGAACGCATCACTATCGCCGATTTTTTGGCCTGCTTCTATGCTGTCAGCCTTTTTCACCAGCGGCTCACAGACCGCTCCAACATGCTGGCTAAGTAAAATCGTCGCCTGTTTTATAGCGGGCCCGGCTGATATTGCACATTCGCTTGTTAGAGCCTTCTTTTCCAGCGGGTGCGTCCCGCCTCGGAACGTCTTTTTGCCTTTGATGGCTGTTAATTCCATTTTAAGGTGCTTTATTAAATTTGTTACATATTTTTTTGAAGATAAAGGTTGAAACTAATGTTACTGAAACGGCTGTGAAAAGGCTGAGTACGACAACCAGCCATTCCGTATTAAATGCCCGGCTGAAAATGCTTTCGAAAAAGGCTATCGAGGTGATAAATACTATCGACGGCAGCATAAACGCTAAAACAACCTTCGAGGTTACTGGGCCGGCTCTGCTGTGGCCGAGCTTGTTATAAACCTCTTCACAGGTATGCCTGTATCTACAGCCTTGGCAATTTTTTTCTTCAAACTGCATAGTATTTTCGTTATAAAATAAACTTCAATTTATAATAGATATTATTTGGGCTTTCAAACATATTTTTAAAGGGCACGATTATGATAAGAAAAACACTGTTGATATCATTGCTTTTTGTTGTTTGCCTTATAAGCGGCTGCTATACCAATCCAATTACAGGCAGAGACGAATTGATGCTTGTTTCCGAACAGCAGGATTTTGAAATAGGCAAAAGATACGCGCCCGAAGTGGAGACTCAGATGGGCGGGCTGGTTCCGAGTCCGGTACTGCAAAACGTGGTCGATAGTGTGGGTCAGAAAGTCGCAGGTGTCAGCCAGAGGCCCGACTATGATTATCATTTTGCTGCTCTGGACCACGAATCAATGAACGCTTTTGCATTGCCCGGCGGTTATATATTCATAACAAGAGGTATGCTCGAGAAGCTCGAATCCGAGGCTCAGCTTGCAGCCATTCTCGCACATGAGACAGCCCACGTCGTCGCCCGTGACACAGCCGCCGCTATGAGCAGAGACATCGGGATAAACGTTGTACTTTCCGCAGTTACCAGTGAGGAGACTTCAGGAACACTTTTGACGGTCACTGACGTAACCAACCAGATTCTGGGACTGGGCTACAGCAGGGAGGATGAGAAGACAGCGGATTTGGCCGGCCTGGATTATATGGTTGCAGCAGGGTATAATCCGAATGCAATGGTCGAAACTATGAAGATGCTCAAAGCTGAAAACGACTCCAGGCCGATAGAGTTTTTCTCAACGCACCCAAACCCTGAGAATCGGATTGCCTATGTGGAGGAAAAAATTCTCCTGAACTACTTTCAGCCCGAAAGGCTGAGAACCGGCAAAGAAGATTACACAAAATATGTTCTCGACGAGCTTGAATAGGGAATTTTGCTGTTGATTTTTAACTATTTACGGTGCAGACCGGCCGCTGATTTACTCAGTGAGCAGGCCAGATTTTGAGCTGTTCGTCTTCCTCTTCTGCCATTTGCGTAATCCGTGCAGGCTCTTCCGGCATACCGGTTCGTGCAGAGAGATATGCTGCTTCAATTAGTGCCATTGTGCCAAGATAGTCTTCGCCGCTGCCGTCAAGCTTGTGTTCCTGGGGCGACAATATACTTAAGGCAAAATCATTCAAAAGTTTGATAAGGCATACGTGTTTATTATGATTGTACTCTTTTTCATCGATTAGTTTGCCGGTACTGTCACGGATGGTCAGATTCGTATGGCTGACTGTTAAGGTCTTGTCTCTGCTGTGGACCTGTAGATATTCTTTTTCGGGCCAGATACCGGGCTGGCGTGACATAATAAGATTAGCCGACAGAGCAGGATTGAATTTCATCGTTACAACAACCGTGTCCTCTGTCAGATAAACTCGCTGCTGTTTTTCCCCCGCCGTGTTGGTCATTAAACAATAAACCTGCTGAGGCAGGCCGAAGTTCGAAACAATCAGGTCGACAAGGTGAAAGCAATTGCGCAGCAGAACACCGCCGCCGGAAAGCTTCCAGTCATCCTGCCAGGCCGGGTGTTTGCTTTCGCCGCTGTAAAAAACAGCATTTATCAAAAACGGCTGCTCAAGTGGATTTTCCGTGAGATATTTTGCGAAATCTACAAAGCTTTGTGTGAATCTGCTCGGATTGGCGACAGCGAATTTCACATCTTCTTTTTTTGCAAGATGCGTGAGCTGCGCAGCCTCTTCGAAGTTCCTGGCTGGCGGTGCCAGTTTCATAACATTAAACTTTTTTTTCATTGCCGCACGAACATACTCATCGCAACTGTAAATCGGTGCTGCAACAAGTAAGGCATCGAACTGATTTTGTATTATGAGCTGGCGGTAATCGTCGAAGCCTGCGCAGTTGTACTGCGCCGAGATTTTCTCGGTCAGCGGCGTATCCTTGTCCGCCACCGCATCAATGTTGAAACAATCAATTTTCGAGGCTGCCTCGAGCAGCAATCTGCCGTTCTCATCCAACCCCAGTACCGCAATCTTAAGTTTATCCTTGTTCATAGGATGCTACATATTCAAATCAGGTTTGCAATTCATACAGGTTGATTCAGTTTTTAAGAGATGTCGTCATCCCTGCTGTAGTATTTCTACTCGATACCTTTATTATCATCCTCGGTTTTTGTTGCCATAGAGTAGCCGTTATCCTGGCGTTCGTGATTTACCTTTAGCTTCTGCTCGTAAAGCCGAACCACATCGTCAGCGTCGAGTCCAACACACTGCGCGAGGCTTATCCAGAAAAAAAGCATATCTATAACTTCTACCCTTGCATTCTGCAAATCGTGCAGCATAAACCGCCTGCCTGCTTTTGCTTCCTTGCACCAGTGTTTCCAGTAAGTGCAGTCCCGCAGTTCCTCAAGCTCATTGCTCATAGCTGCAATGTAATTGTTGAGCCATTGCCCTGCTTTCTGTTGGTCGAAGTTGGCTCGCAG
>Ga0315550_1001347_pt1 | contig 15225 bp, 16 predicted proteins | sample SalMarSW160190MG_2_FD_203100 | JGI IMG/M metagenome (GOLD analysis project Ga0315550, IMG submission 203100) | Salt marsh sediment microbial communities from the Plum Island Ecosystem LTER, Massachusetts, United States - Salt Marsh Sediment SW1601-90 ... | reverse complement strand
CAGCAAAGCGGTGAAATCTAATGTTGAAAAACCTCAAGAGTGAAAGCCTGAATATCGCAACCCAGGAGCAGATCAAAGTCTTCATCATTGAATCGGGATTGAAAGCAGGTGACCTGCTGCCGACGGAGAAGGCTCTGGAGGAACAGCTGGGGATCAGCCGGACTTCGATCAGGGAAGCGCTGCGTTCCCTGGAAGCCATCGGTATCGTGGAGAGCAGGCACGGGGTGGGCCGCTTTCTCCGGGAGTTCAACTACGACGCCATTCTCGAAAATCTGTCGTACAACATCAACGTCAACGTAAAAGACTTCCGGGAAATAATAGACGTGCGCATGGCCCTGGAGTCCTCCTTCCTCGAGAAAGTCGTACCCCGCATGGATGAGAATGATATTCATCAGTTGTACGAGATTCTGGAAAAGATGGCCGAAGAAGTCAATGCTGGAGAAGAAGAGCAGCAGCTGATACGGGTACATACGGAGTTTCACCTGAAACTCTATGAGAAGGAGAACAATAAGCTGTTGCTTCATCTCATTCGGATCTTCGCCACCATTCAGCGTATGCTCACGGTGGCAAATCGCTACCACACATCGAACCGCAAGGAGTTCATAGAGCTTCACCGTAGGCTCGTGCAGGCGATCGAAAAAAGAGATCCCGTGCTTGCCGTAAACCGCCTGTTCGAGCACTTCAAGGACGTGGTGGCCTGGATCCAGGAACATGAGAATGAGGAAAGGAGGTGATTTGAGGTTATCTATCCGTCAGAGTTTTTTCGTGGTCCGTGAGATCACAGCAGAATCTTAAATCGAAAAGCCAACAGGAGGTAGTTATGAAGAAGGCGCTGATTTGCGCGGTTCTGTCTGTTTGTGTGGTTGGACTGCTGTTCGGCGGCGGTCAAACAGAGGTCCGGACGATCAAGCTGGGACACATTCGCGATGAGGGGCATCCGACCCACATGGGTGCTCTCGAGTTCGCAAAACTGGTAGAACAGCGCACCGACGGCCGCATCAAGATAGAGGTATTTCCCAACAGCCAGCTGGGCGGCATTCAGGAGATGTTTACCCAGATCCAGACCGGAGATTTGGAAATGGTATACGGAGGTATCAACACCCTCGGATTCATCGACGGCGGCGATGCTTTTGAAATTACCGCGATCCCATTTCTCTACCGTGATTACGAGCATATGCGAAATTCCCTGAAAGCGGATTTTTTCAAGCCCGTATTCGAAGAGGCGGAGAAAAAGACCGGCATAAAAGTGCTGAACGTAGCCGGGGATACGGCGCCCCGGGGCTTGTCAGCAAACAGGCCGATCAGGAAACCGGAAGACTTCAGGGGTTTGAAGATCCGGACCGCAGCCAGCGAAGTGGTACTCAGGGTTATGAAAAAACTAGGTGCCCTTCCGCAGCAAATCCCCTTTGCCGAACTGTACGTGGCGCTAAAAACCGGCGTCGTGGACGCACAGGAAAACGGTGCTATCGTGGTTAAAAACAACTCGCTGTACGAAGTCCAGGATTATTACATGAAAACAGACTATATCCGGGATGTCGAGACCTTCTACATAAACCCTGAATTTTGGAACTCGCTGTCTGCAGAGGATCAGCAAATCCTGATGGAGGCCAGCGAAGAAGCCGGGGCCCTGGTCACCAAACTCACTCAGGAGCAGCTCAAGGAGGCTTATGATTTTCTGGATACGAAGATAACGGTTATACGGCCGCCTGAGCTCGATCTGGCGGCGATCCGCAAGGTGCTGGAAGGAACCTTTGCAGATTGGGAAGGTGTCAAGTGGCCGAAAGGTCTGCTGGCGAATATTCGAGGGCTGTAAAACCGTAGTCAAAGCCTGACAGCGGTAATTATTCAGATCGGGGAAGGACGGGCTTGACCGGCCTTCCCCGATCACGATTGGAAAGAAAAAACACACCCAATGATCGTAGTACTTTTTGGACTACTGTTCCTGCTGATAGGATTCGGATTCAGTATCTGGTCGGCCATGGGAATCAGCGGCGTGATCTACATCCTGCTTCGGGGCGACGTGTCCCTGCGAATCGTGGTCTCCCAGATGGTGGGGGGCGTGGATTCCACTACCCTGGTGGCCATTCCCTTCTTCATCTTCGTGGGCAATTTGATGAACCACTCGGGAATCACTCGAAAACTGGCCGACTTCGCCGACTTCTTCGTGGGCCGATTTCGCGGCGGTCTTGCCTATGTGTCGATCGTCGTCAGCGTCATTATGGCGGGCGTTTCAGGATCCGCCGTGGCCGACGCCAGCTCGGTCTCCGCTGTGCTGCATCCCATCATGCGTCAGAGAGGTTACGACGATACCTTTTCCGCCTCGATTAATGCCAGCTCGGCGGTTATCGGCCCGATCTTTCCACCCAGCATCCCAATGATCTTCATAGGCGTCATCACCGGACTTTCCATCGGCCGTTTGTTCCTCGGCGGAGTCGTACCGGGTCTGTTGATGGCCGCTTTTCTCTGGGTGGTGTCAGCCGTGGAAAGCGGGCGTAAAAAATACCCGCGGGTCGAGGCACAATTCAACCTCAAACGTTTCCTTGCGGTGCTGAAGGACACAGCTCTGGCCGTCCTGGCTCCCGCGTTCGTGTTGGCCGGCGTTATCTTCGGATTCGTAACCCTGGTCGAAGTGGCGGCCCTTGCCATACTCTACGTCCTGTTTCTGTCGCTCGTCGTGTACAGAACCATATCCCCGAAAAAGCTATTTGGCATCTTCGTGGAAACCGCAGTGTTCTCTTCCTCCATCATGATCATCTTCGCCGTGGTGGGTCTCTACCAGTACATCGTCGCTTCCGAGCAGTTGGGCCAACAGTTGTTGTATCTGGTGGAATCCCTCCACATGGGGAAAAACGTCTTTCTCCTGTTTACATTGATCTTCTTCTTACTGATGGGCTGCGTTCTCGATGCTGTACCGGTTATGCTTATCTTTTTTCCGGTGTTACTGCCCATAGCGTTGCGCCTGGGCATCGATCCCACCCATTTCGGGGTGATTGTCGTTTTGAATCTCATGATCGGCCTGCTCACACCGCCGATAGGGGCATTGCTGTTCATCCAGACCAAGATCGCCAATCTGCCCTTCAACACCCTGGTTCGGGCGATCTGGCCCTACACCTTGGCGCTGATAGGGGTGCTGATCCTGGTCACCTATGTGCCGGCATTGATCCTCTGGATACCCAACCTGGTGTTCGGAGTGGGAGGATAAGATCATGCAGAAGATATGCAACGGCCTGCACTGGTTCCTGGCCCGGTTCAGCGGAGTGCTTTTCGCCGGTGTTTTTGCCGTAACAGTTTTAAACATCAGTTTGCGAAACCTCGGCGGCGTTACCTGGCTCTGGATCCCCGGCGTCTCTCGCCTGTTGTTCATCTGGACTGTGTTTATGGGAACAGCCGTTCTGTATGAACGAAAAGATCACCTGATCATGGATTTCTTCGTCAGCAAACTGGCACCTGAGAAGCAGGCCAGGCTCCAGCTGGCCATCAACATCGTCTTTCTGGTGTTCCTCGTTCTATTCGTGATCTACGGGCTGAACATTGCAAAGGTTAGAATGCGGACATCTTTCGAGACCTGGAAATTTCCCACCGGCGTCGCCTATCTGGCAGCACCGGTATCAGGATCGATCATGATCCTCTTTTGCATCAACAAAATCCGTCGCTTTCTGAAAGGACAGAGGAATGAACAAGGAGTTTGAGTCGTATTTGAGCGCCATATCGACCATCGCGTCCAAAATCGCTTCTGAGGAGAAGGTGATCACTGAGGCGGCCAGGGTGATGGCCCAATCGATCGCCGCCGATGGTATCATACACGTTATCGGGCCCGGGGGACACTCCAACATGGCTGTCGAAGAGGTCTTGTGGCGGGCCGGCGGCCTTGTTCCGATCAACGCGATCCTCGATGCCGGCACGAATCTGATTCACGGCGCCAAACGCTCCAACTACGTTGAACGCACCCCCGGTTATGCCCAAAAAATTCTGGACGCCTACCGGGTGGGCCGCCACCCCGGCGAAGTCATCATCATCGCCAATGCCTACGGTATCAACGCCATGTGCCTGGACACGGTGACAGAGGCCAAGAGGAGAAAGATGGTGACAATCGCCGTTACCTCCAGGGAGTTCGCCGACAGATTGCCAAAAGATCACCCCTCCCGCCACCCTTCGGGGAAAAATCTCTACCAGGAGGCGGATTATTTCATCAACTGTCACCTTCCTTACGGCGACGCGGTTGTCGAGGTAGAGGGGTGCCGGCAAAAAACAGGTCCGACGGCCACACTATGCAACGTGGTTGCGATGAATCTGCTCGTCATAGAGACGGTAAAACAGCTCGTTGCCCTCGGTGTGGATCCGCCGCTGTGGATGAGTGCCAATCTGCCCGGCGGGGATGAGGAAAACAAAGCCTTCGAAGAAAAATACATTCCCCTGATCAAACATCTCGGTTGATCAGGGACTCTGGCGGTGAGAAAAGCAGCTAGATCGCGGATATCCGCTCTTTGATCCGCCGGACGATCGAATCGGTATCCAGGTTATGGAAGCGCAGCAGATCCTCCCGATCCCCCACGCCGACGAACAGGTCCGGGATGGCCATGGTCTCCAGAGGCACGGGGGAACCGATCTTTGAAACCTGTTCGGCGACGGCGCTTCCGAATCCGCCGCAGAGGTTGTGCTCCTCCAGGGTAACGATCAGCTTGACCGCCTCCGAGCTTCCCGACAGGGCGGCCCGCACCGCTGCGGCGTCGATCGGTTTGATGCTCGGGTGGTCCCAGACCCCGGCGGATATTCCCTCCTCCGCCAACAGCTCCGCCGCTTCCAGAGCTTTGTGCACCATGTAGCCGCTGGCCAGGATCGAGACCTCCGCACCCTCCCGCAGCTGGATGGCTCTGCCGATCATCGGCCCCTCCGGGTTTGAAGGCACATCCGGTTCCTGCCCGGAGCCCAGGCGGATATATACCGGACCTTCGGCATCGTAGGCCTCCCGGATCGCCTTCTCGATCTGCCGGGCGTTCGAAGGCTGAAGGACCTTCATATTGGGGAAGGAGCGTACCACCGCCAGGTCCTCCGTCCCGTAGTGGGTCGAGCCCAGAGGGGCCCCGCTGATCCCGCTCATAATCGGAACGAACAGCACGTGCAGATTGTTGTAGCAAACGTCGGTTCGAACCTGCTCGCAGGCCCGCATGTAGATGAAGGGGCAGATGGAAGTAACGATCGGCACCTTCCCCTCGAAGGCAAGTCCGGCGGCGATGCCGACCATGTTCTGCTCGCAGATGCCCACGTTGAGAAAGTTGTCGGGGCGGGCGTCTTTGAATCCCAGGACGTGACAGGTGCGGGCCAGGTCGGCTGCCAGCACCATGCAGTTGTCCCTCTCCGTTCCGAGCTCGACCACCGCCTTTCCGAACCGCTCCCGGGGATTGAAGGTGCTCCACTCAGCCGCCACTGACGGCCTCCCCGGCAAGCTGCTCCCGCCTTCTCTCCAGCTGCTCCAGCGCCCGCCGGGCCTCTTCCGTTCCCGGAGCCGGCCCGGTGTTGTGGTAGTTCACCACGTTCTCCATGAAATCGACGCCCCTGCCCTTCACCGTGTTGGCGATCAGCAGAGAGGGCTTACCCGCTTCGAAAGGCACGCTCCCGAGCACTTCGCTAAGCGCACCCAGATCATGACCGTCGACGCTTCTGCAGGCCCAACCGAAGGCTTTGAACTTGTCCGCGATCGGCTCGATGGAGAGGAGCTCTTCGGTATCGGCGTCGCTCTGCAGACCGTTGCGGTCGATGATCATGACGAAGTTTTCCAGCCGGTGATGGGCGGCGAACAGCGCCGACTCCCACACCACGCCTTCCTGGATCTCCCCGTCCCCCACGAGCACGAACACCCGGTGCCTCTTCCCGTCCGTTTTCGCGGCGACCGCCATGCCCAATCCGACGGGGGGACCGTGCCCCAGAGAGCCGGTTGCCAGCTCCACCCCGGGCAGGCCTTGAACCGGATGTCCTCCCAGGTACGAATTGAGGTCGTAGTAGGTGTCCAGAGTGGAAACGGGAAAGTAGCCGCGCTGGGCCAGGGTGGCGTAAAGGGCGGTGCAGGCGTGCCCCTTGCTGAGGAGAAAGCGGTCCCGCTCCGGGTGATGGGGATCGTCGGGATCCAGGCGCATCACGGCGAAAAACAGGGCCGTGAGGATCTCCACCATGGAGAGGGCGCCTCCCGAGTGCCCCTTACCCTTGCCAATGATCATCCGCATCACGTTGAGGCGGATCTCCGCGGCGTGTAGCTCCATCCGACGAGTATCAGGTTTTAAAGGTTCAAGCATTTCTTATGCACCGTCCCTGAGTTGTGGATGATAGCACAAACGGGACGGTTAGTCAGGGGGCTGCAAAATCCACCGTCAAAATCCGCTTGTCTACACAATCAGATCTATACCAGCCCCTGGTCGATCATGGAATCGGCAACCTTCTTGAAGCCGGCGATGTTGGCGCCGTTGACGTAGTTCCCCGCAGCACCGTACTCCTCCGCGGCCAGACGGCAGGCCTGATGGATGTTGATCATGATGCTGTGCAGCTTGGAATCCACCTCCTCCCGGGACCAGCTCATGTGCATGCTGTTCTGGGCCATCTCCAGACCGGAACAGGCCACGCCGCCGGCGTTGGCCGCCTTGGCCGGGCCAAACAGCACGCCCTTGGAGATCAGAAACTCCGTTGCCTCCAGGGTCGTGGGCATGTTGGCCCCTTCGGACATGCAGATGCAGCCCTTCTCAACAAGAGCCTTGGCATCCTCCAGGTCCACCTCGTTCTGGGTGGCCGAAGGCAGGGCAATCTCCACCTCGGTCAAACCCCAGGGACGCTTACCCTCGGCGTACTTGGCCTTTTTGTAGGTCTGCGCGTATTCCTTGATCCGGCCGCGGCGGATGTTCTTCAGCTCCATGACGAACTCCCACTTCTCCTCATCCACACCGTCCTCATCCACGATGGTTCCGTTGGAATCGGAGAGGGTCACCACTTTGGCTCCAAGCTGGTTGAGCTTTTGAATCGTGTATTGGGCCACGTTTCCCGAACCGGACACCGCCACCCGTTTCCCCTCGAAGTTCATGTCTTTGGTACCCAGCATCTCCTGGGCGAAGTAGACGTTGCCGAAGCCGGTGGCTTCCGGGCGGATCAGACTTCCACCCCAGTTCAAGCCCTTGCCGGTGAACACCCCTTCGAAGAGGTTGCGCAGGCGTTTGTACTGGCCGAACATGTAGCCGATCTCCCGGCCACCCACACCGATGTCCCCGGCAGGCACGTCCGTGTTGGCGCCGATGTGGCGGAACAGCTCGTTCATGAAACTCTGGCAGAAGCGCATCACCTCCTCGTCACTCTTACCCTTGGGATCGAAGTCGCTTCCCCCCTTGCCGCCGCCCATGGCCAGGCCGGTGAGGCTGTTCTTGAAGGTCTGTTCGAAACCGAGGAACTTGAGGATGCTCAGGTTCACGGAGGGGTGAAAGCGGATGCCCCCCTTGTAGGGCCCGATGGCGCTGTTGAACTCGATGCGATAGGCCCGGTTGACGTGATAGTCTCCCCGATCATCCTGCCAGGGAACGCGAAAGGTGATCACCCGCTCCGGTTCGATCAGCCGCTCGAGGATCGCCGCCTTGCGGTACTTGGGATCTCGTTCCACCACCATGGCCAAAGAGCCGAGCACCTCCCGAACGGCCTGCAAGAACTCCTTTTCCCAGGGATATCGTTTGCTCACCTGTTCGATCACATCGTTCACATAATTGCCCATGATTGCCTCCTCCAAAGTTTTGTTCAGCGCCTGCGAAATTGGCTGTTCTTTTTTTCAATTTTAAATCAAAATTTTGTTTTAAACAATATTCCTCTGAAAGGATTTTTGAAGATTTGCTCGATTTTCTTCTGACTGGTGAGAATGGATTTCTGAGGATACAGGGAGTGCGGCCGGTGGAATCAACGGGCCGCTGGGGCGATCCGGGCTGTGATCGAGCGGATGCCGTCCGCCAGCGTCTCGGGCAGAGGATTCCCCCGAGCAGCCGCCGCCAGAAGATCGTCGATGCCCTCCTCGAAGGGAACCGAGCCCAGCAGGGTGGTACCGTATGTCTCGGCCAGCTGCGCCGCCTGGGAGTCGGTGCCGGAACGAACCATGTTCTCGATCACTCCGACCATGGGCACCTTCAATTCACTGAGCATGGCGAGAAGCCGCTCCACAACGTGCAGTACCAACCGGGACGGCGTGGTGACAACCAGAAACTCCGGATGCCGCAGATAGCGCAGCACATCGAAGATCTCGTCGCCGATGCCGGGGGGCATATCGATCAGGAGGATATCCAGAGGATCCCAGATCGTGATCGCCAACAGCTCCAGCATCGCCTGACTGACTTCGCTGCCCCGCAACGGTACCGCATGCTCCCGGCTGAAAGCGACAAAGCTCATGAAATCCAGGTTGCCCGCCCGAAGAGGTTTGATCCCGGATTCTTCCTCGGGAAAGTCCAGCCGGACGTCCAGGAGCAGGTGGGCCGAGGCGCCCTGGAAGTCCAGATCCAGAAGACCGGTCCGGTACCCTCTCTGGGCGAAGCTCAGGGCCAAGAGGGCTGCGCATACGCTCTTGCCCACACCGCCCTTGGCGCTGGATACGGGGATGATGCGCCCCACCGGCTCCAGGCGTTTGCCGATCACATCGAGCCGGGGGTCAATCATCGCTCAAGTCTATGGATTTGATAGTGACGCCCCGTCCCCTCTCCAGGACAAAGTCGGGGCTTCCACAGGCAGGGCAGCGCATGTACACGTGCGCCGCCTCCGGAAGGAAGTGAATCGCCTCCAGCTCCTCCTCCCCCAGGCCCGCATGCTCCTCCAGGAGCCATTCGCTGCCGCAGGCGTTGCAGCGAAACGACGCCTTTTCTGTTTCGAAGTGAAACACATCGTAGCTGAAGGGGCGCTCGGAGAGCAGATTCTGCAAACCCATCGAAAACACCTCCATCTCGATGCGCTGCAGTTCCCCGATGAGCACCTGCACGGACAGTACCCGCTTGCGGCCGTTTTCCTCGTACAGACGCTCGACCGTGGAAATCACGGCGTCCGCCAATGCCCACTCGTGCATCTACTCGTTCTCGAGACGGGAGATGATCTCCGGAAACTCGTACACGACCAGGCCGTTGTCCTCTACCTCCATGCGGACGTGCGTCCCGTCGACCATGCCGTTGATCACCTCCTCCGCCTCCCGGATGCCCAAATCCGTCTCCAGGACGATATCGGAGATGGTCAACCTGCCCGCGTGTTCGAAGGCGATCCGGAAGATCCGATTTTCGATACCCCGCGCCCTGGCGGGAGGGGAGAAGTCGAATCCATCGTGCAGCCGCCAGCGCTCCCGGGAGTTGAGGCGACTTGGGTTGTTGAACAGCTCATTGAAGAAGCGTATGCCGAACCGGAAGATCAGAAATATGAACAGTGCCGGGAACAGAATCCCGACGAAAAAAAACCCGTTAACCATCACGAGCGATCCTTCTGGATGCTCTTAATCTTTTCTTTGAGCTCGTCGACCGAATCGGCCATCGTGCTAACCAGGGTACGGATAAAGGGATCGCTTACCTTGTACACCCGCTTGTTGCCGTGCACCTCGGAGCTTACGATTCCCCTGCGTTTCAGCACGGCCAGATGCTGGGAGACCACCGGCTGGGACTGCTCCAGACAGTTCCACAGCTCCGACACGCAGGTTTCCTCGCCCAATTGAATGGCACAGAGTATCTTCAGCCGCAGAGGGTGTCCGCAGGCTTTCATCATTGACGCTAGTTCGTCGATATTTGCCATATTACTATATAGCATAACTCGTTTATAACAATTGGGCAAGCACACGGGCGTTGTTGTTTCAGGCCTTGTTGATTGCCCTTTCCATTTTCACTATATTTCCTAAAATAGTTATCAACCATGAGTTCGATTTACCTCGATTGGGCAGCCACGGCTCCACCGGATCCGGAAATCCAGGGACAAGTTCAGCGGATCGCGCAAACGATCTACGCAAACCCTTCAGCCGCGCACGGTCCGGGGCGGGAGGCGGAAAAACGCCTGGGCGACTGCCGGCGCCGGATGGCCGACCTGCTCGGCTGCAACCCATCCGAGGTGGTGTTCACCTCCGGTGCAACCGAGTCGAACAACATGGTTCTTTTTTCCCTCCTGCACAAGAAGCAGGACCGCCGCATCCTCGTCAGCGGAATCGAGCATCCCTCCATCTACGAACCCGCCCAAACATTGAAGCGGCTGGGGTTCGAGGTCACCCAGGTAGCGGCGGATTCTACCGGAAGGATCGATCCCGAGCGCATTCTCTCCGCCCTGGATGATCGAACCGTTCTGGTAGCGGTGATGCTTGTAAACAATGAAACCGGCAGGGTTCAGCCTGTAGGTGAAATCGCCGAAGCGGTCCGGGACTACCAGAAGCGCAGCGGCAAGAAGATTCTGCTGCACAGCGATGCGGTCCAGGCTTTCGGTAAGATCCCCTTCGACCCCTGCCGGCTCGACGTGGACAGCGCGGCCTTGAGCGCCCATAAGATAGGCGGGCCCCGGGGAGCCGGCGCCCTGTTCGTGCGCGGGGGACGGATGCAGCAGTTCCTCTTCAGCGGCGGCGGGCAGGAGTACGGCATGAGACCGGGCACGGAAAACCTACCCGGGATCTTTGGTTTCGTTCTGGCCGCGGAGAAAGCCCTCGGCGCGATGGAAGAAAATCTCAGACGCGCCGAAGCGGCCGGGAGGACCTTGATCGAAGAACTCGAACGGCTTCCCGGCGTAGCACTGATCCCGGCAGATCGCCCCGCCGGCGGAGCCGGGGATTACTCGCCCTACATACTCAATCTCGCCATCCCCCCTATACCCGGAGAAGTGCTGGTCCGTGTTTTAGAGGAGGAGGGGTTCATAGTGTCCACCGGATCGGCCTGCTCCTCGAAGAAGAAGGACCGCTTCCGGGTGCTGGAGAACATGGGTATCCCGCGGCGGATGGCTTTCTCCGCCCTGCGCGTTTCCACGGGGCCGGGCGTGGGCAGCGCCGAGTTGTCGGCTCTGGCCGGGGCGCTCGCGCGCAGGGTCCCGGAGCTCATAAAGGCCACCAGGGGTTGAGCATGGACTCCCTCTACCTGATCAAATACGGCGAGCTCTCGCTCAAGGGGAAGAACCGGGGCGAGTTCGAGGCACGGCTTCGGGAAGACATTCGTTCGAAGCTCGCCGCCGTGCCTATACGGCTTCGCAGGGAGTGGGGCCGATTGTACCTGTATCCCCCCGCCGGGCAAAAATTGGAGGAGTCTGCACGGACGATCGAAAATACCCTGGCCCGCACCTTCGGGATCGTCGGCTTTGCCAAGAGCCTCGTCGTGGCTCAGGATATCGAAGAGATCAAAAAGGCCTCCACTCTGCTGTCTGAAGAATTGGCGGCCAGCCGAGGCAAACGCTTCAAGATCGAAACCCGTCGATCCGACAAGAGCTTTCCCCACAGCTCCTATGAGATCTGCTGCATCCTGGGCGATCATCTGCGCAGCCGCTATCCCGACCTGCGGGTCGATCTGAACCGGCCGGATTGGATCCTCCAGGTCGAGGTCCGCAGCCGGGTCTACCTATACGGACCGCAGATCAAGGCTCCCGGCGGACTTCCGTCGGGCGTAAGCGGCCGGGGCTTGCTCCTGCTGTCGGGGGGAATCGACTCGCCGGTAGCCGGCTACCTCATGGCCAAGAGGGGTCTTGCCTTGGACGCCGTGTACTTTCACACGCCCCCCTACACCTCCGAGCAGGCCAGGGAGAAGGTACAACAGCTGGCCGGGATTCTCTCCGGCTACATTACGGGCTTGAGCCTCTGGGTGGTGCCGTTCACCGCCATACAGCTGAAGATCAACGGCCTGGCCCGAAAAGAGGCGACCACCCTCCTGGTACGGGCGGCCATGATGGCGATTGCCGATCGCCTGGCCCATCTGCATGACCATGACTGCCTGGTGACCGGGGAGAGTCTCGGGCAGGTAGCCAGCCAGACCGTGCAGAGTCTGCACTTCACCGGAAGCTACACGGGGCTGCCCCTGTTTCGCCCTCTGATCGGAATGGATAAAGAGGAGATCGTCCGGGCGGCTCAGGATATCGGAACGTACCAGACCTCGATTCTGCCCTATGAGGATTGCTGCACCCTGTTTGCCCCTCAACATCCGGAAGTCCGTCCAAGGATCGACAGGATGGTCAGCGCCTTCCGGTCACTCGATTTGGAGGATCTGCTGAGCACAGCCGTGGAGGAAAGCGAGGTTTCAGTCGCCGGATGATTCGCCGGATGAGCTCTTGCTTTCGCCGGAGGTGGATTTGGTCTCCGGCTTGCTATCCTTGGGCTTGGAGGAGCCGTTGCCGCCGGTGACAGCGGAGGAGCCGCTAATGGCGGAGGAGCGCTTGTAGTCCGTGGTGTAGAAACCGCTTCCCTTGAAGATGATGCCCATGCCGCCCCCGAACAACCGGCGAACAGCTTTCCCGCACTTGGGGCACTTCTTGATCGGTTCTTCGGTGATGCTCTGGAACTCTTCAAAACGATGTTTGCAGGATCTGCATTCGTACTCGTACGTGGGCATCTGGCACTCCTGAACACTTCGTAGATTTCGGCGAGAATTTACTACAAATTCCAGCCGGAGACAACCCACCGGGAGCTGTGTGTTGGTTACCAACGCTCACCCGCCCTCCAGCCGCGCTTGACGGCGACAATCCCTCGTTCTAGAATTGTTGTAGCGCCGCAGGAGCGCGAGAATTGGCATGTCCCGCCCCCTGCTCACCTCCCGCCTTCCGGTGAAGGAGGTCCGAAGATGAGACATAGCTTTGCCCGTGCCTTGGTGGTGATCGCGCTGGCGGCAATCGTTCACGTTCCCCCGGGTATTGCCCAGGATCGGTCACCTCAGGAATCGGTTGCGCAAAGCGCGACTGAGTTCGCCGTCGATCTGTACCGGCAGATGGGGGAGGAGGGAAAGAACCTGTTCTTCTCCCCGTACAGCATCTACACGGTTCTGGCCCCGATGTACGGCGGTGCGGCCGGTGAGACGGCCGAGCAGCTGGCCGAGCGTTATCTCGCCGAAATCTACCAGGTGGACTACAGAACCGAAGCCGAGGCTGTGCGCAAACAGATCAACGCCTGGGCGGAGGAGAAGACGAACGGAAGAATCGAGGAAATCGTGAACTGGGAGCTGGACATGGAAACGCACCTGCTTCTGGCCCACGCGATCTTCTTCAAAGGCGACTGGATCCGGCAGTTCGACGAAGCCAAGACCCGGAGCATGCCCTTTCACCGTTTGGACGATGACACGATCGAAGTACCCATGATGTTCCAGCTGGGCCGCTTCCGCTTCGGCTGGACCGACTCTGCCCAGATCCTGCAGCTGCCCTACCAAGGGGGCGACCTGTCCATGACCATCGTGCTGCCGGAGGATCCACAGGGCCTTCCCTCCCTTGAAGAACGGATGACCTCAGCGAATATCGCATCCTGGCAGGAAGAATTGTCCAAACAGGATGTCTACGTGTACCTGCCCCGATTCAAGATGACCTCGGAATTCGATTTGATAAAAGACGGAAGCCTCCGGCACCTGGGGATCGTTCGCGCGCTGGATCCATCCAAGGCGGAGTTCCCGGGAATCGGACCCTATGCCAATTGGTTGTCGATCCAGATTTTCGTACACAAGGCCTTCGTGGAGGTCAACAAACAGGGCACCGAGGCGGCTGCGGTGACCGTGGGCGGCTGTTTTCCCGCCGGCACTCCGGTGCCCACGCCGAAGGGGCTCGTGCCGATCGAAGCGATCGAGGCGACCTGGAACCACCCCTTTCTCGTGGCGCGGGGTGCGGATCTGGAGGCCCGACGCGTACCCATGGACCTGCCCCCCGGCGAAGCGGTGGCAACGGTCCACGGCCGCCGGGTGGAGGCGCGCGACATCCGGGAGGGCGATGTGCTGATGGTCAGGGGCGGAGGCAGCTCCACGGTCATCGGCGGCATCCTGTTCATGGGACGGGTGACCGATCCGGGCGGGGAGTAGCAGCTCGCGAGTGAGTCGGGTACCGGGCAGCTCGCCAACGATCCCTCGCTTATCAACGAAAGGTTCTTCAGCTATACTTGGAGCTACGACCTGGAGTCACGATCGTTCCAGGCGGCTTGTCTAGGGATACCTGATCACCGAGAAGAACGATGAACGACGGATCCAAGAGGAAATTCAGCATTCTGGTCGTAGGTTTTGATTCGTATTCCCGCTACAAGCGATGAATCGCGTACGGTCCGACTTGCCGTACACTACACATTCGTGTTACGGAATATCTGAGGAGGCGTTTGCATGAGAGGTGCACCCGCGGAGAAAAAAGGGAAAGCGAAGTTTCCCGATTGGCCGATCTGGAGCAGAGACGACCTAGACTGTGTCGAGGGGGTCATTCGATCGGGAAATTGGTGGGCCGGTGCGCCTTCAGCGCATGCCGGCAAAAATGTCTGGGCGTTCCAGAAGGAATTCGCCTCGTTCCAGGAGTCCAAGCACTGCCTAGCCGTCTGTAACGGTACGGTTGCGATCGAGGTCGCCCTGATGGGCTTGGGCATTGGCCTGGGGGACGAGGTGATCGTATCGGACTACACTTTCGTGGCTTCGGCGAGCGCCGTGATTGCCACGAATGCGGTTCCTATCTTTTGTGATATCGATCCCGAGACATTCGTAATGGATGTTGATAAACTTGAAAATCTCATAAGCGAGCGTACCAGGGCGATAGTTGCAGTTCATCTCGGCGGCAATCCGGTTGATATGGAGAGACTGTGCAGCATCGCCGCTAAACATGATCTCAGCATTGTCGAAGATTGCGCGCACGCGCATGGATCCAGATTCAAAGGCAGGAGGGTCGGGAATTGGGGGGATGCGGGCACTTTCAGCTTCCAGGCCTCAAAGATCATGACGGCCGGTGAAGGCGGTGCGATCGTATGCAATGATGATGAGCTGGCGAAGCGAATCTACAGTCTATCGGATTGCGGTCGTCATATCGGTGATTATTTCTACGAACATTACGAGTACGGCAGCAACTACAGGATGTCGGAGCTCCAGGCCGCGGTTCTTCGAATACAGTTGAAACGATTCCCCGAACAACACCGGATTCGTAACGAGAATGCCCGGTACCTCACGCGTAAGTTGAACAACATCCGAGGTATTCAGGTGATGAAACCCACGGCTGGAACGGAAGAGCTCGGTTACTATGTCTATCCATTCGTCTTCGATCCTGGCGAGTTCTCCGGCATTACAAAGGAGG
>Ga0315550_1001345_pt1 | contig 15238 bp, 8 predicted proteins | sample SalMarSW160190MG_2_FD_203100 | JGI IMG/M metagenome (GOLD analysis project Ga0315550, IMG submission 203100) | Salt marsh sediment microbial communities from the Plum Island Ecosystem LTER, Massachusetts, United States - Salt Marsh Sediment SW1601-90 ... | reverse complement strand
CTCAATAGTAACATATCTGAAAATGGAGGATTAGGCAAGAGGTATAATGAGAAAATCAGGATGAGACCTTGACAAATAACATAAACCCTCTGTGGTAAAAAAAGGGGTGGTGAGGGGGGTGCTTGACAAAAGAAGTCAGTCGAGTATATTTTTACCTGGGTGAAGAAATGAATACGATAAAATTAGGGCTTCCCAAGGGAAGTTTAAATAATAAATATAGAGGAAACACTTATCAATTAATGATAGATGCGGGTTATGAGGTAAGGGGATATGACCCCGGCAGTGAATCCGATAGAAAATTAAAAATCTTAAACGATCCCGAGATTGAAGCGTACCTGGTTCGTCCCCAGAGTGCTCCGGTTGAATTGAATAAAGGATTTCTCGATATAGCAATAGTTGGAGATGATTGGGTTACCGAAGAAAGTATCGCAAATTCCGGAAACAATATTTTCAAGATAGGGGATTTGGAGTATGGGAAAACAAGAATTATCGCTGCGGTTCCGAATGACGTATCTTGTGATTCCTTTAGCGATTTCTTTAATCGGAAAATTCAGGACCCGATTTTGTGCTTTACCGAATATATTAATATTACAAGAGATTTCATTATGAAAAACGAATCATACATTTCAAAGTATGGTTCTGGATGTCCGATTGTGCAAATAAGAGGTCTTAAAGAGGGTGAGAATGAAATGGTTCAGATTATAAGTTCAGATGGAGTTACGGAAGGTTATATCGCGAAAGGGGCGGATATTATAGTAGATAATTCTCAGAGCGGTAAGACATTAAAGGAGTACGGTTTAAAAGAGATAGAGGAAATAATGCAATCAAGCGCGGCTCTTTATGGCGGACCAACTTGCCGTGCATGGAAAAAGAAAAAAGCAGACGATGTATTTCAGCAGTTATACGGCGCTGTTACTGCAAGAAAATATTTTGATGTTAAATTCAATGTTACTAATAGTAATGTAGAAAAGTTAAGAAAATACTTGATTTCGGAAAGGTTATGTTCCGATGAGCCGACAATAATTAAGGGTGAAAAGTATTCTCAGGTTAATATTTTAATATTGAAAGATAAATTCCCGTTAGTTCTAAGTAATTTAAAAAAAGACTATGGGATTTCAGCAATAGTAAGGAACGAAATTAAACAATTCGTCAAATAAATTCTTTAAATCTATGTTGGATAGTTGAATGTATTCTCAAGTGACCCGTTGAATTGAGGGACGGTCGGGGCGGGATTTTTTAAACTGATTAACGATCTAACTGCCTAACGTTTTGACTATTAAATCTTTGTGTTATCGGTGTCTTTGAACGATAACAATTTGGTAGTATGCTTAAAGGTTTTAGTTGCTTGACAAATACGATAGTTTTAATAGAATTAGAGTTATGGAACAATTATTAGTTGTACATGGGGGTGTTGGTAGTCACATTCGGGATTCAAAAATCAGAGAGAAAGTTTTAGGCGAGGCTCTTGAAGCAGGTTTTGTGGTTTTGAAAGAGGGTGGAGATGCAGCATTAGCGGTGGTTAAAGCTGTTATGATTATGGAGGATTCTTCTGTTTTTAACGCCGGTACGGGATCTGTGCCCAATCTGGCGGGCGAGATAGAGATGGACGCTTCGGTTGCAACATCCGAGGGTGATTTTGGGTCGGTTGTTTCGATAAAAAACGTTAGGAACCCGGTTCGTGTAGCCTACGAAGTATCTGATAAAACAAAACATTTAATGCTTTCGGGTGACGGTGCTACTCGTTTTGCAAGAAATTTAGGTCTTAAAAATTATAATCCTATTTCCGAAAAAATGCGAACTTTATTTAATGAAAATAGAAATTGTGATTCGGAAACTATAGACAATTTGCAAAAACTTTATTCAAATGAAGCGGTTGGAGCTGTTTCTATCGATGGATTTGGAAATATAGCTGCGGCACTTTCTACGGGAGGTATAATTTTTCATATTCCTGGCAGGGTTAGTGATGTTCCTATACTCGGAGGAGGCATCTATGCTTCAGAAAGAGGAGCGGTTACAATTACGGGGCAAGGTGAAGTCATTGTTAAAGAAATGCTTGCGAGAAGAGTGGATGATTATTTGCGTGAACATAGTGCGGAGGAGGCCGCTTCAGATCTTATTCAAGAATTTGAAATAGATTTTGGAATAATAGTGGTAGATCAGGACTGTAAAGTTGGTATAGCCTATAATACCGAATGTATGAGTTGGGGTATTAAAACTAAAGATTATAAAGAAGTTCAACCGGAATGATTTTTTTTATTTTTTCTTTATTTATATATAATGCCGAAATAGAAGCCTTTACGCGTAACTCGGTATACGAGAATGATTTCTCTGTATCTTTGGGCAATAGAGGTAAGTGGTTATTTTCCGAGATAGAAGGAGGTTTTTCTTTTGACTATGCTGATTCGGATATCGATTTTGGTTTATCTGATGTATTTATTAGAGCAGGGGCTAACCGGTATGTTCGAATGTTTGATGTGAGTGTTTTCGGAATTTGTCACAGACCCGGTAGTGTAAGAGATGGGATTGTGAGAAATTTTTCTATTAGGCAACCCGGGTTTGGATTTGGTATAGGTTTAGGAACTCAGATTTTTTTGTTTTCAATTGATACAGATTTAGAGTTTATATCACATTCTACCGATCTGGTTACCAAACATTATTTGTTCGACTCGGAGATTAAATTTAATCCTGATACAGTAACCTTTGGGATCGATTTCATAATGGAAAGGTTTACAATGTTGGGTCAGGACCCTGTCAACTCCATTTATTTGAAACCGAAGGTAATTTTTGCCGGATGGAAGCATTTTGCTTTAAATGTTGGTTTAAGCTTTCTTGTTTCGAGCAGAATAAACAGAACATCTGATAATCTAGAGCTGGAGAGAGCTGGAGTTAATATTGGGGATTATGGATTGCCCGGTTGGAAAATATATTGCGGAATAATTTCTACTCATTTTCGTAAAAAAAGCCGTAAATTTTTTCCGCTAAGAATTTTTCTTGTAGATGAAGAAGGTAATCCCGCAACGGGGCTTTTATCTCTGGCTGATTCGGGAAGTTTCCGGATAAGTGACGGAGAGATTGAATTTAATTTAACTGAGGGGATATATCCTTTGTCTGTTTATTCGGAGAATTCTCTTCCAACCGATACGGTTGTCGTACTGAAAGAAGCAACCGATATAATGTTGCGTTTGCATGAAAAAAAGGAATTTTATATTGTTGAAGGTGTAGTCAAAGATGCGGAAACGGGAAATCCTATAGATGCTGATATTCTGTTTGAGAATTCAAGCACTACGGTTGTGCAAAGTAATCCGGAGACCGGACACTACAGGATATATGTTGTTCCTGGAGATTATATAACAAAGATTACTTGTAAAGGGTATTATACCTATACTTCTTTAGTCGAGGTCGGAACTAAAAGAACAATAGAAATCAATTTTGAACTTTTGCCAATCAAGGGTAGAAAAAAGTGAAATTTGGAGGACGTTTCGAGAGGACGGAATATAAACCAAAATCTCCTATTTATTTAATAATTCTCTTTTTATTGATAGTAGCAATTATGCTATTTTTAAGGGTCTTGAGAGGTGTTTAGCTCCAAAAAATACTTAGAAGTATTTATACTGTAATAGAAAAAATTAATCTTCTATGGAACGAATATAGAGTAATTAAGTCTAATATTTTGAAAATATTATGAAAAGGAGGAGTAAATGGTAAAATTCAAAAATTTGGTCGGTATTTTGTCAGTTTTTACGATATTTTTGTCCATTTTTTCAGTCTTATCTCTTTATGCCGAGGAACCCGCTACAGGTAAAGAATCGAGCGAAGTAAAAATCAGCTGGGAGGAATTTAAAAAGCTATTAAAGATGGATACGGATGAAATTAAGCTTTCCTGGGACGAATTCAAAAAACTTTTAGCGCAGACGGGTCAGAATGTGAAAATCGAATATAATATTCAGGATGGGATGGTTGTACTTAGCAGGGAGCAGTTTAAGGCTTTACTTGAAAAAATGAAAAAACCGGATGTTTCTCCGATTGTTCCTCCGGGAGACTACCTTATAACGAAGGCGGAATATAATGGAATTATGGCGCAAAACAGCACTACTTTTGACGTTACATTTGATTTGGAAATATTTAAAAAAGAGAGAACGAACTATCCAAAAATCCAGCTTATGCCTCAGGGTGTCGCGCTCAGGGCAATAGAATTAGACGGCAACTCCGCTCTTGTTATGGTTGAAAATGGCTGGTATGTACTAACCACTGATGAAATTGGTCAGCATAAGGTAAAACTTTCATTTTCCGTTGAAACCGAACTTGATAAAGGCCCTGACGTTTTGAGTCTTACTATTCCGAGAACCGCGATTACTTTATTCAATATCGATATTCCCGCGATAGACGCCAGAGTAGAAATACCTCAAGCCAAATATATGACTATTTCAAAGAGGGGGGGGTATTCAAGTGTGAGGGCAGTTCTTTCTACTACATCTAATGTTTCTTTAAAGCTTCACCGGACTGTTATGAAGAAGAAGAAAAGCGTTCCCGCAAAAATTTATACGGAGGTTATGAATTTGCTTTCAGTTGAGGATAACGCCCTGCGGGTTACTTCCAGATTTAAACTTAATATTCTCCAAAATTCGATTTCCAGTGTTAAAGTTAATATTCCTGAAGGCTATAGTGTCTTATATGTTCAGGGAGATAATTATCAGGAAATAAGAGACTGGAGTACGGAAACAGCCAACGGTAAAAATGTTTTAACCGTTCCTTTTGGAGGCGAGAAGGAAGGTACTGTAACATTTACACTAACGGGAGAAAAAATTTTTACTGAAGATGAAAACGAAATCGATTTTAGAGGATTTCAGGTTCCCCGGTCTATCAGAGAGACCGGTTTTCTTGGAATTGAAAAGAAAAGTGCTGCTGAAGCTGAGATTGTTGCCAATGAAGATATCGATATTGTGGATATACAGGAGTTGCCCCTTGAGCTTGTAAATATGTCTACAAGGCCTTTGATTCTTGGCTTACGATATTTAAGACATCCGTTCTCTTTAGTTCTTAAAATTACAAAGCATGAAGAGTTACCGATGGTCAACACGGTAATCGATAATGCGAGTGTAATGTCTGTGTTACTTGCTGAGGGTAAAGTTATAAGTCGGGTTGTCTACACCATGAGAAATACAGGTAAGCAGTTTTTAGAATTAACTTTACCCGAGGATTCCGAGATTTGGAGTCTCTATGTAGATGGGAAGAGGGAAATTCCTTCGAAGAATAAAGAGGGTAAATTTATGATTCCTCTCATTCGTTCAAGGATGACAGGTGAGAACATTGCAGCTTTTGAAGTAGATATTCTATTTTATTATAAAAATAAATCTCTGCCTATCTTAGGTTCAAAAAAACTATCGTTCCCTAAAGCTGATGTTGTAATAAGTAAAATGTTATGGTCCTGTTACTTGCCTTTAGAATACAAATATGTTCATTTTGGTGGAAACGTCGAAAAGGAAGATATTGCTACCGGAATCAGGCCTTTACTTAGTGAGGGAAGAGTTTTTACTTATGCCAAGGTTCAAGGTTACGAGCAAGCGCTCGAGAGTTGGGAAAACCAGGAAGGTTTTGAAGATGAGAAAATACAGAAGACAAAGAGGATGCTGCAGAGTAATTTTAGATTGAGCTCGATGAACGAACAAGCTGATCTAATGAATCAGGTTAAGCAGGAAATCGGTTTTGCGGAAAATGTAAAGCGAGTAAAAGATACAGGAGTGAGTGGTGGAGCGCTTTTCAGGATAGAAGTTCCTACTTCAGGTCAATTGTATCGCTTCGCAAAAACTGTAGTAGAAGATGAACAGCTGTTTTTGGATTTTCAATATACCAGAGGATGGATTTATACCCTGATTAAAATTCTCTTTTTCCTTTTGATTCTTTATATTGTTTATCGCTTACGAATTAAAATTAGGATGCTTTGTATTAGAGTTATAAATTCTGTTTTTTCGCAAAAAGACTTCTGGCTAAAATTAAAGACTCCCGATGGTATTAAAGCTCTTTTGGCTCTGGGTGCCTTTATCTTTTTCTTTTTATCTAAATTTCTTTTTGTTGTTTTTGTTCTCATATTTCTACTTGCCTGGCTAAAACCTGAGTGGGTAATCAGGGAAACAATTAAATCTAAGGCTAAGAAAAATGTAAGGAAGAAAACAAAAACATCAAAGAAAGGATAGAGGTTTAATCATGAGAAAATATAGGAGAGTTAACAATGTTTTTCTAATTAGTTTTTTATTCTTTTTGTTATGCTTATTCTCTGGTTTTGACCTTAAAGCTGATAACAGTGGAGAGTCAAGAATAACTATTGATTGGGAAGAATTTCGTTCTCTTTTAAAACTTGATGTTGATGAGATGAGGCTTTCATGGGAAGAGTTTTCAAGATTGATGGAGCAAACAGGTGCGAAGTACGAACCTGAGTATAGAGTTGATAAGGGTGAAGTTGTACTGACAAGAGAAGAATTCAAGAAGCTTGTCAATAAGATGAAACCTCCCACAGGAGATGGACTTACACCTCCGGCAGAATATATTTTAGCAAGAGCAACATACAATGGTATTATGGGAAAAGAGAGTACAAGTTTTAACGTCCTTTTGAATCTAGAAATTTTCGGTAAGGATAAAAAGACTTATTTGAAGATTCCTCTTTTTCAGGAAAGTTTGGCAATTTCCGAAATTAAGCTTGATGGAAATCCGGCTTCGGTTATAACCCAAGGGGGTTGGCATTATCTTTCTACTGATAAGGTCGGGCGACATTTGGTTACGATAAGATTTTCCGTTAAATCTTCTCCGGATAAGGGTAGTCCGGGTTTGAATTTTAGTATTCCTCAGACACCCATTACCTATATAAATCTTGATATTCCAAGAACGAATCTTGAAGTTAATATACAGAATGCTCAAGGTATTAGGAAGACAGAGATTAAAAATCATACTATAGTAAAGGGGTATACGTCTCCTTCTTCTTATATAAATATTTCCTGGAAGAAGGAAGATAAAAAAATCAGGAGAGGTCCTGCCAGGATATACTCCGAAGTCTTTAATTTGCTTTCTATTGAGGCGGATGCAATCAGTGTAACTTCTATTTGCGAATTAAACGTTATGCAGAATATGATTAATGTGCTTACACTTACAGTCCCGCAGGATTATCAGGTTATTGACGTAAAAGGCGCAGGTTTGGGGGGGTGGAATATGAGAGAGGAGGGAGAAAGACAGTTACTTGATATATCTTTCGAATATTCTTTTGAGGGGACAAAAGTTTTGACTATCAAATCGGAAAAATTATTGGAGGAAGAGACAATAGTGGCAGATTTCGATGGTTTTGAAGTTTTGAATGCAGTCAGAGAATCGGGATATGTGGCGGGAGAAGTAAAAAGTGATGCACGGGCTGAAGTTGGGGATTTTGAGAACCTGGAAATGATTGATTTTCAGAAAATACCATATCAGTTGAGTAATCTTTCTGCGAGACCTATTCTTTTTGCTTTTAAGTACGTAAGACACCCTTATAATATGGTTGTCCGTATTACTAAATATGAAAAGGAGGAAGCGCTTACTTCTTTTATAGATTTTGCTAAGGTATTGACCCTGTTTACGGAAGATGGCAAGATGGTTCATCAGGTTACATTTACAATGCAGAATCTCTGGGATCAATTCCTGAAGATAAATCTACCTGAAGATGTAAGTGTTTGGAGTGTTTACGTTAACGGGAAAAGAGAAAAAGCTTCTAAAGACAATGATGGTAGAATTTTGATACCTTTAATGCGTTCGGAAAGGCAGGCTGATGGTTCCCTTATGCCTTTTGATATCGAAATAATATATACGGAAGCCCTTGGGTCCTTTAGCCTTTTAGGTAAGAAAAGGCATTCTTTTCCGACAACGGATATTTTAATTAATAAGGTAGAGTGGAATTTATATTTACCTGTTAATTATGATTATGTTAACTTTGTAGGCGATTTTAAACCTAAGGTTCAAGAAATGATTCTGGTGAGTGAACCGGAAATGCTAACGGATGATATCCCGGATGAAGATTTTTCGGAAATAGAATTGAAGGAAGAAGCGGCGAGAATACCTAAATTGGCAGCATCGAAGAAGCTTGATGATTATAATGTCGATAAAGAAAGGATACAATTTACTACGGGAAAAGCAGGGCTGCTTTCGCTTAAGGTGAATATTCCGATTTCCGGGAAAAAGTATTCCTTTGAAAAGAAAATTGTGGAGAGAGAAGAGAAACTGTTCTTGGGTTTCACTTATGCGAATGAATCAATCAAAAGATCTTTAATTCTGCTATTCATAATAATTCTGCTTGCTTTTCTCTTTAAAAAGAGAAGGATGTTCTTACCTATTTATATGGGTATGAGCAGGAGTTTTATTAAATTATTGGATTTGCTTACACTTGCACTAAGACCTAAGGAATTTCTTGTCATTATTACTGTGATTCTGTTTCTTTGGATATTAACTAAAACTTACTGGTATTACCCACTTTTTTCTTTTGTTTTGATACTATTCTTTGTGGTATCAATTGTAAGATATGTTAAGAGTAGACATTAGTAGGGGATAGGAAGCGTTGAGGAGATAATTAGGAAATTAAGCAAGGATTAAGCAAAAACACTTACTACTTAATCCATAGCCCCTGAACTTCTGACATGCACCGCTTCTAATCCTATTTTTTCTGGGTAGAAAAAATTCTCTCTTGCCATAATATTATTCATTATTATAATAAAACTGTTAAAGTGAATATGGGTGTTCGTTTTGTACTTTATTGTAGGGGAAAACATATAAAGGAGTTAAAAAAATATGGATTTTGATAGAAAAAAAATATTCGGTTTTGCCGCTGTTTTTAGTGTTTTAATAAGTGTTTATTTATATACTATAGCTCCTACGGTGTCTCTGTGGGATTGCGGAGAATTTATTGCCTGTTCCCATATATTAGGTGTTCCGCATCCTCCGGGTACACCTTTTTATGTTTTACTCGGTAGATTATTCGATATTTTTCTTCCTTTTAGGGAGGTGGCGAAAAGAATAAATCTTATTTCGGCTCTTTCTTCTGCTATAGCGTGTGGTTTCTTATATCTGATTATTCTTAAAGTAGTTGGCAGATTTAAAGAAAATCGTAAGAATGAATTAAAACTAGGTGTTTATCTTATTTCAGTATTTATATCGATAGGAGCAGGATTGTTATTTAGTGTTTGGGATAGTTCTGTTGAAGCTGAGGTATACGCGACTTCTCTTTTAATTGTAACAGTGGGTTTATGGTTAATCCTTCACTGGTCTGATAACAGAGGAATGAAAGGAGATCATAATTATCTCCTTTTATTCGTTTATCTTCTGGCGTTGTCTTTTGGCATTCATTTACTGCCCTTGTTACTTATTCCCGGGGTCTTAGTTTTTTTACTTTTAACAGATTGGAAGGTATTCAAAAATCCGAAGCTTATATCTTTTGCAGTTTTGCTTATAGTTATAGGTGTTTCCACGTATCTTTATCTTCTTATAAGAGCGCAGGCAAATCCGGGTGTTAATGAAGTAAATCCTACAACATGGGCAAAATTGTGGGATGTAATATCAAGAGAACAATATGGAAACGAAGGTATCTTTGGCTTATTCACAAGACATACTTCCTGGCAAACCAATTATGGATTTATCCGTGCTCTCTTAGAACAGATTAAAGTATTTTTCAGGTACTTTTCATGGCAATTTTTCCCTTATCCCAGAGTTGATACAGGTGTTTTGCTTCGATGGGTATCTTTATTTGGAACCTATATGTATGTTCTGATTGGTCTCTGGGGTATGTATGTACATTTTAAAAAAGATAAAGAATCTTTCTGGTTATTCTTTATCCTTTTTATCCTATTGAGCTTTGGATTAGTCTTTTATCTTAACCATGAATTTTCTCCTTCCGACCCAAATCCCGCTCATCAGCCACGCGAACCTCGGGAAAGAGATTACTTCTGGGGAACTTCTTTCTTCCTTTTTATGTTTTATGTTTTTATGGGTATTTACTGGATATTGGGTTGGTTAAAGAAAAGAAATCCACGGTACGCCTGGACAGGAATAATGCTTTCTTGTGTGTTGGGTATTGCACCTTTTATTAGCAACATTAATTCTCACGTAAATAGAAGAGGTAATTGGTTTGCCCATGATTACGCTCATAATATACTTGTTGGTGCCGACGATTACTCGATAATCTTTACATACGGTGACAATGATACATTTCCGGTTTGGTTCTTACAGGAAGTTAAAAATTTCAGAAAGTTTGACCCTGAAAAAAAGAAAGGTGTGAGGTTGGGGAATTTTTCTCTTATGAATACAAACTGGTATATAAAAGAACTTAAAAGAGCAGGCATCCCGATTGATTTCGCTTCTCCATTTATTGGAACGCGGTATTTTTCTGCTTATAATCGGCAAAAGAGAAGCGGCGAAACAAATAAAGATTTTGAGGATTGGGTAATAGATACTATAGGAGCAATGAGAGTAGATGTAAATAGGATAATAGAACTAAAAGATATGGCAGTAAAATCTATAATACTTTCAGCAATTGGGGAAAAACCTAGCTTAGAGGATTTTTTAATGGAAGATTCACTATTTGTAGAAAAATATGTAAATAATGAAGATTTTAATCCCTCGATTAATATATATTTTTCTTCACCTCTTCCTCCAGATTATAGAAGAGCTTTTGAAGATCATTTATTAAGTGAAGGATATGTTTATAAGCTAGTAAAAGAAAAAGTTGGATTTTTAAGTAACAGGAAGAAAATGTGGGATCTTGTGCAAAACAAGTTTGCGTATAACTATTATGAAAACTTTTGGGTTCGTGTTGAAAGTAGAGCTCAGGTTACTGCCGTGATGAATCAGGCGTTTGTGCTTTTGTCTTTTGGAAGTGAGGTTTTTTCCGATGTGTACCCGGATTTTTTCAGCGGTGATATATCCGAGGTTGACCGGGATACACTAAAAATGTTGCAATCCGTTTTTAATAAAGCTTATATATATTTAGAAGATGAAAGAGTTTTTTTGAGTTCGGCTATTAATATTATTGAGGCGCAAAAACTTATATGTAATGAGTTGGAAAATTGTGATGAACAACTTAAATTAGTCAATTCTTTTCTTCAAATAAAAGATGTTCCCAGGCTTCATCTATTACGTGCGGAATTATATATTGTTAAAGCGAATAATGCCGAAACAGAGGAAGAGCGAAAAAATATTCTCGCTATGGCAGAAACCGATTTGCAAAGTTTGCTTTTGAAGAAAGGTTGGGAATTGTTTGCTTATAAAGCTCTTGTAGAGGTTTATTTTAACTCGGGTGAAAGTGAAAAATTCGAAAAAATAGTAGATGAGCTGGTGCGGGATCAGCATCTACTTTTAACCGTCCTTAGGCTTTTAAGCAGAGAAGATATTGAAAGCGCGATAGCATTAACGGAAAAGCTTCAAAATAGATTTCCAGAGGATAAAAGTTTGGAAGATCTTTTGCGCACTCTAAGAAGCGATAAAAATAGGGTATTTAATCCTTAAAACAAAAATTAATTAGTAATCTTAAATTTTTTAAAATCCGTATTATTCCAATCATGGTAAATGAGATTTATTGTGTTTTCAGGATTTTGTTTCTTCGATAAAATATAGTTTTGTGTGTAAAAAGTGTGTGATTATATCTGTAGGTTTGTTTTTAGAATAAATAACCGTTGACTTTTGATTTCCTTCTATCCTTTCCGGAACGTCGTTCTTTGCCGTTTCTGCGTTCAGGTCCGCTGTAGTTTGGATTGGGATTTTTTCTTCTCTTTTTTCCTGATCTTCTATCTTTATTGTTTCTTCGATCTTTTCCTTTGTATCCTGGAGCGAAAATATTTTCCTCCTTTTTTTGATTGGTTTTTTCTTCCATCATTACCTCCTGTTAAAATTATGCATATTGAGTTTTATTTATTACGGAATATTAACAAAAGATCTGGAAAGTCAAGTCCCCGAAAAATAATGTAAAAACGAGATACAAAGTGTAAAATTATAAATCAGATTTCAAAAATCAGAAAACCCTACTTTCCCGAATAATGATTGAAACACAAAGCACTCAAAGTTTTTTAACAACGAATAGCACAAATAGCACGAATCACACCACACATCCCATTTATTTTATTTGTTTTAACTAAAACCTAAAACCGAAGATCTAAAACCTAAAGATGGTTTTGGTTATCTTACAGCATGTTTACTGGGTCGATTTCTAAGGAAATTTTGGCGTTTTTAATCTGTTTCCCGTAAAGTTTTTTTAGTATGTTATTCAAAATATACCCTTTTTTTGACTTAAGTAAAATATGAAATCGGTAATATTTTTCGATTTTTCCGATAGGACATATTACCGGTCCTAAAATAGTAATCTCCTTTTTTTTATTCATTTTTCCGATTATATTTCTTATTTTAGCCGCAGTTTGCTCCGCATTTTTAAAATCTTTAGATCTAATAACAATCCTCGCCAATTTTGTAAAAGGTGGATAATTTGCTTCTTTTCTGAATTTTATTTCTTCTTTATAAAAATCCATATAGTTATGTTCTGAGGCACTTTCTATCGCGTAATGCTTTGGGTTTGAGCTTTGTATCAAGACTTTACCCTCTTTTCCTCTGCCCGCTCTTCCCGCTACCTGTGATAAAAGCTGAAAAGTTTTTTCTGTCGCTCTGAAATCCGGAAAATTCAGAGATGTGTCTGCCGAAATAACTCCTACAAATCCTATATCTGGAAAATCGAGACCTTTTGTTACCATTTGTGTTCCGAGAAGTATTTCGATTTCACCTTTTTTTAATTTATTGTAAATTTCTTCATGAGAGTTTTTCCCGGATGTACTATCTGTATCCATTCTTGTTATTCTAAAATCTTTATATCTTTTTTCGATTTCTTCTTCTATTTTTTCAGTTCCCCATCCCAGGTAAGATATTTCTTTTCCGCAGTTCGGGCAAAATTCAGGTTTTGTTTGTTTGCTACCGCAATGATGACAGATTAAAATATTTGCTTTTTTATGGAATGTTAATGATATATCACAATCATTGCAATGCGCTATCCATCCACAATTATAACATTTGGCAAAGGGAGCATACCCTCTTCGATTTAGAAAGAGAATAACCCTCGAAGGGGGTTTTTTTTCTAAAGTATTTTGTATTTCTTTCTCCATTTCTTCTGAAAACAATTTGCCTTTTGGGTTGACGATATGTACTTCTGGTAAATCCAGGCCTTTTACTCTTTTGGGAAGCTCTAAAAGTTTATATTTTCCCTTTTCGACGTTATCGAATGATTCAACCGAAGGAGTCGCACTGCCGAGTATAACAGGGAAATTTCCTATTTTGCCTCTCATTACTGCGACATCCCTCCCTGAGAATCTTGGTTTTATTTCATCCTGGCGGTAAGAATCCGAATGCTCTTCATCGACTATAATCAGTCCTAGATTTTCAAATGGACTAAAAACACTCATTCTTGAGCCGACACCGATTTTTAAATTTCCTTTTAAAGCGTTTATCCAATATGAATATCTTATTCCCTTTGATAATTTATAATGATACAATTCTCCGATACCAAATCTATCTCTTATTCTTTCGATAATCTGCGGTATCATTGAAATTTCAGGTGTCAGATATAATACACTTTTATTTTTATTGATTATATTTTCGATAAGTCTTAGATATATTTCGGTTTTCCCGCTGCCGGTTACCCCAAAAAGGAGAAATGTCGCGAATATTTCCTCATCTATGGTTTTTTTTATCATGTCATATGCTTTCTTTTGGAATGAGTTTAATTTTAGTAAGGATTTCCTTTTAGGATATTCTTCAAAAAGTTTAAATCTTTTCATCATAGGAGGAAGACAAAAAGAAAAAACTATGCCGATAGGGCAGACGTAGTACTTTGAAATCCATTCGCATAGTTTGAATAAGTCTTTCGGTAAATCCATAACCTTTTCGCGGATTTCCTTTGCGCCCTTAAAATATTTTCCTTCTTCGATTACGACGCCGTAAAGGGTTTTGTTTCTGAAGGGGATGCGGACAACACTTCCATCTTTTAAGCCTAAATCGTTCTTTCCCTTATAAGTAAAAAGACAAAATTTATCGATTGGGACTGCTACTTGATAGTATTTCATAATTGAAGAGCTAATCCGATTTCATTTTTAGCGGTATCCTTAAAGTCTATACCCCACTTCAAATAAATATTCACAGGTAAAGTTTTTTCTCCGAGTATAATATACAGACGTTTCCCGGAACCATACAATTGCTTTATTGTGAATTTTCCGGGTAAATCATTTTCATGCTCGTAAATTCTGGATTCCCAGTCTTCTGTTTCGTAAAAAACCAGGCGTCCTTCGAAAAGATAATCCTTAGAGTAACGCAGTGAGGTGAAAGCCATAAAACCTGAACCGTTGGAGCTGTTTAAGGCTTCGAATCGGCTTTTAAAAGTTATATCTTTTACTTCGTGAATTACTTCGAATCTTCCGTTTATTTGTTCTTTTCTTGTTTTTATTCTATTTTTGAGTTGAAGGTTTTTTAATGGTTTCCAATCCAGATGAAATTCCGCTATTCTGTCAAAGGGTTCCATCGAAGAAAGTTTTCTCGAGAGTTCTGTGAAGATTCCGAATGAAAGATCTGGTGAAAGTTTTTTGGTATAATTTATGTAAAAAGCTTCTTCATCTTTGTAAAAAGGTGAGTTTCTTAGAGTTGGCAGAGAGTCTTTAATATTTACATAAATCGCTTTTAACCCTTTCCCATTGTCCATGCCCATAGAATATGATAAATTGTTTTTAGTTTCGGTTAGATTTTCCCCTCCGCTTGCTAATTCGAAACGAAATAGATTTCCCGCGAGGGATTTATCCGTGTAGAAAGACGCGATGCCGAATTTTTCGTTTTCTTCGGTCTGGCTGATGCCACCGGTTAGTCTTATTGAAGAAAACTTATAACTTGTACCAAGAAATTTTTCTTTACCCCATTTTGTTGTATCCATATATGAACCGAACATCATAATATTGTTCCACTGGTAAGTAATTCCCCTGAAGAAATTTTCCTCATAGGTTGAACGGTGAGGGCTGAAACCTTTTTCTCCCGGTATAATTCCCGCACTGCGGTAGAAAAAATCCGGTTTTCCTAAGATGATACCCATACCTAAATCGAGGTCATAATCACCTATAATAAGTTTTTCGGGAATATAAATTGAAAAAGCGTAATAATCCAGGTAGTTTTCTTCGTCGTAATCTTTTTCGCATATACCGCTTATTTCTAAATTTTT
>Ga0315550_1001342_pt1 | contig 15250 bp, 13 predicted proteins | sample SalMarSW160190MG_2_FD_203100 | JGI IMG/M metagenome (GOLD analysis project Ga0315550, IMG submission 203100) | Salt marsh sediment microbial communities from the Plum Island Ecosystem LTER, Massachusetts, United States - Salt Marsh Sediment SW1601-90 ... | reverse complement strand
TCTCCGGTATTAATATCTCTTATATTACGCAGTTCCCTGATAAAATGAGCCAGTCCCTTCCCCCCTGCAATTGCTCCTTTGAGATGTGAAATCTCCAGGTGACAATGACAGTTTACAAATCCGGGGATTATTATCCCGTTATGAAATTCCACTGATCGGCTTTCGATAAGTGTATCATCTACACTTATTATTGTTCCGTCATCGTGAGTTGTTATTACTCCTCTTTTTATTGGGGGGCCTGAATTTGTAAATATGAACTGAGATGAAAAGTGCTTCATCTTATAGTGCCGGGATATAAGAATGATATATTTTCTATCCTTGAATGAATTTTTCCGTAATCCGGATCGCTGAAATAATCATAGAAGCTGCCTTTGAGGATAACCGGCGCTTTACCGGTCAGTTCACCCTGAACTTTATATTCATGAGGCTGGCCGTCTTTGATATATCTTAAAACAGGCAAATTCTTTTTCTTTTTTAAATAGGGAGTACCAGAATAGGTCAGAAAGGCTGTAAAGCATGGATTATATGACTGATCATCAGGAAATACCGTGACTGTGAAATTTAATATAAAGTTACCGGGAGGATTCAGTGTCAGTTCAAAATCACTCTTTTCTGATCCCATGGCATCAGGCAATTCATAGAATTTATTGCCGGGCCATTGATTAGGAATTAAATTCCGGGGCTGCAGATCCGCGATCTCCAGCCGTGATTGCATTTCGGTGAATTCACCAAGTATCTGGTCATAGATACTGATAAGCTTTTTGGGCTTTTTAATATAATAATATTGTAGTGTGATATCCATTGCTTCTCTGGTATAGCCATGGCTCTCTATTATCTCTTTATAGATCCTGAAGGTATCACTCACCATGTATTGGATTCTGATCATTTGAAGATCAAAAAGCCCATTGCTCAGATGAAGTTCTTTAAGTATCGAGACAAATGCCTTTTCCGGAATCATTTTTTTGTAGTCGGCTTCTTCTTTCCTTTTGAAGCATGAGACAATCATAACGGAGAAGAGAACCAATACCGGGATCAGTTTCAATGAAAAACGGGCACTATTCATTAATCCTTTATTCATTCTCAACAAGATATTTTTTTGTAAGGTACCGTACGGGATACCAGGCAGCCCAATAGCCGATGAGAAGAACTGTCGCCGGAACGATAATAAAATCTTTCAGCTTCAATACCACGGGATATGCCTCCATGATCAGTGAATCGCTCTGCAACTTAACTATTCCGTATGTCTGTTGCAGCCAGCATACGAAAAATCCGAATATTATCCCTGCAACTGCTCCTATAATGGAGATAAGCCAGCCTTCAAATATGAAGATTTTTCGTATAAGCTTTTTATCTGCTCCAAGACTTTTCAGTATCTCAATATCCCGTTCCTTTTCAATAATAAGCATGGTAAGTGATCCTATAATATTAAACGATGCAATGATAAGGATAAGTGTGAGGATAAAAAATATAGCAAGCCTTTCCGAATGCATCACCTTGTAAAACAGTTCCTGCTGCTCAAACCTGTTCTGAACAACAAAATCCTCTCCGAAAATCGCTGTAACATCTTTTTGTACCGCACGGGCATCGGCGTCATCTGAAAACCCGATTTCAATAGAGCTTGTTCCGTTATCATTTTCAATAAGATCCCTGACGAATTCAAGAGGCACATAAATATATTTTGAATCAAATGACTGTTCGATCTGGAAGATTCCCGACGGATATATGTATTCCCTGTTATAAGCATTTTCAGGATTAAGAGAGCTTTCTGCTGTTCTCCGAAGTACATAAATGAAGAGAGGTGTTATAAAATTGACCCTGATACCCAGATATTGGGCAATACCAATACCCGGAACAGCAAAGGGACGCCCCTTTTCATTTTTCAGCATGAATTCTCCTTCCCACATTGTACTGTCGATATTGGTAACACTGATGTAGCTGTCATCAACTCCTTTGATGGTGGCAACAAATTGCCTGTCAGCATATTTCAGAAGAACATTTTCTTCGATGGTCAGAGAATAGCAGGATACTCCGTTAACATCAGCCAGCAGCTTCAGCTTCGAAGTGTCCGCAACAAAAGTCTTTCCTTCAGCAGCAGTTATCTTGAGATCAGGATCAAAGGTGTTGAAAATGGAGGTTACCAGGAGTTCGAGGCCGTTAAATACTGAAAGCACTATTATCAGTGCCATCGTTCCAACAGCCACTCCGGCAACCGATACGGCGGAGATCACATTGATCGCATTCCGCGATTTCTTCGCGAAGAGATACCTTTTTGCTATATATAATGAAAGCTTCACTTTCTTATTTCCGGGCTGTAACAAGCAATCCGGTTCCTGTGTTATGCTTTAAATTCAGATCAAAAATGTTAAGTATTACTGAAACGGGAAAACAAATAAGGTAATAAAAGGGTAAAATAATGAAAAAAAGATATGAAATGTTAAGCATTTTTACGGGGTATTTCATTGAAAGGTGCCAGGAGATGTTGCCCGGCTTCCCATAGGTATAAAGCGCTTCAATATCCCTGAATCCTGCCCTAGTCAGCTTATCGGTTATTTCAGTAACAGAGTAACCATTCCTGACATGCTCTTCTATAAAAGACTTATCTTCAGCTATATGTGCATCCGATCCTCCTTTATCCGAAGGAGTAGAGATCAGGAGGAATCCCCCGGGCTTCAGTGATTCATTAAGATTCATGAAGACCTTTTCGTCTTCCCTTATATGCTCCATAACATCCACCGAAAGGATCAGGTCATAACGTCCCTGTTCTTTAAAAACAGACAGATCAGCTTTTCGGAAATTCACTCTTTCTGCCAGTCCTGCTTTATTGAAGAATGTTGTGCAATCTTCAACCTGTTCACTGTCAATATCCACTCCGTCTATTTTCCAGGTCCTGTTCATCCTGCACATTCGCCATGTATATTGTCCGAGTCCCGAACCGGCATCCAGGATATATGGTTTATCATTTATTTCATTGCCAATTTTTTTTAATGCTTTCTTAACATGCCATGTACGAAGAAGCAGAAGGTCGAGGAGAAGATAGAGAGACCTTCTCATACACACAGTGCCTGAGAAAAATCTGCCCAGCGATCTTTTTATGGATTCGTACTGCATGAATATCAGGATTTCAGCAACTTGTTAATATTATCGATGTAATCGAGGCTGTCGTCAATATAAAAAACTATATCAGGAACAATGCGAAGCTGTGAACGCACCTTATGGCCCAGGTCATATCTTATTTTTGAAGCATGATCCTGAACCGAATGTAATATGTCGGCCTTGTTATCTGACGGGTATATGCTCAGATAGATCCTGGCAAAAGAGAGATCAGGACTTATTCTTACTCTTGTTATTGATATCATCTTCCCGTGGGCATACTCGCTGCCCTTGCGGAGAAATATTTCTGCTACCTCTTTTTGTATCAGTCTTGATACTTTTTTTTGCCTTGTTGATTCCTGTGATTCCACAACTACTAAGATTTTGATCTGGCAAAGGTACGTTTTTTTTGCCCTCTCTTCATTAAAACTACAAAGACCAAGTTTAGAAAAAAAAGTTAGCTTTGCATGAAATTTATAAGCATAATATGGAGACGGTAGTCAGCGGTATTCGTTCAACGGGAAATCTGCACCTGGGTAATTATATTGGCGCACTGAAGAACTTTCTGAAAATGCAGACAGAGAATAATTGCTTCTTCTTTATTGCTGATTATCATTCACTTACAACACATCCAAAACCGGATGACCTGCATGGTAACATCAGGCAGGTGCTTGCCGAATATCTTGCCTGCGGCATTGATCCGGAAATTGCAACTGTCTTTGTTCAGAGTGATGTTCCGGAAGTTACAGAGTTATATCTTCTGCTCAACATGAATGCATATATCGGCGAGCTGAAAAGAACAACATCATTTAAGGAAAAGATAAGAAGCCAGCCCGATAATATAAATGCGGGATTGCTGACCTATCCCGTATTGATGGCTGCGGATATAATCATCCACAGGGCCAATAAAGTGCCGGTGGGAAAGGATCAGGAGCAGCATCTCGAAATGACAAGACGTTTTGCCAGGCGGTTTAATACGATGTATGAGGTCGATTATTTCCCGGAACCCGATGCCTATAATTTCGGCAGGAAACTTATAAAGATCCCGGGACTAGATGGTACCGGTAAAATGGGTAAAAGTGAGGGTAACGGCATTTTCCTTGCCGACACTCCGGAGAAAATAAGGAAAAAGGTTATGCGTGCCGTAACAGATGATGGTCCCAAAACACCTGGAGAAAAGCCTTCTGAACCTGTGAAGAACCTCTTTACAATTATGAAGGTCGTTTCAGATCCTTCCACTGTTAAATATTTCACAGAAAAACATGCCTCCTGCGAGATCCGCTATGGCGAAATGAAAAAACATCTTGCAGAAGATATCATTAAAGTCACAGACCCTATCCGGGGAAGGATAAATGAGATCCTCGCCGACAAAAAATATCTTGCCAAAGTGGTTAAAGAAGGGGGTGAAAAAGCAAGAGCAAGCGCTTCGAAGACAATAAGGGAGGTACGTGAAATAATCGGGTACAGATCCTTCTGAAGACTAAAAAATGAAAGCCCCGAGTACTCGGGGCTGAACTTGAAGGATCAAGTATATGATTGAGATTGCCTGTGTAATACAATACTCAAATAACGTGCCAAAAAGTATGCATCATTGAATAAACTTCAGGTAATGGGAAAACGGATTGGTATAATTCTGGTTATTATCCTTATCGCAGGACTGGCAGTACTGGGATATTACCTGTACCAGGGACGGAAGAGTTTTTTTACCGATCCCTATAAAGCTGTGGCTCCTTCAGCTTCCTTCGTAATAGAAACCATAGATCTCCAAAGTTTTATTAATTCACTTACCACAGGAAAAGGTCTTTTCGGTGAGATAGAGGATATTAAAGAATTCCGCCGCTTTACAACCGGGATGAAATTTCTTGCCGACCAGGTAAATAAACCATCCTATGAGAAATTAATGACAGGAAACTCATCAATCATATCATTTCATACTGACGACACCGGGAAACTCAGGCCCCTGCTGGTAATGGCAATCCCCTCTGAGATCAGGATACGCCAGTTAAGAGTGATGCTCCGCTCAGCAGGTATAAAAACAATAAATGAAACAGAGATCCGGGGCAATACCGTTCTGTTGCTTCCGTTTATTATTGAGGAAAGCAATGAAAACACTTATATATCAATTATTTCAGGATTACTGATCTGCACTCCTTCTGAAGAGATCATGAAAAGAGCAATAGAACAGACCGGAAGGGATGATGATATAAGAAATATGCCCGGTTTTTCAAGGGTGCTTGAGGCATCAGGGAAAAATGAGGATAAGGTTTTTGTCGTGTTCAGCAATCTTCCGGATCTGTTCAGGCCTTTTTTTAATAAAGAGCACACTGCAACTGCCTCACAAATAGGCACCCTGGCAGGCTGTGCGGGCGGGGATATTTATCTGAGCGATGACGGCCTGGTACTGAACGGATATACCGAGAGTGTCAACCCTTCTGAAATATTGTTCAGATACAAAACAGGAAAGGTGGGAGTATTCCGGACATATAAGATCCTGCCATCTAATACTGTGCTGTTCGAATCAGTTTTTCTTGAAGAGAAGAGTCCTGCGGGGAATACCTCCGGGAGTACCGTTGAAGCTGCTGATCTCGCTTCAAAGCTTCGTGAATATACCGGCGAAGAGGTCACAAAAGCATATATCGACATAAAAGAGAGACCTGTAATTGAGAACAGTCTGGTAATATATGAGCTGAAGAACAGGGTATATGCCGAAAAGCTTTTTCTTGATGAATTCACAAGCGAAGCCGGTAATACAAATGTTATATTCTTCCAGCCCGATGAACAGGTTAAGATCCCCGTTTATGAAACTCCCTATAAGGGATTTGCCGAAGCAGTTGTCCCTGGTTTTGCCGGAGATTTTGATGACTCCTGGTTCACCTTCTACGATAACTTCCTTATCACCGGTAGCTCATATGTTACCATCTCATCGTTTTTATATGATAACCTGCTGAACAAAACCCTGGCAAATGACCTGACCTACAGGGACTTTGAAAACACATTGCCCTCTGTGGCAGGATATTTCTTTTATTGCATACCATCACATATCACAGATTACCTTAAAGGATTCCTCTGTAACGAAATAATGGAGGGTATCCTTTCGAATAAACCTTCCCTTGATAAGATCCAGGCTTCAGGATACCAGATGACATCCAGTAATAATATGATATATAACAGTCTGTCAATCCGTTTCAGGGAGGATGTAAGAGAAGAATCAACTACAGAATGGGAGACGTTGCTTGATACCGTCACCGCCGTCAAGCCTTTCTTCTTTACAAACCATACAACCGGTGCAAAAGAGTTATTCGTTCAGGATATGAAGAATAATGCCTATCTGATCAATGCGGCAGGAAGAATTTTGTGGAAGGTACCCATCAGGGAAAGGATCAGCGGATCCATCTATATGATCGATTATTACAAAAACGGTAAATACCAGATCCTCTTTTCAGGTAAGAATTATCTCCATCTTCTTGACAGGAATGGAAATTACGTCGAGAGATTTCCTGTCAGGCTGAGGTCTCCTGCAACCAGTTCGCTTGCCCTGTTTGATTATGATAACAACCTCAATTACAGGCTTTTAATTGCAGGTGAGGACAGACTGATCTATGCTTATGACCGCAGCGGCAGTGCTGTTAAAGGCTGGAAGCCCTTCAGTACTGCTGGTATTGTTAATACGGAGGTAAACTGGTGCAGGGTTTCCGGAAAGGATTATATCATCGTTGCTGATAATACCTCATTATATCTTCTTGACAGGAAAGGCAATATCAGGCTTCGCCCCGGACAGCCGGTAACAAAAGCCGCTAATTCAGCATTAAGGCTGTCGACAGGATCATCATCTTCACTCGTTTGCAGCTCCCCTGACGGCACCATACAGCATATCTATTTTGACGGCAGTGTAAAAAAATACAGTTTAAGAAGCTTTTCTGTTGACCATTCATTCGATTTTTTTGACGTAGACGGTGATGGTTTTGGTGAATACATTTTTTTAGATAAAGGTATATTGTATCTTTATGATCATAACAGAACTGAGATGTTCATAAGGGAATTCGGTTCTTCAGAATTGGGAGGACCTATAACTTTTATTTTTTCTTCTTCCGACAGAAGAATCGGTGTTTTTGATATTGAAAAAAACATGATCTATCTTATCGACAGAAGAGGAAATGACACAAAAGGGTTTCCGTTAAGAGGCGCTTCAATGTTTTCAATAGGAAAATTGTCGGAAAGAAGCGGCTGGCATCTTATTGTCGGCGGCACTGACAGGTTCCTTTACAATTACAGGTTGGATTCACAGAATTAATGATTCTGCATATGGAAAGAAAATTAATTGTCTTTACTTTAATCGCGGTACTGCTGGCTTCAGCAGGTTGTGTCAAGGATACCTATGACATGGACAAGATCTCCAAACGGGTTCATCTTTCTCCGGCTTTCGGGATCCCTGTGGTAAGAGGCACAATAACACTCAGCGATTTTGTAGAGCCTAATGACACAATATTATTTGACAGCGATTCAGTATTTGTATATGCTGAAGCCAACAATGTTATAAGGTTTGTCTTTACCAAAGACTCTATAATCAGTTTCAACCTTGAAGATTATTTTGACTTTAATGATATGATCTCATATAGTAAGTCTTTCGTGGTTGGGGAGCTGAATCTTGGTTCCTTCGCTGATACAATCGGATTTTCACTCGATGAGATCAGCATGAAGTTCCCCCCGGATAAAAGGGCAGTTCTTGTTGCACTCAACGGAACCACAGGTGATTTCCCTCCATTTCCTGCAGTCAGTCTGGATGAAAAGACATTTGGCCCTTTACAAAACTTTGAATACGCAACTTTTTCTGATGGTATTATAGAATTAACCGTTACCAATAATCTTACAATACCGATTACCGATCTTATTATTCAGCTTTACAATGCTGTAGGGCCCACCCCTGTTGGTGATCCCTTTACTTTTGCATTGATCAATCCGGATCAAACCCTTTCCGACAGCATTGATCTTGAAAACGTGATATTAAGCAATTCTATAATAGCTGTCACAAGTCTAGGAGACAATCCGGGAGCAGACGATGTATTTATCGACCTTTATAACAACGGTATAGAGATCTCGATAGCCGGAAGGAACCTGAAGATAAAATCCGGCAGGGTCATCCTGCCAATACAGGAGGTTGTCTCAATCGACGAAAAGGATACTATTTCATTTGATCCCGGAGAGGAGGTTGAAATAGACGAGATAAAGATCCTTTCCGGAGATCTTAATTACAGTCTCAATGCCCTGCTGGTTCCGATAAAAGCATCTGTTACTGTTACTTTACCTACTTCTCTGCGTGACGGAACCCCTATCACGGAAACTTTAACCGTGGAACCCAATACAATTCTCAATGACAGTATCTCACTTGACAATTCAACTATCGACATGGGTACAATAGAAACACAGCATTATAACATGCTGCCCGTCAATTATGGCCTCGAGGTTAGTTCAGATGGTCAGATGGTTGATTTCAACAGCACTGATGAGGTGAGCATTGAAATGGAGATGCTCGATCCCGGAATTGATTATGTTAAAGGTTACTTCGGACAGTATGGCGATACAATAAGCAGTGATACCATAGATCTGGAAATTGACGATATTCTTGGGAATATTACAGGGACTGTTACCCTTAATCCCTCAATATCATTAAACTACCGGAACTCTTTTGCAATACCGGTTGAAATAGACCTTGATGCTGTGGGATATAAAGGCAGCGACTCGGTTGATATTGATCTGGATGCGGAAACTCTCAGCTATCCTGCTGCTCCGGCTGAACGTGATGTTAGTGATGCTTTTACGATAAACTCGGCTAATTCACAGCTGCCGGAACTTATTTCCATGCTTCCCGAAAAGATCCGTTTTGGAGGTTCGGCAGTCATGAATCCCATGGGTAACACAGGCAGCAGGGATAATTATATTTTCAGCGACAGCCGTTTTCTGGGAGACCTTGAAATTGAGGTGCCGCTGGAACTGCGGATAAATAATCTTCATTTTGCCGATACAGTTGATAATTTCATGCAGGATGCAGAAATTGATGAAGATAGCCCTGTTACACCTGAAGATGTTGAATATCTGCGCATTCAATTTACTGCCGAGAATGGGTTCCCCCTGGGCATATCCCTGACTATGAGTCTCTATGATTCAACTTCTGCCACAATAAAGAGTACAATCGATGCGACCGGTCTCCTGGAGGCCGCTGACGTTGACAGCAACGGCCGTGTCACAGAGCCTGCACAATGCTCTACAGAGCTTGAAATAACAAGTGAATTCTGGGATGCAGCCAATGATGCCGATAAGATTATCTTCAATATCACCCTGGTAACCACAGACGATGGTACAAAGGATGTTAAAATATATTCGGATTACTATATAGAATACAGAGTTGCGCTCCAGGTAAAAGCAGATATAAATGCAAATCTGGATGAATTATAATAATTTAACTACATGATCAGAAGAATCAAATATATTTTCTTGCTGCTGCTGGCTGTGTCAGTTTATGACTCCTATGCACAGAATAGTCAGGTAATGTATCATATGAACCTGCCTCAGAGACATTTTCTTAATCCTGCCCTGCGGTCATCCAACTCTGTATATATCGGTCTGCCGGTTATCTCAGGCATAAACCTTAATATCAATAATAATTTTATCAATTTCTCCGATGTTTTCATGAACAGCGGAGATTCAGTAATATCAATTCTCCACCCCAGTTACAAGCTGGGAGATTTCATGAAGAAGATCAAGGATGTGAATGCCATTGAACCGCAGGTTCTGGTTCAGCTTTTCGGGCTTGGCTTCAGTGCAGGAGGTGATCTCTACGTCTTCCTTGATATAAATGAGAGGGTTGAGGCCAATATTGCCCTGCCGGGCGATATATTCCGGCTTGGTTTCCTTGGCAACGAACAGTTTGTAGGTAACAAAATGGATCTTTCATCCCTCAGAACCGATGTTCTGTGGTATCATGAGGCCGGTCTTGGCTTCTCAAAGAATATTACCGGCAAATTGCGTTTAGGAGTGAAAGGAAAGCTGCTGATGGGGGTAGCTACAGTCTCTATTGATAACAGGTCGCTGGGGGTTACCGTTAATGAGGATTACACTCATGTTTTTGATGCCGACCTGACAGTAAATCTCAGCGCTCCTGCAACAGCTTACATGAATGCTGAAAATACCATAGATAGTGTGGTATTCAATGACTCGGCCTTCGATGAGACATCCGGTATCATTGATTATTTTCTCAAAACCGGGAACAAAGGATTTGGTCTCGATATAGGAGCAGAATACACCTTCAGCGACAGGCTGAGGGCCTCCGCTTCCATTACTGATCTCGGCTTTATCAGGTGGAAAAGGGATATAACAACCCTGAAGGCTGAGAGCCGGTTTGAATTCAGCGGTCTCGACATGCTGGAAGTCTATAATGGTACAATCACTTTCGATTCACTTGCAAGTGAAATGCTCGATTCTCTCAGCAACTCATTTTCAGTTGTCCAGAATAACACCCCGTTTACCACGTACCTCCCTTTCGGAGTCTCTGTGGGAGGAAGTTATAATCTTACAAAGAATTTCTCTGTTGGTGTTTTATCTTATACAAGATTCATAGGGAAGCAGATTAAGGAGGCATTTACACTTTCGGCTAATGTTAATCTCGGAAATGCATTTTCCACAACACTTGCCTATACTGCCGCAAATCACAGGTATGATAACCTTGGCCTGGGCCTGGCATTCAGGGGAGGATGGTTCCAGTTTTACTTCCTGGCCGACAGGATCCCTGTGACATGGAATACAATCACATCGAAAGATTTTGAAACCCCTAAACCTGTCAGCATGTTATTCAAAGATAATTCCATTCCTATTCCTTCAAGCTGGAATACAATACATTTCAGGTTCGGGATGAATCTTACCTTCGGCAACAATGTTAAGAAAAAGGCCGATAAGCCAATGGTGGTTGTTCAACAAGAACTGGAGGAAAAATGATCATATTGCTGAGAATTATACTCATAGGGATAATTATCTACCTCCTTGTGAGATCATTTAACAGGTATTTCTTTCAGGGGGAAGAAAAAAAACGGAAACCCGAAAAGAGAAACTCCTCTCCCTCGAAAAAAATATCAAAGGAAACCGGTGAGTATATTGATTATGAGGAGATAAAGAAATAAACTTATTTTTGTTTTTCTGATGATTTCAATTGTTTTGCCAGCGCGTTGGCAAATACAAAATCGTTCAGTATCTCACAATCGGAATGAAGTATCTCCTCTTTAGTCCCTTCCCAGCATTTCACACCCTCATGGATAAAAACGATCTTCTCTCCTATTTTCATCACAGAATTCATGTCGTGGGTGTTCACTATTGTTGTCATTTTATATTCTTCAGTCAGCTCTTTTATAAGCTCATCGATAAGAATGGCTGTAATCGGATCAAGTCCGGAGTTAGGCTCATCACAGAACAGGTATTTAGGATTCAGGGAAATTGCCCTGGCTATGGCTACTCTTTTCTTCATCCCTCCCGACAGTTCTGACGGAAAGAGTTTGTTGGCATTGATTATATCAACCCTGTTAAGGCAGAAATTGACTCGTTCAGCTTTTTCCTCAGGGCTTTTCTTAGTAAACATATCAAGGGGAAACCTCACATTCTGTTCAACGGTGAGAGAATCAAAGAGAGCGCTCCCCTGGAAAAGCATTCCCATCTGCTTGCGGATCTCTTTTTTATCATTAAACTCAAGCTTATTAAAAGGAATATCTTCAAACCAGATCTCCCCGCTGTCAATCTCATGAAGTCCTACAATTGATTTTATCAGAACTGTTTTCCCCGATCCGCTTCGTCCTATTATAAGATTCGTTTTTCCTGCCTCGAAAGTTACCGAAATATTATCCAGTACCTTTTTATCATTGAACGATTTATCAAGATCTTTCACTCTTATCATGACAGCAGGAGTTGAGTTAGTATTACATTGAACAGCAGTACCATGACACTGCTGTATACTACTGCTTTTGTGCTTGCCCGTCCTACTTCAAGGGATCCGCCCTCGACATAATAGCCATGGAAAGCTGAAACACTGGTAATGATAAAGGCAAAGATCACTGTCTTTATCATCGAATATGTGACATAATAGGGAATGAAGGCATACTGTAATCCGTAAATAAAATCTTCGGAGGTTATAACACCTGTTAAGGTCCCTGCCAGCCAGCCGCCGATAATCCCGACAATAATGCTGATGAGGTTAAGAAAAGGGTTAAAGAGAAATGTTGCAATTATCTTCGGGAGTATAAGGTAAGAAGCAGAATTGACTCCCATCATCTCAAGAGCGTCGATCTGTTCTGTAACCCTCATTGTGCCAATCTCTGATGCAATATTTGATCCCACCTTGCCGGCAAGTATCAGAGCAACTATTGTTGATGAAAACTCAAGTAATATTGAATCGCGGCAGCCAAGACCTATCAGATATGTAGGGTAAATAGGATTTTCGGTGTTATAGGCAGTTTGAAGGGTTATTACAGCACCCATGAAGAACGAAATTATTGTGACTATGCCTATCGAATTAATACCGAGATAATTCATCTCGTGCATGGTCTGCTTATAATAGATCGATGGTTTTTCAGGTATGGAAAAGACCTTTTTAAGCAGAAGAACGTAACGTCCAAGCTGTGTCAGAAAGTTAATCATGCATGCATGTTTACAGCATTCAAAAATAAGAATATTTACCGACTATCTTATGGCTTATTCATTTTACCTGAGGCAAAATTAATTATTATATATTTGCAGAAAAATTCAGTGATTCAATGATCAGCTATGGATAACAGGTATGTAATCATTATGGCCGGCGGTGTAGGCAGCCGTTTCTGGCCGTTGAGCCGTCATGAAAAGCCTAAACAGTTTCTTGATATCCTCGGCGCCGGGGAAACGCTTATTCAGCAGACTTTCAGACGATTTAAATCCACCTGCCCAAAACAAAATATCTTTGTTGTTACCAGTGCGGAACATAAAGATATTGTTGTTGAGCAGCTGGGTGTTGATCCTTCAAACGTGCTGGCAGAGCCTTTTCGCCGCAACACTGCACCCTGCATCGCATACGGTACCTTCAGGATCATGAAGGAGAACCCGGATGCCGTCATCGTGGTCACACCTGCCGATCACGTGATTGAAAAGGAGGATATTTTCTGTAAGGTAATAGAGGATAGTATGGATTTTGTGAAGGAAAATGATGCTCTCCTCACTCTTGGAATTAAACCTGACAAGCCCGAGACAGGCTACGGATATATTCAGGCGAACCGAAAGAAACTGGTTAAAGACTACGATAACCTTATGGAGGTGAAGACATTCACAGAAAAACCTGATTCCGACCTAGCCAGTAAGTTTTTACAGAGCGGTGATTTTTACTGGAACTCCGGGATCTTTATATGGAACATAAAGACGATCATGGCTGCCTTTGAAAAGTATATGCCTGATGTGTTCTCTGCTTTTGATGAAGGGAAGAAACTCTTTGGCACCAGGCAGGAAAAGAATTTCATTGCCAGGACGTATGCCGAATGCCGGAGTATCTCCATTGACTATGGTATTATGGAAAAAGCTGATAATGTGTATGTTATGTGTACCGATATTGGCTGGTCCGACCTTGGGACATGGAGTTCGCTTTATGAACATTCGGTATCAAACAAGAAGGAAAATGCTGTTCTGGGAGGCAATATCTTCTCATACGACAACAAGGGCAATATCTTTAATATCTCCTCCGGCAAGGTTGCGGTTATCCAGGGGTTGAAGGATTACATCGTCATTGAGACAGATGATGTTTTGCTGATTGTCAGCAAGCAGGAGGAGCAGAACATCAAGCATTATCTTGAGGATGTGAAGAACGAGACTAAGGAGAGGTATCTGTAGAAGCTGCCCCCCCATCCCCCCTAAAACCCACCAGGCTGAAGTCCGGAGTGGAGGGTACTCCTATAAATGGGGGGCTTTAGCCCGGAAAGCAGTCAAACCCATATTTCTTAATAAACTCCTCATACTCTTCTTTCCACGACTTCTTCCTGTGATGTTCTTCCTGATTATCAATGTATTTTCTGACTTCAGCAATATGTGACTCACTCACCGAAACAGCATAATATTCTACAGCCCATTTGAATTTGTACTTTGTAATCTTGTTCCTGTTTATCCAGAAAGATGATTCACCTTTAATCAATTGTATAACCTTCGACAATGCCATATCCGGATTGAGGGATAAAAGGCAATGCAGGTGTTCATGATAACCATTAATTCTGTCAATATAGATACCCCTTTCTCTGGCGTTTGCCTTTATATGCTCTATTACTTTTTTCTTTATATCTTCAGTCAGATAAGGCAGTCTGCTTTTTGTTCCCCAGACGCAATGGAGCCAGTTTTTTACGTATGCCATAGTCAGTTTTGTATACCGGGCTAATGCCCTGTTTGTTCTGTGTCTTAAAGTCCCCAGACTGAAGTCTGGGGTTAGTGGGATCTCTTTACAGGAGTGGCCTACCATACTAACCCCGGGCTTCAGTCCGGGGTGGAAGGCACTCCTCTGATTGGGGGCTTTAATAAAAACCCCGGGCTGTGGTCGTTACTACAGGATTGTTGTATGCAGTTTGCCCGGGGTTCGCAGGGGACTCTTCAATCAGTTAACTACCCTGAATAGCACGAAAAAACGCAGCGATTGATAGTCCCGTTTACTAGGTATAGTTATTTCATATTTTCTGTTTACTACCTTATCTTAGGATAGAATCTATAGACTATTGTATTCAGTTTGTTCTATTAAAGGTTTACTAATTCTAAATCTCAACAAGAATATGATAACAACCTCTTTTTTAGGTGATTTTAATTTAAAACATTCTTCAATTAGAAAATTTATAATGTCAGTTTTAAAATAAAATGTTTTTCTATAACTCAAAAATATGAACCTAATTTTTACTACTTCTGTGCCGTTTCAATATTTCAAGATAAAAACTCAGACTTGTGAAAAAGCTTGATATAGCAATTAAAATAAACGCAAGTCGCCCTTTATCTGAAAGTTCAAATAACAAGAGAGAGGCTATTGATAAACCTAAAATTAATAGCATAATGATAAACAAAATGCTGATCAAATTTTTTTGTAATAATGGTTTCATTTTTTTAAGTTTTTACACAAATAAACATGTTATTGTTT
>Ga0315550_1001341_pt1 | contig 15250 bp, 11 predicted proteins | sample SalMarSW160190MG_2_FD_203100 | JGI IMG/M metagenome (GOLD analysis project Ga0315550, IMG submission 203100) | Salt marsh sediment microbial communities from the Plum Island Ecosystem LTER, Massachusetts, United States - Salt Marsh Sediment SW1601-90 ... | reverse complement strand
ACCGGGTGAACGATTGGACTGACGTTTAGAACTGATGATGCTCGCTCTAAGCTCAAGGCGCTCTACCCATCGATATTCAAATGACGCTGTACCAGGATAAACTTGGTAGCGCGAATCATCCATCTATTTTGTCTATGATGTAAAATATTAATATCTCAAACCTCGAGGACAACTATGGATACCGTAATTACTCAGCAAATTGCCGACAATCTGTACCTGATTCGCACCATAGACCGAAAACTTAAGTATTTTGAAGCCTTGTGGGAAGTTCCCGAGGGCATGGTTTATAACGCTTATTTACTCATAACTTCCGAGGGCGCGGTGTTATTCGATACCACCAAAGCCAACTACACTGAACCGTTTCTGGAAGCTTTGCGCAGCCTGATCGATCCGAAAGAAATCAAGCATCTAATTATTCACCATATGGAACCTGATCACAGCGGCGCGATGTCTGAAGTCCTGGAGGCCATCGGAGAGCACGTACAGGTTTGGGGCCATCCTTTCTCTAAACGGCTGATTAAAAGTCTGTATGGACTAGACCCCAATTTCCAGACAGTTAAGGATAATACGGTGCTGGAGTTTGGCGGCAGCAAGCTGACTTTCCTGCAAATGCCCTGGCTTCACTGGCCTGAATGCATGATTACCTATATGCCGGAGGAGGGATTCTTTTTCGGTGGCGATATATTTGGCAGCTATGGTATCCCCGAAGGCATTTTTGACGATGATGGCGACGATCTGCATGAATTCCTGCATTTGGCGCGCGAATATTTTGCATCAGTTATTGGACACTATAAATCCCATGTCAGCAAAAACTTTCTCAAACTTGAAGGTGAAGCTGCCGCTCCCAAGATGGTTCTTCCCGCTCATGGCTTGCTCTGGCGCAAGAATCCGTCCCAAATTATGGATGCCTACACCAATTGGGCTATTGGAACTCCTGAAAAAGGAAAGGTCGTCATCGTTTACTCGTCTATGTATGGCTTTGTAGAAAAATCAGTACAAGTCGTAATTGACGATTTGAAAAAGCGTGGTTTCGATCCTGAAGTATTGCGGTTCACTGACGAATATCGCGACGATTTAGTTGACGTTCTGGGCCAAATTCCCGATAGCGAAGCTATCGTTCTGGCCACTGCAACTTATGAGGCAGGTGTTTTTCCACTGATGGCGTACATCATTGATGAAATACTGCATAAAGTCGCCTATGAAAAACCCATGCTCCTGCTCTCCGCTTTCGGTTGGGGTGGTATGGTCAATAAACAATTGGTACCCAAGCTGGAAGAAAGCTCCTTCCAACTGGTTGACGCCATCGAAATCAATAGTTTGCTGGACGATGAAGGCCGGGAAAATATCCTGGCTGGGGTTAGCAAGTTAGTGGGTGCCATTCATTAACCCTAAGATTTCCAGCCTGAACTATCTTCCCCTGCGCGGCGTGACCTTCCAGTCCACGTGCGGGGTCTTGCATTCCCGTCTAATATGAACCTTCAAGCTAATGCCACACTAACCAATGCGGCAGCTAAGCTCAAGGGAATAGTCCACCATAGGAAAACTCAAGACCATATCCAGCTTGAAGAAAAAGCTTCAATCTGCCGGATGCTTACAAGTCAGACGATTACCCAAATAGTGCCAGCCCGAGTAATTGATATCTGAGTTGAGAGTGGGTAGTACTGGTCTAATGCTTGCCGTTGGCCCCTCGCCCATGTAGAATTGGTCACTCCCTTACCTAGGATAGACATACTCTATGGAATTCATCCGACGACTGTTCGGCAAGAAAATAGCTCTGCCACCTGACCAGGCTTCCACCGCGCCGTTGGATCCCAACATGGTCCCATTCCCCTACTTTGAGGAGCTTCGTCGGCATATCACGACGGGAACGGCACAATCCATCGGCGTTGAGAGAAAGAAAAATGACGACTCTCTTCTCGTGATCGTCGGAAGTGCGGATGGCGACGATGAACCTCCGGATTTTGGATTGCTTTGCGTTGCTGATGGATTAGGTGGACAAGAACATGGCGCAGCCGCCAGCGCGATTTCGGTGCGCACTTTAGCAAGCAGCCTGACCCGCGGAGCAATCATTGATCTTCTTGCACTTGAACCCGAGAGCCAACCCGGCTCCACGGAGGATCTCGTCCGCCTGGCCATCCAGCAAGCGAATCGAGAAGTTAGATCCCATGCTGAAGGGGGCGCGTCAACATTGACAATCGCGCTGGTTGTTGGCGATCAAGTGGCCATCGGCCATGTCGGTGATACACGCGCTTACTTCATAACTGAGGATAACATTCAGCAGCTCACCCGTGATCATTCCCTGGTTCAAGAATTAGTTGACACCGGGACGATCACAGCAGAGGAAGCCATTACACACCCGCAGCGCAATGTTCTCTGGAACGCGATGGGCAAGGCAATTGACGTGAAGGTGGATGTAGCAACTCACACCACACCTGCTGATGGGTATTTGCTGCTTTGCTCGGATGGGCTCTGGGGTGTTGTTCCAGACGAGGAGATACATGAGACCATCCTCCAAGCGGGAAACCCTCAGCAGGCCTGTGAAACCCTGGTGACGGCTGCAAATGCGGCCGGTGGTCCCGATAACATTACCTGCGTCATGGTGTACTTCCCGCCGCGACCTTCAACTGCATCCTGATAAAAATACTGAGTTTACCTAACAAGAGATCCTCATGTTGCGAGGATCTCTTGTTATATAAAGTGTACCAAGCGCCATGATGAATATTCGTGGCTGACCGCAGGTTAATAAAAGGAACGCCGGATGTGGGGGACCATCCGGACGCTCCAGAATATTCGGGGCCCCCACTGGCTATGCGCGGGGAGGCACATTTCCAAATGGGGGAAACCCCTAAGACAAACCCTTCAACCAACACATTACCAATACGTGGGTGAGTCCTGATCAAATATTACCCTAATTGGGTCATAATTACATTAATAAAAGGTGAGTTCTTAGGTTGAATCTTGGTCCCGATCTTTAAATAACCTCTCCCACTCATCGAGACCAATATCGCTCAGGGTACCCAGAGGTTTGTCGTTTTGGTCGGAAGTGTTTACGCTCCTGGAGATCATCTGGGCGAATGCGTCGCTAAGGAGCACTGATGCGCCTGCTCGACGCGCCGCAGAGACGACTTCACGATCGGAGGAGACGATTGTCCAGTTCGGAGCTTCTTTATCAAGTTTGAGTAAGTGATCGCGGATGGCGTCGTCCGCCGTTCGCGGGAGGCGGATGAATCTGACTTCTACCCTCCCGCTCGTAGTCGTGGGTTCTCCACCCGGAGCGCCGCGATCGAAATATACGATCGCCCGACGTTGGATTCGTGAGCAGAAACCCTGCAGCATCTCGACAAGTCGCATTTCATCGTCAAGATCAGAAAGGTTGAGGTTAGACAGCGCGGCGATTAAGTTATGGCCATCGATGATGAAGGGCATTATGGCTCCATCGCTGGGATAGGGTTCTTCTATAGTTCATCTCTCTTTGCCCGACTGCGGCGAGCGGATATCCGTCATTCATAATGCGGCGCAGTGCCGAATTTCAAATCGATCGATGCCGCCGGTTCATTCTACTGCCTTGACTCGACGTGTGGCAATTCCCTTTCGTGGCAAGCTGTGCTATCATGCGCGGCCATGGGAAGCGTTCGGCGAGCTACATGGAGGCAGTATCTACTTTATCTGGGTGTAAATATCCTCGTCTCGGCGATCACTGTCCTCATCGTACTCAATCTATGGGATCGCAGATCCCCACCTGAAATTGTGACGCCGACGGCGACCATCGACGTGATCGCGCAGGTAGCCAGCGCCGTTCCTACACTGACTCCAACAAAACCTCCCTCTCCAACGCCAAACACCTATACTGTCCGGGCAGGGGACACAATTTCTAACATTGCCGATGAGTTCGGCATCGCGATGGAAGAGCTCATGGCGGCCAATCGACTGCAGGACCCCAACGAGCTCTCGGTGGGGCAAGTGCTGGTCATCCCTGAAGTTGAGGGGACTGGTACGGCACCCGACGCCAACGAGACCCAATCTCCAGAAGCAACTTCCACCCCCGCCGCGGCTGCAGCCCAGCAAGTTGTGATCAATGGCATCGTCGGCGCGGGGGACTTGGAGACGGAGTCTGTTCGTCTCCTGAACACGGGGAATGAAGTCTCTATGGCAGGCTGGACGCTTGACGATGGCAATGGTAATTCGTTCAACTTCCCAGATTTCACTTTTTACAGCACCGGGGCGGTGGACGTCCATACAAGAGCGGGCATAAATACCACGATTGATCTGTATTGGGGGCTTGACAAGGCAATATGGACGCCGGGTACGGCGATCAACCTTCGCAATGTAAGCGGTGATCTAGTATCCTCTTTTAAGGTCCCTGCAAATTAACGAATACCTCCTGGGCTTTCATTCTCAAACGTTCTTTCGCTTTGGACCTCTTTTGGGGATTCCAAATAAGCATTCTGCGTGGAATGATCCTGCGGGTAGAATTTTTGAATTGCATGAGTTTCTGGTGAAGAAAGCAAAACCGGCCATTCGGCCGGCTTTGCTCATGTGGTGTTGCTGGAGAGATCAATCTCCGTCCGATGTATCTTCTTCCGCGGATGGCTCATCTTCACTCTCGCCATCCTGAATACCCGCCCGAAATTCTTTTATTCCTTGGCCAATTTCGCCGGCGATCTTGCTTAGGCGACCAGGACCAAAGATCAAGACGATGATGATCAAGATGATGATTAATTCCCAGCCACGCGGCAGCGTCATTGCACCCTCCGGCATTTGTCCGTCTTGTTAAATTATAGCATCCTTCTCTTTCTTAGAAACCTGTTGCCAACGAGTCTCTTGCGCCGCGGAATACCGTCTGCTAAACTCGCATCCGGTTTGAATTCGTGGGCGGATTGGTTGGTCGAGCTTTGGGTTCCCCCGGGTTTTTGAAGAAGCAACTTTTATTATCTGCGAGGACTGGAAATGACACAGGCTTTGTATCGTAAGTGGCGGCCGCAGCGATGGGAAGAAGTCGTCGGACAGGATCACATCATTCAGACGCTTCGGAACGCGGTACGGGGGGAGCGAGTCGCCCACGCGTACTTGTTCGCGGGACCACGCGGTACTGGAAAAACCACGACCGCTCGCCTCCTCGCCAAGGCGGTAAATTGCCTGGCGGACTCACCCGCCGATCGCCCGTGCGGGGATTGTGAACCTTGCATAGCCGTTGCGCAGGGAAGCTTTCTTGATTTGATTGAGATCGATGCTGCATCAAACACCAGCGTGGATGATGTCCGTGAACTGAGAGAAAAGATCAGCTTCTCCCCCAATCGAGGGCGTTATAAGGTGTACATCATCGATGAGGTGCACATGCTCTCAACGGCGGCCTTCAATGCCCTGTTAAAGACTCTGGAAGAACCCCCGGCGCATGCCATCTTCATCCTCGCTACAACAGAGGTACACAAGATTCCAGCCACAGTTCTCTCGCGCTGCCAACGTCACGAGTTCAGGCAGCTGCCGGTTGCGATCATCTTGGACTATCTACGACCCAAGATAGAGGAGGAAGAATTAAATATTGAGGAATCGGCACTCGAGCTAATTGCCAGGCAAGCGACTGGCAGCTTGCGGGATGCGATCTCATTGCTAGATCAACTCAGCTCAGTCGGCGAGATTGTGACTTTAGATTACGCGGAGATAGTACTGGGCACCGCGGCTAGCGAGGCGGTACGCGGGATTGTGACCGCTTTAGTTGCCGGCGACACGGGCGGGGGTCTGAGTCTGATCAATGAAACCTTAGATGGCGGAGCTGATCCAAGGCAGCTCGCTCGCCAAGTCGTAGAGTACTTGCGCGGGCTGCTTCTCATAAAGATGGGGAACGAAAAATTAGTTGAAGCCACATCCGAGATCCGGTCAGAGATGCGCACCCAGTCGGAAGAGATTCAACTTGCGCGTCTCCTCGTAGGGATACGCGCTTTTAACCGAGCGGCTGCAGAACGGAAGACTACCTGGCAGACCTCTCTGCCACTTGAATTGGCTTTTATTGAGGCAGGGGAGACACAAGGTGATAATCCAGAACCGAAGACTCCCCCGAAGGCAGAACAAGTGCATAATACGAAAACTGCTAAAACGAAGGTTGTTCCTGAGACGTTGAAGCCGGAGCCCCGGAAGGGCAGCAATGACCTGAAGTCCAACCCGGCTCCCGGGCCGATCGAGGGAAAGCTGAGTTTCGAGATCGTTGTCAGTCGTTGGCGCGATGTTCTTCAAGCCGCGCGGGGTCACGATCCACGAGTTCAGGCATTGTTGAATTCCTGCCGCCCATTAAATCTTGAGGGGGGCTTGCTCATTATTGGATTCGGCAGCGATCTTCTCCGCGATAAGATGGAGAAAGCTCACAACCTGCAGATCGCCATCAATGCTTTAGAAGAAGTCTTTGGTGGAAAGATCGGCCTTCGCTGCATCTTGAGCGAATCATGGAAGCCGGGAGACACTGCGGATAACCAACCTCCGCCAATGGAAGATGGGGGGATGGTTTCGACCGCAATTCGAGAATTAGGTGCACATGTTGTCGAAGTGGAAAAGTGGCCTCCAGAGGCTTAATATTTTTAGTTTCATTTATTCCATCTATTGGTTAAGATCGATTGATAATTGAGCCCACGAGAATGCCAGGCATTGCGCGAATATTAAATTGAGAGGATTGCATGGGCAAAGGGAAATCCGCCTTTGGGAAAAATATCATGGCGCAAGTCCAGGATCTTCAAGAGAAGCTCGTTCAAGCACAAGAAGATCTGGCGGACCTAGCCGTTGAGGCCACAGCGGGTGGCGGCGCTGTGCGGCTTGTGATGAGCGGGACGCAGGAATGTAAAGAAGTGACGATAGATCCCAGTCTTTTAGAAGCCGGTGATGTTGAGATGATCCAGGATCTGATCCTCCTGGCGATAAACCAGGCGGTCCATGAATCACAGGCTTTGGCAGCGAAACAACTTGGGCCCCTGGCTGGCGGTCTTGGGCAACTGGGTGGAGGCGGATGAGATCCGCGGCGCCTAAGCCGGTTGAACGGCTCATTGAGGCATTTGCCCGTCTACCTGGCATTGGCCCGAAGACGGCCTCGCGCCTGACCTACTTCCTCCTGCGCGCTCCAGAAAGTGAAAGTCTGGAACTGGCGGAGGCTTTGAAGGAAATGCGGATGCAGACTCGTTTCTGCTCGCTTTGTTTCAACATCACAAGCAACGACGCTGATCCTTGTTTGATCTGCAGCGACAAAAGCCGCGACTCGTCGAAGATCTGTTTGGTGGAGGAACCGCTTGACGTTCTCGCCCTTGAGCGTACAGGTGAGTACTCGGGTCGCTATCATGTTCTTCATGGAGCGCTTTCTCCGATCGAGGGCATTGGACCAGACGACCTTCGCATCGCGGAACTGATAGAGCGTATTAAAGAAGAAGCGATTATGGAATTGATCATCGCCACCAACCCGACACTGGAGGGCGAAGCCACTGCGATGTACATCAAACAAAGTCTGGAGGGGTGCAAGGTGCGCATTACGCGCTTGGCTCGTGGTTTACCATCTGGCGGGGATCTTGAGTACGCGGACATAACAACGCTTTCCCAGGCGCTTCAGGGGAGATCCGAGATATAGAGGTCTTTAAGACTCCTTGTCTCTTTTGGAGGAAGATCATGAATAGGTTAACTCGGTCATTTTTCATTAGTGCCATCGTCATTGCCCTCGGCGCATCCGGATGCAACCTTTCGGCTGCAAGACCAACACCTACTGAGAAGCCAGTCGATACTCCGACGCCGGTCCCAACTAGAGATTCACCCACCGATGTAGAGACTGTAAAAACTCCATCGCCTACAGTGAAGCCCGCGGACACCGAGGTGCCTACTGCTACACCTACTGACACACCGGCACCACCAGCGGCATTGGTGCACGATATGGACGTGGTCTGCCTATTTGGCCCTAGCGAGAAATTTTCGCTGGAGGGGGTGGTGCGGGTGGGTGAGCAGGTAGAAGTGCTCGGACAAAACCAATCTGGAGATTGGCTGCAAATCGAGAACCCGGGGAGACCGGGAAAGCTGTGCTGGATCCCCTTGGAGCAGGTAGTCCTCACTGGAGACCTGGCGCTCGCGCCGAAACTGCCACCGCCGCTGAGTATCGTGACCGCTGTTAATGTGGTCATGGACCCGCTCACGATGAACATCTCACCCTGTGTTTTTCCAGTGACCTTTGATGTGGAGTTCTCGATAACCACCACCGGTCCGACGACCGTGACCTTTTACAGGTATCTGGATAATGGCAACGAAGCGCCACAGGAGAGTGTGGTATTTACCAGCGCACAAACAAAGGTTTTCCAAGATTACTATCGCGCCGGCAGCGCCGGGGAGGGCTGGTTTGGGGTACATGTAACCAGCCCCAACGACATGCAGGGGGTAGGGTATGGTACAGTGGTGTGCCCGTGAGGGGAAGCGGACGGTAGGGAATATCAAGGCTGTGAGAACCACGGATCGTTTGGGGTCTTTCCCTTGACATCCTGTTCCAGAGACCTTAAAATGGGAGCAATACAGCATACGGTCTCGCCAAGAATTTTGGAAGACCTGGACAACTGAATAGTCAAGTACAGCACAGGCCAAATGAGCGGGTTGAGAAGTCGGCCAGCCTCGTCGATGTTGAGTTATGGAACATCGACGTTTTGCGCCTGATGCCCTTGACTCTGATGGGGGCGGGTGGTAGCATTTCGTCCGCTCGAAGAAAAGCACCTTAACAACTGAAGAGTGATAGGAAACCCTGTAAGTAAAACGACAGAAAAATGACCTTGAGTCCGGTCGATAATGGATCTTCTACGTCTTCGGACGTAGTAAAAATCTCTATGGAGAGTTTGATCCTGGCTCAGGATGAACGCTGGCGGCGTGCCTAATACATGCAAGTCGAACGAGGCCCTTTGTATTCGTATGAAGGTGTCCTAGTGGCGAACGGGTGAGTAACACGTAGGTGACCTACCCCGAAGCGGGGGACAACTCCGGGAAACTGGAGCTAATACCCCATGTTCTCCATGGTGTTAGAGGACCATGGAGCAAAGGAGCAATCCACTTTGGGAGGGGCCTGCGGCCCATCAGCTAGTTGGTAGGGTAATGGCCTACCAAGGCTATGACGGGTAGGGGACCTGAGAGGGTGGTCCCCCACACTGGAACTGAAACACGGACCAGACACCTACGGGTGGCAGCAGTAGGGAATATTGCACAATGGGCGAAAGCCTGATGCAGCAACGCCGCGTGCGCGATGAAGGCCTTCGGGTTGTAAAGCGCTTTTCTGGGGGAAGAGGAAGGACGGTACCCCAGGAATAAGTCTCGGCTAACTACGTGCCAGCAGCCGCGGTAAAACGTAGGAGGCGAGCGTTATCCGGATTTACTGGGCGTAAAGCGCGTGTAGGCGGTTAGGTAAGTCGGACGTGAAAGCTCCCGGCTCAACTGGGAGAGGCCGTTCGAAACTACCTAACTTGAGGGCAGTAGAGGGAGGTGGAATTGCAGGTGTAGCGGTGAAATGCGTAGATATCTGCAGGAACACCAGTGGCGAAGGCGGCCTCCTGGGCTGACCCTGACGCTCAGACGCGAAAGCTAGGGTAGCAAACGGGATTAGACACCCCGGTAGTCCTAGCTGTAAACGATGCAGACTTGGTGTTGGCAGTTTAAACACTGTCAGTGCCGAAGCTAACGCGATAAGTCTGCCGCCTGGGGACTACGACCGCAAGGTTAAAACTCAAAGGAATTGACGGGGGCCCGCACAAGCAGCGGAGCGTGTGGTTTAATTCGAGGCTACGCGAAGAACCTTACCTGGGTTTGACATGTACGTAGTAGGAATCCGAAAGGTGACCGACCCCTCGGGGAGCGTACACAGGTGCTGCATGGCTGTCGTCAGCTCGTGCCGTGAGGTGTCCGGTTAAGTCCGGTAACGAGCGCAACCCTTGCTCTGTGTTATATGTGTCACAGAGGACTGCCGGTATAAAGCCGGAGGAAGGTGGGGATGACGTCAAGTCAGCATGGCCTTTATATCCAGGGCTACACACACGCTACAATGGCCGGTACAATGGGTCGCGAAGCCGTGAGGCGGAGCCAATCCTCCAAAGCCGGTCTCAGTTCGGATTGCAGGCTGCAACCCGCCTGCATGAAGTCGGAGTTGCTAGTAACCGCAGGACAGCTATACTGCGGTGAATACGTTCCCGGGCCTTGTACACACCGCCCGTCACGTCATGGGAGCTGGCAACACCTGAAGTCGGTGACCTAACCGCAAGGAAGGAACCGCCCAAGGTGGGGCTGGTGACTGGGACGAAGTCGTAACAAGGTAGCTGTACCGGAAGGTGCGGCTGGATCACCTCCTTTCTAAAGGGAGATCTGAGCGAAGGCCTGCGGGTCTGAGCTCTACTCCAAATACCGGAAAAATCGCCTCTCACGCGGTGATGAGGCGTACGGTCTCAAGGTTTAGGCTTCCTATCACTCATCAGCGGTTAAGGTGCGCTTGGGCCTTTAGCTCAGTTGGTTAGAGCGTTCCTCTGATAAGGGAAAGGTCTCAGGTTCGAATCCTGAAAGGCCCACTGCTGTGCAGGCTTACTAGATGATGGGGATGTAGCTCAGCTGGGAGAGCGCTGCCTTTGCAAGGCAGAAGTCAGGGGTTCGAGTCCCCTCATCTCCACCTGTACGCGAATGAGAGTGAAAACGGATTTGACGAGAAACAGCATTTCCGGAATTAAATAGGGACAGCCAAGCACAATTCGCATGTGGTCTTTTGTGGCCCGGCGGTGTGCCGGGCCACAGCGCGTAAACACACTCGACCTCCGAGGCGGTTCACTCAAAAAGATGGATGAACCGGCTGGGCGGCCGAGACCAGCGGCGAGCCGCTGGCAGGGTCGTCAGAAAAGCACCTTAACAACCGAATAGCCGATATAAAGTAAGAAAGAGAAGAACGTCAATTTCTCCGCATCACGTTGTGTTAAGCTACTAAGGGCGTACGGTGAATGCCTTGGTGCCAAATGCCGAAGAAGGACGTGGAACACTGCGATAAGCCTCGGTGAGCCGTGTACAGGCTGCGATCCGGGGATGTCCGAATGGGGAAACCCGGCGTCGAGACGCAAGTCTCCGGCGTCATCCCTTTGCTGAATATATAGGCTTAGGGAAGGGAACCTGGGGAACTGAAACATCTTAGTACCCAGAGGAAAAGAGATTATTCCGCTAGTAGTGGCGAGCGAACGCGGATCAGCCCAAACCAGTCTGGCTTGCTGGACTGGGGTTGTAGGACCAGCGTATGGGAGTTAGAAATCGGATGGCTAGCAGAATGGTGTTGAAAAGCCTACCATAGAGGGTGCTAGTCCCGTAAGCGAAAGCCGTCCGACTCCCGCTGAGTTCCTGAGTACCACCGGGCACGCTAATCCGGTGGGAAGCTGGGGAGCCCACTCTCCAAGGCTAAATACATTTGGCAACCGATAGTGAACAAGTACCGTGAGGGAAAGGTGAAAAGAACCCCTGTTAGGGGAGTGAAATAGAATCTGAAACCGTGCGCTTACAAGCAGTCGGAGGGCTAATAGCGGGTCGGTGTCCCCGGGAAACCGGGTGATGCGCCGCTAGGCCTGACGGCGTGCCTTTTGGAGAATGAGCCGGCGAGTTAATTTTTGTGGCGAGGTTAAGGGAGAAACACCCGGAGCCGAAGCGAAAGCGAGTCTGAATAGGGCGTTGAGTCGCAAGGATTAGACACGAAACCAGGTGAGCTACCCATGGCCAGGGTGAAGCGAGTCTAAACACTCGTGGAGGCCCGAACCTTTAGCTGTTGCAAAAGCTTGGGATGAGCTGTGGGTAGAGGTGATATGCCAAACGAACTTGGAGATAGCTTGTTCTCCCCGAAATAGCTTTAGGGCTAGCGTCACGCGTTTAGTACTGGAGGTAGAGCACTGGATGGGCTCGGGGGCTTATCGCTTACCAAACCCAACCAAACTCCGAATGCCAGTACTCCAGAGCGTGGCAGTCGGACCGTGGGAGATGAGTTTCATGGTCGAGAGGGAAAGAGCCCAGACCATCGGCTAAGGTCCTTAAGTCTGAACTAAGTGGGAAACGATGTGGGATTGTTGAGACAGCCAGGAGGTTGGCTTAGAAGCAGCCATCCTTTAAAGAGTGCGTAACAGCTCACTGGTCAAACGATCCTGCGCGGATAATGTAACGGGGCTAAGTTCAGCACCGAAGCCATGGGTCTCTGTCATCTGCGGATGGCAGGGGCGGTAGGGGAGCGTTCTGTCTGCACTGAAGGTCGACCGAAAGGACGGCTGGAGCGGGCAGAAGTGAGAATGCCGGCATGAGTAGCGTAAAACACGTGAGAACCGTGTTCGCCGTAAGTCTAAGGTTTCCGACGGAAGGTCAATCCGCGTCGGGTTAGTCGGTCCTTAGCCGAGGCCGAAAGGCGTAGGTGATGGACATCCGGTCAATATTCCGGAACCACCTAGGTGGAGCGATGGGGTAACGCAACGAGGTAGGCCAGCCTGCGATTGGTTGTGCAGGTGGTAAGCGTGTAGGTGTTGAGGTCCGCAGGTAAATCCACGGACTGAGCCGAGGCGCGATGCCGAGCCCTTGAGGCATAAGTGGTTGAGCCTTGTTGCCAAGAAAAACCTCTAAGCGATGAAACCTGGGTGACCGTACCGCAAACCGACACTGGTAGACGGGTAGAGTATACCAAGGCGAACGGGAGAACCCTCGTTAAGGAACTAGGCAAATTAGCCCCGTAACTTCGGGAGAAGGGGCGCCTCCCTAGGTGAAATTTATACTGATGGAGCTAGGGGAGGTCACAGTGAAATGGCTCTGGTGACTGGTTACCAAAACCACAGGTCTCTGCAAAGCCGAAAGGCGATGTATAGGGGCTGACACCTGCCCAGTGCCGGAAGGTTAAAGGGAAGGGTTAGCTCCCTTCGGGGAGCGAAGCTTAGAACTGAAGCCCCGGTGAACGGCGGCCGTAACTATAACGGTCCTAAGGTGACAATCGTTGCCTGCTCCGATGGCAACATCGGAGGCAATACCTGACTGTATGCGGGAACATCCTTAGAGCCCAACCTACTCGAGCAATCTTGCTCAGTAAAAATGGAAGGGATTGGACAATCCGCAGGAAACCACCCCGGTGGGATCCTCAGAGACTACACGTCAGGTATCCAGCAAGAAGAGGTTTATCGATGAATCTGACACCAGACTGGGTAGTTGGGTTCGTGGATGGCGAAGGTTGTTTCTATATTGGAATCAACCCCCTGCCGGAAATGAGCTTAGGCTACCAGGTCTTGCCCGAGTTCCGAATCGTTCAACATGAGCGTGATATTCAGGTCTTGTATGCACTCAAGCGCTTCTTCAAGGCCGGCGTCGTCCGGGTCAACCATGAAGATCGTTATGAACTGCGTATACGGAAACTGAATAGCCTCAAACACGTGGTCGTATTCTTTCGCAAACATTCGCTCAAGACGCGCAAACAGGTGGATTTCACCAAGTTTGCCCGGATTGTCGACTGGATGGAAGAAGGGAAACACCTGGAGCTGGAGGGGCTGATCAAGATCATCCGCTTAAGTTTGAGCATGAATCGGGCCCAAAAAATTCGAGCCCAAGAAATTTTGGCCGAATTGGAAGCGCACAGCGCTGGATAAAGATATAGTCCACTCGTCATTGAAAGATGGCGAATCGAGTGAGCGAAATTCCTTGTCGGGTAAGTTCCGACCCGCACGAATGGTGTAACAACTGGAGCACTGTCTCAACGAGGGACCCGGCGAAATTGAAGTCGCGGTAAAGATGCCGCGTACCCGCAGTAGGACAAAAAGACCCCGTGGAGCTTTACTATAGCTTGGCATTGCATTCGGGCTTAGTTTGTCTAGCATAGGTGGGAGGCTGTGAAACTGGGGCGCTAGCCTCGGTGGAGCCGACCGTGGAATACCACCCTTGCTAAGTTTGAGTCCTAACCCCTGACCGTTATCCGGCAGGGGGACAGTGCCTGGTAGGTAGTTTGACTGGGGCGGTCGCCTCCTAAAAGGTAGCGGAGGCGCCCAAAGGTTCCCTCAGGCTGAATGGAAACCAGCCATAGAGTGTAAAGGCATAAGGGAGCTTGACTGCAAGACATACACGTCGAGCAGAGACGAAAGTCGGGCTTAGTGATCCCACGGTACCGAGTGGAAGGGCCGTGGCTCATCGGATAAAAGCTACCCCGGGGATAACAGGCTAGTCTTGCCCAAGAGTTCACATCGACGGCAAGGCTCGGCACCTCGATGTCGGCTCATCGCATCCTGGGGCTGTATAAGGTCCCAAGGGTTGGGCTGTTCGCCCATTAAAGCGGTACGTGAGCTGGGTTCAGACCGTCGTGAGACAGGTCGGTCTCTATCCACTGTGGGCGTAAGGGATTTGAGGGGAGCTGCTCCTAGTACGAGAGGACCGGAGTGGACAGACCTCTGGTGTGCCAGTTGTCGTGCCAACGGCATCGCTGGGTAGCCACGTCTGGCAGAGATAACCGCTGAAAGCATCTAAGTGGGAAACTCGCCCCAAGATAAGATCCCTCATCCCGTTAAGGGAGTAAGGCCGCAGGTAGACTACCTGCTTGATAGGCGGCAAGTGTAAGCACAGCAATGTGTTCAGCTAAGCCGTACTAATGGCCGAGGGCTTAACCTGTGGTGCGGAGAACTTGACGGTCTTCATCGGCATATTCGGTAACATCAATTTCATGCTTTGTGAAATTGTCCCTTGGTGATTAGAGCGGCGGGGGTACACCTGGTCCCATCCCGAACCCAGAAGTTAAGCCCGCCAGCGCCGATGGTACTTGGCTGGAAGCGGCCTGGGAGAGTAGGCCATCGCCAAGGGACTTTTCTTTTTTAATATCGATATCCAGGCAGCTCCACATCTCAGGGGCTGTTTGTTTTGGTTAAAAAGGAAAATTGAATACACTTGTCAGGGGAATTCACCTTATCACTAGAAGCGATATTGATGTAATGGGAGGCTAGATGCCAGATATCGAAAATCATAAACGCGTCCACGATATGCTCCTCGGTCCGCTTGAGCGACCCACATTACAATTCTTAGCGGGTAAGATGCCAGCATGGGTGAACCCGGATATGCTACTGGGCTTTGGTCTTTTTGGATCGCTTATTACCTTCATCAGCTACTGGCTGACGAATTTCAACAGCGCATTTCTATGGCTGGCCAGTCTTGGATTCGTGATCAATTGGTTTGGCGACAGCCTGGATGGAACGCTCGCACGCTATCGGAAGATTGAACGACCCAAGTATGGCTTCTTCGTCGA
>Ga0315550_1001340_pt1 | contig 15252 bp, 15 predicted proteins | sample SalMarSW160190MG_2_FD_203100 | JGI IMG/M metagenome (GOLD analysis project Ga0315550, IMG submission 203100) | Salt marsh sediment microbial communities from the Plum Island Ecosystem LTER, Massachusetts, United States - Salt Marsh Sediment SW1601-90 ... | reverse complement strand
GTCGCCAAGTAGAGATCCCGGCTAACGTCTCCCGCGTCGTCTCCCTGTTCTCCGACATCACCCTCTCCGCTTTGGTGCTGGGCGCCGAGGACAAGCTGGTCGGCGTGGACTCCTACGCGATGGAGAAAGAGAACTTTGCCCGCGTCTATCCGGTGGTGCAGTATCTGCCCGCTGCTGACGCTGCATCTGCCGCCCGAGCGGGTGGTGCGGTTTGCGGAGCAGGCCGGGTGTCACAACGTCACCTTCGGCGTCAACGAGCCCACCGTGGCGCTACCGACGCTGCTGGCGCTGTCGCCTGGCGTCTTTCCCTCCAAACCGGCTCGTTTCATTGAGCAAGCTGTTTGATCCAGGGAAGTGCGTATAGTACAATGACGACGCTCAACCCCCAGAGAAGGATCGCGACCTGGAGGGGTCTGTCTGTGAGGATGATCTCTTCCGGTTCGCCACCTATGCCTTTGACGTGGATCAGGTAGAGGTAGCGGAAGATGGCGTACAGGACGAAGGGGATGGTGAGCATCATAGAGTAGTCGACAGTGTCCAGCCCTTTGGCGGAAAATGTGTAGAGTGCATATGCAAGCAAGGTCGATGCGGTCACAATAGTGATCGCGTGATCGAGTAGCGTTAGGTTGTATTCTTCCAGGCTCTGGCGATGCGCATTGGCGTTTTCTTTCAGCAGGATCAGTTCATGTCGGCGTTTGCCGAAACCAACCAGTAGGGCGCCCAACATCATGCAGACAAAGAGCCAGGGTGAGAAGCGCTCCGCGTTGACCAGGGGTATGCCGGCCGCCACGCGCAGTATAAAACCGCTGGCAATGATCATCACGTCGATGATGACGGTGTTCTTTAGCCAGAATGAGTAGGCGAGCTGTATCAGCAAGTAGCCACTGGCGATGCCGCCAAAGACTGGATTGAGGAGAAAGGCAAGCGGCAGCGCGACGAGCAGTATGACGATGGCGGCACCGATGGCTGTCCCGGCGCCCAGTTGGCCGCTGGCGATGGGGCGCTCGCGTTTTTTGGGATGTTGACGGTCTTTGCTAACATCAGCGACATCGTTGATGATATAGACCGTTCCGGATACCGCGCACAGCAACAGAAACCCGGCAATCGTTCGACCCAGGTAGTGTAGTTCGAGCAGTTTTTTGTCAAAGACGAGGGGGGCAAAAACAAATATGTTCTTGATCCACTGCTTGGGTCGCATGGTTTTGATTAACCCGATAATCAAGAGTTGGCCTCCAGGTGGGTGAAGTGACAATGCGAAGATGATACCAGAAGTGTAGATTTTTGGCAAGTATAAGCATCTTGGTTACCAGCCAATCTTCATTGGCATCTTGCGCTCGCTCAGTTCTTGGGGTATGATAAGCACGTCGTATGGCAAAAAAGCAGCCACGAGAGCGGTTGGATGTCCTGTTGGTCGAGCGGGGTCTGGCGCCGAGTCGAACGCAGGCCCAACGCCTAATCCGTGCTGGCTTGGTGCGCATAGCCGATCAGGTATTTGACAAGCCCGGTACCCGGGTGGCGACGGGTGCTGCCATCCAGGTGCAGGCGCGCCCGCGCTTTGCGAGCCGGGGGGGAGAGAAACTGGAAGCGGCGCTGGCGCGTTTTGGGTTGGATGTGGCTGGCATAGTGGCTGCCGATGTCGGTGCTTCTACGGGGGGATTTACCGATTGTCTGCTTCAACGTGGCGCGTGTCGTGTCTATGCCATTGACGTGGGATATGGCCAGTTGGCTTGGCGGTTGCGGGGCGACGAACGGGTAATCGTCATGGAGCGAACCAATGCTCGCCACCTGGAGGACCTGCCTGAGCCCATAGACTTGGTCACTGTTGATGCGTCGTTCATCTCGCTGGGGTTGATCCTGCCGGCGGCGATGCGCTGGCTTCGGCCAGTGGGGCAAGTCGTGGCACTGATCAAACCCCAGTTCGAGGCGGGGAGGCGAGAGGTTGGCAAAGGCGGGGTGGTTCGCGATCCGGTTGTACATCGGGCTGTGTTAGAGCGGGTGGTGGGGATGGCAGCAGAGTTAGGATTAGGGTTGCGTGGGTTGATGGCCTCGCCACTGCGCGGCCCGGCTGGGAACGTCGAATTCTTGGGTTGGTGGAAACTTGGCGCAGAGAGCGTGGAGGTGGCATCTGCGATTGAGGCTTGTTTGGACGGGGCGGAGGCTTAGGTGATGACGAACAAGAACCGCTTGCAGCAGTTGGAGCGGATGCTGGAGATCAGCCGCGAACTGACGTCCACAGTGTCCTTGGAACCATTGCTGCACAAGATCGTGCAAATGGCCGCCGAACTGACCGGTAGCGAAGAGACGTCTATCTTGTTGTTGAATACGCGCACTGGTGAATTGCGCTTCCGGGCAGCCAGTGGTGATACCACCGGCCAGTTGCGCGATATACCCGTCCCCGTGGACGATAGCATAGCTGGAGCGGTGCTTCTCTCGGGAGAGCCGGCTATTATCTCCGACACGCTCTTCGAACCCCGGCATTACAAGGTGGTGGGACAGCAGATTGGGCTTGAGACGCATTCTCTGTTGGCTGTGCCCCTGCGGATCAAAGAACGGTGCATCGGCGTTCTGGAGGCGATTAACAAGCAAGGGGGAGGGCAATTCAGCCAGGAGGATGTGGAGACGTTGAACACGCTGGCTGCCCAAGCTGCAGTTGCTATAGAGAACGCGCGACTTGTGGGCGACCTGCGAAGGGCTTACGAGCGGCTGGGAGAGCTGGATAAGCTAAAGTCCGATTTTATCGCTATTGCTTCTCATGAATTGCGCACGCCGCTAGGCTTGATTTTGCTCTACGCGGCGATGCTCCGCGATCAGATGGGTGTCAATGAGGGCCAGCAATTGGATGCGGTATTGCGAGCCGCAATGCGCCTACGCCATATCATTGAGACGATGCTCAACTTGCGCTACCTGGAGACCGGTGAGATGAAGTTGGTGCTTGAGCAATTTGATCTGTGTATGGAGGTGCAGGATGCCTGCGAGGATTATGAGGCCATTGCCGAGTCGGGCGGTTTGACGCTGACGACTGATTTTCCGGCCAAAGGTATAAACGTTCTGGCCGACAGAGAGAAGGTGCGCGTGGTTTTGGATAACCTGATATCCAATGCGGTCAAGTTTACCCCGGCTGGAGGCCGGGTACAGGTGGGTTTGTCTTGCCAGGAGGATCAAGTGGAGGTCACAGTGACCGACACGGGCGTTGGGATTTCCCCTGAAGAACTGGATCGGATATTCGATCGCTTCTACCAGGTTGAGGACCACATGACGCGGCACCACGGCGGCATGGGGCTTGGCCTTTCCATTGTTAAAGGTTTGGTGAAATTGCACGGCGGGCGCGTGCTGGCCGAAAGTGTGCCCGGTCGTGGCAGTCGCTTTGTTGTATGGATGCCCATGACTGTGTCGAAGGAAAGGCTTGTTGCATTGACGAGTCCTAGTGGGAGTGGCCGTTGACCCACCTCTCGCAAGAGTTGTGCGCTGGTGTCGTCACGTCCACGTCACAAAGGTCATAGTGGAGGATTAGCCAATGTCGGATCTAGTCTGTCGCTATTGCGGGCGCGCTATCGCCGTACCGGCGTCCAAGTGTCCCTGGTGCGGCAAAGTGATTATGGTCATCTGCGCTAACTGCAAGGCGTATACAGATGATCGAAAGTCCCACTGCGAGCAATGCGGCGCTGCGCTTCAACCGGATCGAAAGGAGCGTCTGGCCCTGCAGGCCCGTTATCCGGAACTGGCGCGCTTGGTGGAAGATCAAGTGCTTGCTCAGTCGGTGGCCAGTTCAGTGGTGATTGCGCATCACACCGATTTCTTCTATGCCAGCGAAGGGCATCAGACGGTGCTAGCAAAGCTGTTTGGGTCGGGAAGGGGGCCGCGGGCAGTCACTGCGGGTGTGTTGTTTTCCGCCTATGCCTACCTTTCTCGGATGGGGTATTGTGCAGTGCGCGTGCGAGGTAGGAAGGAGGGTGAGGAGGCTACCTCCGTGGCCCGGCTGCGCCCGTGGGACGGTCAGCGGAGTGTTGAGGGGGCACTGATCGAGCAAATGGGGCGCGCTTTTACTACCCGCGAGACCACAGAGAAGGCTCTTCGCGAATTGATGCATTTTCGGTTCATGTCTGTGCACGAGGGCTCTTTCCTGCACGCTCCCAAGGCACGGAATGCCCCGGAGCGTTCGGTCTTTGCCTCCGTTGATCAACTGGCGCGCGTGACTACGCTTCCAGAGGTTGATCCCGTGGAGGCCTGTCGTACTACGTATCGGCTGCTGTCCGCCTTTGTGGATGAGAACCCCAAGCGAGCCAGAATACTTGCCTCAGAGATAGTCTTCGTATTGCGTGATTTCGAGGCCTACGCGTGACCCCACCTTGGCAGTCTGAACCACCGGAGGAAGGGACGGGTCGAAAAGCTGCGTACCCCAGGCCTTTCTTTGTGGCTATGGCCTCCTCTTTCTTGCTGTTCTTTAGTTTTCTGGCAATGTTCCCCACATCCCCGCTTTACGTCAGCAAGGTGGGTGGTTCTTCTGCGGACAACGGCCTGGCGACCTGGGTTTTTGCTCTAGCGGCCCTGCTCACACGCCCTCTGGCCGGCTTCCTAGCCGATCGCTGGGGGCGCAAGCCGATTTTGGTACTGGGGGCTGTTTTTTTCGGCGGCGGCCCGGCTCTGCACACCCTTGCCTCCAGCGTTCCTTTGCTGCTTGCGGTCAAGGTTTTTCACGGCATTGGGCTGGCCTGTTTCTCGACGGCTTACCAGGCGTTCATCGCTGATTTGCTTTCCCCCGATCGCTATGGGGCGGGGTTGGGGTTGGCGAATATCGCATCTTCGGTCGCCATGATCGTAGCACCACTCTTTGGTGAGTGGATGGTGGCGAGATTTGATTTCCGGCCGTCCTTCTTGACCTTTAGTGCAGTTGGTGGGTTAGGGTTTTTGACAGTTTTGCTGTTGCCTGGTCGGAGTGGTGCTTTTGCGCGTCAATCGTCTTCGGGTGGGGGAGGTCCGGGGGAGGCGTTGCGGCAGCGGGGCGTACGGGTGGGGGGCCTGTGGATGGCGCTGCTAGGGGTGCCCTTTGGCACGTTTACCACTTTTTTGCCGTTGTTGGCCAGCACGCGAGATTTAGGCGGGGCAGGTTTGGCCTTTTCTGTCTATGCGCTGACCAATACGTTGGCGCGCCCGCTTGCTGGGTCCGTCGTAGACCGATGGGGTCCTCGCGGCGTGACGCTGATGGGCCTTGGAATGGTTGGTCTGACGGCGGTCGGATTGGCTGTAGTGGTCGAGAGATGGGCCCTGATGGGCTTGTCCGCGCTATTTGGGGTCGGTTTTGGGGCCGCCACTGCCGCCCTGGATGCTATCGTCCAGTCAAGCGTCCGAGAGGCGCTGCGTGGAGGCGCTGCCGCGATCCAGTACACGGCCTTTGATACGCTGGTTGGCTTTGGCACGTTGGGCTTGGGCTTGCTGGCCGATGCGGCGGGATATGGCATGATGTATGGTGTTGTCAGTGGCGTCGTGCTGCTGGGTGTGGTGGCTGGCGGGATAGGCTGGCGGACGACGAAGGAACGAGCTTAGCCTAATCAGGGAACGACTCGCCCACATCCCGGTGCCGCCAGGATTTCTCCGTTGGCATATACCTCTTCCCCTCGCAGGAACACCTGCCTCACGCCCCCTTTTACCCTGCGCCCCTCGAAAGGCGACCAACCGCACTTGGTTTGCAGCGGCTGTTCGCCGATGACCCACTCGGCTTCGGCGTCTACCAGCGTCAGGTCAGCGTCGTAGCCGGGGGCGATGTGTCCCTTGCGCTCGAGTCCGAAAATGCGAGCCGGTTCTCTGGCCATCAAAGCTGCAACCTCTCCCAGCCCTAGCTTTCCCTCTTGGGCGGCCGTCAGCATCAACGCCAGCGCGGTCTCCAGGCCCGGCACGCCGGAGGGTGGGGTGGGACTGCGCTTTTCCTCAAGAGTGTGAGGCGCGTGGTCGGTGGCGATGCAGTCCACCGTGTCCACGTTTTCCCACAGTGCATCGACGTCTTTCTGCGCGCGCAGTGGGGGATTCGTCCGGCCCAGCGCGCCCAGGCGAGTTTCGTCCTCGCTGGTGAGGAACAGGTGATGGGGCGTCACCTCGCAGGTGACGCACACATCGCTTCGCGCATTGCGCCGCGCAATGCGCGCCTTGGCATCGCGGATGAGGGCCAGCTCGTGGGCTGTCGTCACGTGGCAGATGTGCAGCCGAGTCCCGAGACGTTCGGCCAGGGCCAGTGCGCGCGAGACGGCCAGTACGGCGCATATCGGCGGGCGGGGTTGGCCGCGTGCGGCAAAGTGAGCGCGAGTACGAAAGTGCTCGACGGCCTCTTCATCCTCCGCATGCACGGCGACCACGCCCGGGTAGCGTTCAAAGTGAGCCGCCTGCCCGGCCAGGTCGGCCACCAGCAGGTTGCCGGTACTGGAGCCCATGTAGAGCTTGAGCCCTACGGCACCCTCTAACTCGGCGGCCTGCTCGGCATTGTCCGCGGTCGCGCCGACGAAGAACCCGATGTCGCAGACGGCCTTGGAGGCGGCCAACGCGCGCGCCTGGGCCAGAGTCTCGCGGTCGGTGAGCGCCGGGCTGGTGTTGGGCATCGCCAGCACGGTGGTGAATCCGCCCGCCAGCGCGGCGCGCGTGCCGCTGAGAAAATCCTCCTTGTGCTCCCCACCGGGCTCCCGCAGGTGGACGTGAGGATCGATCAGGCCGGGAAAGACCAACAGCCCCTTGGCATCCACGACGCGTGCGCCTTTCGGGGCCCTCAGCCGAGGACCGATGGCGGCGATGGTTTCACCTTCGATGAGGATATCCTCCCTTGAAGCGTCTCGCGGTGTGATCAGGGTTCCGTTGCGGATCAGGGTTGATTGCATGCTTTTCTCCAAAGCGGTGCGCAGTGGACCATCTGGCTCGGTGTCGCCAGCCAGTCCATGCGCTGGTCGTGCTCGCTGCAGGGAAGCTTCTCTGCTAAGCACTGGTCGAAGGCGATGCCTACTCGCAGGGCGGGCGTGGTGGGCAGGAAGCGGTCGTAGTAGCCGCCGCCGAAACCCAGCCGTCCCCCGCGCCGGTCAAAGGCCATGCCGGGCACCAGCGCCACGTCGAGCACGGCGGGATCGACCACCGGCAGATCGGTGGTAGGCTCCAGTATGCCGAAGCGGTGGCGCACCAAACGATCGGGGTCGTAGGGATGGAGCACCAATCGCCTCCCCGTGGCAACGCGGGGCACAAACCAGCGGGCATCGGGCAAAAGGTCGAACAGCAGGCTCAGGTCAGGTTCGTTACGAAAGGCCAGGTAGGTGAGGATGCACGAGGCAGGAGGCAGGAAGCAAGATAACCGTTCGCAGAGGGCGGCAGAGGCCGTGGCAATGTCCTCGGCGGGGAGGCATTCGCGCAGGGTGCAAAAGTGGGTGCGGATCTCGCGCTTATCCATTGCGCAGGGGGAGCCTCCTGCCGGTAGCGGTGCGGCGTGCCTGGCCGAAGTCGCGCAGGCCGTCCAGTTGCTCAACGCCGAACACGGGGCCATCCTGGCATACCAGAAAGCCATCCAGCGCGCACTGCCCGCAGATGCCGAAACCGCACTTCATGTAGCGTTCCAGGCTCAATTGGCCGGGGATCTCCCGTTCGCGGCAAACCCTATGGATGGCGACGAGCATCGGTTCGGGGCCACAGGCGTAGACGGCAAATTCGGAGTTGCGAGCGGCGAATATCTCGATAGCCTGCGTTACGTATCCCTGGTGCCCGCGCGAGCCGTTGTCGGTGGTGAGGATCAGGTTGACGCCCAGCGCCTCGAAATCCCCCATGCAGGCCAGTTCGCTCCCGGTGCGCGCGCCGATGGCGACCGTGGTTGGGACACCTCGTTCGACGGCGTGCGTGGCCAGGAAGCGCATCGGCCCCACGCCGCATCCGCCGCCCAGGAGTAACGCGGGCACGTCTTCGCGCAGCGAGAATCCGCGTCCGTAAGGACCGCGCCAGCCGATCGTGTCGCCCACTTTTTTCTGGTGCAGCTTCATGGTAAACGGTCCCACGCTGGCGACGGTCACGGTGAGCGGGGTGGGGTGGGCGATGGACATGGGCTTTTCATCCAGCCCGGGCAGCCAGATCATGACGAATTGTCCCGGTTTGGCCTCTGGCACCTCGGCCTCCAACACAAGGGTGCGGATGGTGTGGGTGTCTTCCCGGATCTGGCGAATGCGGACGGTTTGCGGTAGACTCACTAATTAGCTCCTATCCTAAAAGAACTCGAGCGCCTTTCCTCGTAGCTGTTCCAAGTTTGTGTACCCGTGACTTTCCATGTATGCTTCCACTTCGTCGCACACCTGGCGAAAGACCGCCATGCCGCGATAGGCGACGGCGGAGCCGATTCCCACGGCGGCCGCGCCCACCAGGATCATCTCGATCGCGTCACGTCCTGACGTCACGCCGCCCAAGGCCAGCACCGGCACGTCGACGGCCCGGCAGATATCGCGCACGCAGCGGACGGCGATGGGGCGCATCGCCGGGCCGCTCACGCCACCGGTGCCGTGAGCGAGTACCGGCCGGCAGGTCTCGATATCCAGGATGATGCCCGGACCCAGGCTGTTGATGGCGGTGATGCCGTCTGCGCCGGCCTCGACCACCGCTTGGGCGATCTCTACCACGTCGGTCACGTTGGGCGAGAGCTTGACTAGCACCGGGATATCGGTATTCAGTTTCACCCGGTGCGTGACCTGGGCCGCGACGTAAGGGTCCGCAGCGAACATCTGCAGGTACTCGGCATCCACGTTGGGGCAGGAGATGTTGACCTCGACCAGGTCGGGCTCGGCCTCGGAGATGAAGCGGGCGGCGGTGCCAAAGTCATAGATCGTGTCGGCAAAGATGCTGGCGATCAGGGGCACGCCCAGCGGAGCGAGGCACTCCTTGGCCGCGCGGACCTCCTCTACCATCACCTCGACGCCGGGGTTGGAGAGTCCCACCGCGTTGATCAATCCCCCTTTCCACTGGAGGATCGTCGGATTGTGGTAGCCAGGGCGCGGCTTGACGCTGCACGACTTGGTAGTGACGGCGCCAGCCCCGCTGCGGGCCACGCGCGCCATGATTTCATGGCTCAGTCCCAGCACGCCCGATGCCAGGACAGTCAGGTTGGGCAGGCGCACGCCGCACAGGGTGGTGGATAGGTCGACGGATGAATGGGTGGACATACGGTTTCAGGATTTGAGTTTCAAGTAATCGAGCACTTGTGCATGTTGCTCGGCTGTGATACGCCCGGATGCTTTCAGGGTGTCCAGGATATCGGTGAATTTGAGCAGGGCGTGCAGGCGGTAGCCCTGCTGGGCCAGATCCTCGACACCCCCTTGCTCTCTGTCGATCAACACGAGCACGTCTTGCACGACGAGCCCGGCCTCTTTTAGCGGCTCGATGGCCTCGATTTTGCTCGTTCCCCTGGTGATCAGATCGTCCACCACCAGTGCTGTCTCGCCTGGCGAAAATACCCCTTCAATGGCGCGCCGCCTGCCGTGCGCCTTGACCTGTGGGCGCGGATAGATCATAGGCCTGTCCATTTCCAGTGCCAGCGCCGTGCCGATGGGCAGGCCGGCCAGAGGAATGGCGGCGATGCGGTCGAAAACGAGTGTGCGGGCAAAAGCGGCCATCTCGCGCGCCGCGTCGCGCAGGAGCGCTGGATAGCTCGCTAACAGGCGCAGATCTATGTAGACGGGCGAAGTGAGGCCGGATTTGAGCGTGAAGGTGCCGAACTGGATGCAGTCGGCGTCGAATAACTTGTTTGTTAGTTGGTTGGTTGGTTGGGTCATTGGGCTTGCCCCCGAATTTGGTTGATGCGGTCGCGCAGGTCGATGGCGGCGGCACGTGCGGCTTCTGCAAAGCCCGGGCCTGCCGAGGCGGCGCTTGACCAGGCGTAGATGATGCCGCGCGATGAGTTGATGACGGGGCCGATTCCTGCGCCGGTCGGGCCGTGAGCGACTGCGGCCTCCAGGTTCCCGCCCTGCGACCCGATGCCGGGGATGAGGAACGGCAGCTCCGGGGCGATCTGGCGCAACCGGGCCAATTCCTGCGGATAAGTCGCGCCTACGACCAGTCCGCAGCTTCCCGGCAGGTCTGCGTCCCACCAGGCGGCGAGCTGTGCGACTTGTTCGTACAGCGGGTGGCCTTCGACCAGGTGATCTTGCAGATCGGGAGCTGAGGCGTTGGAGGTGCGGGCCAGGAGAAAGACGCCGCGCTCGCCATCGCTCAGGAAGGGTTGCACGCCGTCGCGTCCCAGGTAGGGGTTGACCGTGACAGCATCCGCTCGCAGTGTTTCAAAGGCCACCCGGGCGTACGCCTTGGCGGTGTTGCCGATGTCGTTAAACTTGGCGTCAAGGATGACGGGGATGTTTTCGGGGATCTGGGCAATGAGCTGTTGAAGTGCGCTCAAGCCCGTGGCACCCTCGGTTAGCCAAAAACCCAGGTTGGGTTTGTAGGCGCTGGCGACATCTGCCGTGGCCTCGATGATGGCCTGACAGAAGGTGAGGAAGGGACTTTTGGCGCCCTGCACCGATTCAGGCAGCCGCTCCATCATCGGGTCGAGACCTATACATAACCAGGAATTGTGGCGCTTTTGGGCGGAGGTTAGTTTGTTAGTGAATGTCATGTTATTCCACCGCATCCAGTATCAACGCCATCAGCGCCATGCGCGCCCACACGCCGTTGTCCGCCTGGCGAAAGTAGGCCGCGCCCGGTAGATCGTCTACGTCGGTGGCGATCTCGTTCACGCGGGGCAGCGGGTGCATGATCGTGATCTCGGGATTGGTGCTCTCGACCAACTCGCGTGTGATGACGTAGCTGTCCTTGACCGCGTCGTAATCGGCGGGATCCTTAAAGCGCTCGCGCTGGATGCGCGTGACGTAGAGCGCGTCGCAGGCCGCCATCACCGCGGACAGGTCCTCAGTCTCGTTTACTGTGATCTTTTGCTTGAGCTTGTGGGCGAGCAGCGGCGGCATCTGCAGCGCCGGTGGCGAGATCAGGGAGAGCGTGACGTCCCAGTGAGCGAGCGCCTTGCTGAGCGAGTGAACGGTGCGCCCGTATCGCAGGTCGCCGACCATGGCGATGTGCAGTCCGTCGATCTGTCCCCGTTCCTTCTGGATGGTGTAGAGGTCGAGCAGGGCCTGGGTGGGATGCTCGTGCGAGCCATCCCCGGCGTTGATCACGGGCACCGTGGCGCCCTCCGCGGCCTGCTGGGCCGAGAGGATCTCGGGGTGGCGTTGGACGATCAGGTGGGCGTAGCCCGAGATGACGCGCGCCGCATCCGCCAACGTCTCGCCCTTGGCCGCCGAGCTGGTCTTGGCCGCCGAGGCGGAGGAGAGCACGTCGCCGCCTAGGCGGTGCATCGCGCTCTCAAAGCTGAGGCGCGTGCGCGTGCTGGGCTCGTAGAACAGTGTAGCCAGGATGCGCCCGTTCAGCAGATCCAGCTTGGGCTGTTTCTGGCATTGCTCTTCCAGTTGAGCCGCCTGATCGAGGATCAGCTCGATTTCCGCTTTACTGAGGTCCTCGATGGACAGAAGGTCCCGTCCCGCTAGTGAATTAGACATGTGGCCTCCTTTTTCTGGGATATAAAAAAAGACCTTTGGAGGGGGCTCCAAAGGTCGCGGGAAACGTTTTGACGAGGGAAGGCAGTGATACCTTCCCTGATGTGTCTTATCTGACTACCGGTGATTATTCGGATACCGGACATCGGGCGCGAGTATACTCTAAACTGTGCCGGATGTCAAGTTGCCGGGTAGGGCGGCAGATGCTAAAATCACCTTGTGAGGAAATGGTTTTCTGTTCGGGTCTCGTTACTGCTCTTGCTGTTCCTGGCGGCCTTCTTACGCTTCTGCGGTCTCGATTGGGATGGCGGCATCGGCGCGCACCCGGACGAGCGTTACATGGTGGGGGTGGTGGAAGGCCTGCGCTGGCCCGACCGATTGAATCCCTTTGACGTCTCGCCCGATTTTGCCTACGGGCATCTGCCGCTGTATCTGTTGGCACTCCTGCGGCTGCCGGGCCCCGGTGCGGACCTGCTTTTTGTGGGTCGGACGTTGGCCGCGCTGTTCGATTTGGGAACGGTGGCGTTGACCTTTGCACTAGGGCGGCAGATTTGGGGAAAGCGCGTCGGCCTGCTGGCGGCGGCTTTTGTGGCATTGATGATATTGCACGTACAGCAGGCACACTTTTACACCGCCGATATGCCTCTGGCCTTTTTCGCCGTCGGAACACTCCTTTTTGCTGTACGCCTGGCCAAGTGGGGAGGGTCGCGGGATGCTTGGCTGGCGGGCGTGTGGGCCGGGCTGGCCGTTGGAGCCAAGTTCAGCGCGGCGCTGTTGGCGCTGCCGCTGGGTGCAGCCTGCATCGCCGCTCCGGTGCGGCCTGGTTTGCGCTGGCGATGTACCTTGCGGGTTGGGGTGGGGGCGCTGCTGGCCTTTGCGCTGACCAACCCCTTTGCGCTGCTGGCATTCCCCACGTTCTGGCACAACGTGGCGCGAGAGGCGGCCGTCGCGCGTGGCCTACTGGATGTGCCATACACGCGCCAATTTCACGCAACTTGGCCCTATGTGTATCCCATCTTGCAACTGCTGCGTTGGGGAATGGGGTGGCCGTTGGGCTTGGTGGCATTCGGCGGGTTCTTTTACGCCGTGTGGCGCGCGGTGCGTAAGCCAGTAGGCGCGGGGGAATGGGTGCTGGTGGCTTGGGTTATGCCCTTCTTTTTCCTGATTGGCGCACTCTATGCCAAGTTCCCCCGCTACTGGCTGCCCGCAACGCCCGTGTTGGCTATCTACGCAGCGTGGCTCTTTCTCACATTGTACCGCCGTTCTCGTCGTCTGGCCTCAATCCTTATCTACTTATCCCTTGTCTACTCCCTTCTCTTCTGCCTCGCCTTCGTCACCATATACCGCTCTCCACACCCCTGGGTGGCCGCCTCCGCCTGGATTCGGCAGAACGTGCCGCCGGGTGCCGTAATCGCCGTCGAGCAGTGGGATCACCCGCTGCCGGTGGGCGCGGCCGGCGAGTATGATGGCGTCTACGACGTAAGCGAGCTACCCGTCTTTGACGAGGACTCTGTGGCCAAGCGAGAGGCGATGGAGGCCATCCTGGCGGAGGCCGACGTGGTAGTCGTCGCCAGCCGGCGGGGGTATGGAACGCTGGCGCGTTGGCCGGAGCGCTATCCGCTGACGGCGCGCTACTACCGGCGGCTTTTCGAGGGCGACTTGGGTTTTGAGGCCGCGGCCTGTTTTGGGCGCTACCCGCGTCTGGGGCCGCTGGCCCTGCGGGATGATCCGACAGCGGGGTTGGATTTTTCGCTGCCGGATGCGTGTAGGCCTGACGCCTCCCTACATCTGGGACGCTTGGACGAGAGCTTTGTCGTCTACGATCACCCGCAGCCAATCATATTCCGCCGGTAAGCGCTATTTCGCATAGTCATTAAGATGTATTTGCTCTTTTCCTCACCGTTCACCTGAATGGAAAATAGGCTATACGAACGAGAGAGTCTCCATTTAGCCAAGGCCCTTGCCGGGTGGGGGGAGTCACCGGAATCTCCAATCTCTAAATTTCCCATCGTTGCGAGACTCGCTCCCCGATGGTATAATCCCATCCTATGAAAAAACGGTGGCAGTTGTGGGTCGGTCTGGCGATCAGTGCGGTTGCTCTGGTACTGGCCCTGTTGGGCATCGATCTGCGCGAGACGGTGGAGAGCTTGGCTGGCGCCCGGTACGTTTACCTGATCCCGGCTGGTCTCTCGCTGTTGGCCTATCTGGTCGTGCGTTCCATCCGCTGGCAGGTGATGTTCCGGTCAGACGTCGGCTTTCGGCATTGCTTCTGGATCACCAATATCGGCTATCTGGTGAGCAACGTGCTCCCGTTTCGGTTGGGGGACCCGGCGCGAGCCGTGGCGATTGGTCTTGATGGCAGGGCCAATGGCAAGGCCAAGGTGAGCACGGCCCTCTCCACCGTCGTCGTCGAGCGCGTGCTGGATATGCTGATGGTGGTCCTGCTGTTGGCGGTCACGCTGCCCTTTGTGGAGCAGGCGGGATGGCTGCAGAGCGCGGGCGTGGCGGCAGGGATTGCAGCCATAGTCGCTTTGAGTGCGATGATCGTGGTGGCACTGCGGCCCGGGTGGATACGGCGCTTGGCTCGCTGGCTCCTGGCGCGCGTGGAGCGTCTCAATGCCAAGCGGTGGTTGGGCGTGTTGGATGGCCTGCTCGACGGCCTAGTAGCGTTGCGTTCCCCACGCCGTCTAGGCACGCTTTTTGCCTGGTCGGTTCTGACGTGGGTCTTTGTCGTGGGCTATTATTGGGCCATGCTGTGGGCTTTTCTCGACCGCCCGCCGCTGCTACAGGGCAGCTTTCTCACCTGCGCTATCGGGCTGGGGATGGCGGTGCCCGCGGCCCCCGGAGCGATGGGGGTATTCGAGTTCGTCGCTCGCTACGCGCTGGAATTGCCTTTTGGCGTGCCGGAGGAACGGGCGGTCGCCATCGCTATTGCCTCGCACGCTTTTCAGTATATCCTGTCGAACCTGATGGGCTTGATCGGCTTGGCCCAGTTAGGGCTTTCGCTGGGACAATTGCGGGCGGACGCCGCCGCTCTTGAAGAGGCGAACGATTTGGAGGAGTAATCACTTCTGTGTGGAGGTATTTGTGACTCGATGAAAATTCTGTCCATCCTCTCCTACTACTACCCCCACTGGACGGGGTTGACCGCCTATGCCAAGCGGTTAGCCGAGGGGCTTGCCGCGCGTGGACACCAAGTGACGGTCCTGGCAGCGCAGCACGAGCCCGATCTGCCGCGCGAGGAAACGCTCAACGGCGTGCGCGTCGTGCGTACGCCTGTGCTGATGCGCCTCAGCCGTGGTCCGGTGTGTCCATCGTTCCCGTTTACCGCCTATCGCTTGATCCGCGAGCATGACGTGGTGCAGATTCATACGGTTCTCTTGGAGGCCTGGTTGGTGACGATCCTGGCGCGGCTGGCGGGTCGCAAGGTCTTGTTCACTCACCACGGCGATCTGATCATGCCGGCTGGTTTTTTCAACCAGATCATTGAGCGGTCGGTGACATGGATGATGACCCAGGCGGAAAAGATGTCGGCGCGCATCTCGGTGCACAGCGAGGATTATGGCCGCCATTCTACGTTTATGAATCCCTTCCTGCAAAAGATGGCCTTTATTTACCCTCCCATCGTCATCCCCGAGCCCGATCCGGAGGCGGTCGCTGCCTGGCGCGCCGAGTTGGGACTGGACAACCATCCTCTATTAGGCTTTGCCGG